>Ga0207674_10000577_pt1 | contig 48267 bp, 35 predicted proteins | sample KBSCornC72_FD_184303 | JGI IMG/M metagenome (GOLD analysis project Ga0207674, IMG submission 184303) | Corn rhizosphere microbial communities from Kellogg Biological Station, Michigan, USA - KBS Corn C7-2 (SPAdes) (version 2) | ecosystem: Host-associated > Plants > Roots > Rhizosphere > Soil ... | reverse complement strand
TCGACGCGCGCCGACTGCTGGCCGCCTATGACGCCGCCCGCGCCGATGGCTTCGATGGCAGCGATACAGCTGCCTCCTTCGAGCGCGCTGGCGGGCAGGTGCGCGTGGTGTTTGGCCCGCCCACCAACCTCAAAATCACCACACCAGACGATCTCGTACGCGCCGAGGCGTTATTGACGGAGCAGAGCTAGCACCGCGCACTACGGTGTTAACAATAGACGACAGTACGGCGTTTACCGGATGCGCCAGCACGTCTCGCAGCATATACTTGATACAACGACGAACGGGCGGCATAGTTGTCGTCGCCTGTACGCTAGCGGGAAGGAGCGCACTTCTCGTGCATAGACGCTTGCGCGCAAGATCCTCGTGGTTGTCGGTGCGCGGAGTTGGCTGCGTGATTGTGCTGCTCGTGGTGACGCTTGTCTGCACAGCGTGTGAGACATCCAAATCGTCTGCATTGACGCCCGTGTCGTCGCTGAGCCTGCACGCGCCGCAACGCCTTTCTGCGAGCGCATGGGAGCAGGTAGCGCTGCCAGCGGTGGCAGCGGACATGCGCGGGTTCGTCGCCGCGCCAACCGACGCCGCGCTGCTCTTTGCGTGTAGCGCGCAACCGATGGCATACTGGCGCTCCACCGACGCGGGCGCCCACTGGACACGCTATCCGCTCACGCTTGGCCGACTACGAATCAGCCGTTCTACGCGCTCGAATATGAGCAACTGCCCTCATATCTCTACCGCGAGCGTGTTGTGATGAGCGCCGACGGCCACACCTGGACGCTCTTGCCACCGCTGCCCGTCGCTGGTGTGAGTGAGCTACGGGCGGGCATTCTTCAGGCGCTCGATGTGTTGCTGGATGGACGGCTGGCGGTCTGGGGAACTGATCCGAAAACTGGACTTCCACCAGAAAACAGTTCAGCCTCTACGCTCATATCGTCATTCTGGCTCTGGATCTGGGATCCCGTCGCCCAGACATGGCAGGCGCTACCTTCACCGCTGAATGTGACCACCAATGAGGGTTGCGGGCTGTGCTGGCAGGGACTGGCGGCGACAAGTCGGGCCGGCGCGATATATCTCTATGTCTCGCGCTTCTGGGAAGGCGCAGCGGGAGATACGCCGCCAGGACTGTATCGCATTCGGCTCGCAGACGCGTAAAGGCGACTGGAGAGCGGTTGAGTTCACGATGGGAGCCAGCCGCCAGCGGCCTGCGCGAGATCGGGCAGGAACGCCAGCGCCAGCAGGATCATCAGCAAGATGAGGATGGCCAGCAGCACCCGGCGTCCATGGATCTTCAACGCCCGCGCGCGCCGGTCCGCCGATGAAGGTGACGGCGAGGGAAATGCGGCGGCGAAGATTGGTGGCATGTCTTGCTCCCTGGAATGAACCGAGACAGGCTCAATAGCGGCCAGGAACTACGAACACCGCGCTACACATGAAGCGCCGCTCCGGAAAACGTAACGAGCAATTCTGCGCACCAGTATACTCGGCGGCTGAAAGCTGTCAAACGGTCAGGGCGTAATGTACTGCTATGGCGACCATCGGCTATACTGCTGAAGAGAAGGCAAGAGCCATATTTGAGCAATGTGAGCAGTGATGGGAAGAGCCATGCCAAGCCAATCGCCCGCGCCTGAACTCCCGGCATCCCCAGAGACCATGACGCTGACCGAGGCGCGCGACGCCATCCGTACGGGCGCGCTGACCAGCGAGGAGCTGGTGACCGCCTGCCTGCGACGCATCGCCGAGACCGAACCGGCGCTCCATGCCTGCGTCACGGTGATGAGCGACACCGCGCTCGCCCAGGCGCGTGAGGCCGACGCCGCCATACAGGCGAAGGCGCGAGTTGGCCCGCTGCATGGATTGCCCATCGCCCTCAAAGACCTGATCGAGACCCGTGGCGTGCTGACCACGGCTGGCTCGCGCGTGCTAGACGACTGGATTCCCGACCGGGATGCCGCAGTCGTCACCCGGCTCGCGCAGGCGGGCGCTATCGCCCTCTGCAAGACCAATACGCATGAGTTCGCATTCGGCACCTACACTCCGCCAACGCGCAACCCCTGGGATACGGCGCGCATCCCCGGCGGCAGCAGTGGTGGCTCGGCGGCGGCGCTGGCGGTGAGTGACTGCCCTGCCGCGCTCGGCACCGACACCGGCGGCTCCATCCGCATCCCCGCCGCGTGTTGTGGCGTCACCGGCCTCAAGCCGACCTATGGCCTCGTCAGCCGGACGGGCATCGTGCCGCTGAGCTGGTCGCTCGATGTCGTCGGGCCGATGGCGCGGACAGTGGCGGACTGCGCGCTGCTGCTGGATGTGCTGGCGGGCTACGATCCGAGCGACCCCGATAGCGTAGACGTGCCGCTGCTCAACTATACCGCCGCGCTCAGCGACACGCGTACGCCCGAAGTGGCTGTCCGTGGCTCCCGCATTGGCGTGCCGACGACGTATTTCTTCCGTCCCATCGATCCTGAGATCGAGGCTGCCATGCGCGCCGCCATCGAGGTCTTCGTCTCGCTGGGAGCAACGGTCTTCGAGCTGGCGATGCCCGCGGCGCTGGACGACTTCTTCGACGTCTATCGTGGTGTCCAGCGGCCCGAGGCCTACACGTGGCACAGCGACATGGGCTGGCTGACCACGCGCGCCGACCGCTACGCGCCGACGGTTCGAGCAAACATCGAGGCGGGTGCGGAGATTTCCGCCAAAGAGTACATCCATGCCCAGCAGGCGCGCCGTGCCTTCACCACCGAGATGCTTGCGCTGATGGAGCAGGTGGATGTCTTGCTGACGCCAACGATGGCGCTGCCCGCGCCGCTGGCCGATGAGTCGGATACGCCCTTGCGCGCGGGAGGCGAGATCGTGCCAGCGGGCAATCTCCGCTGCACGTTTCCCTTCAACATGAGCGGCCAGCCCGCCCTCTCGCTGCCCTGTGGCTTCACCAGCACCGGGCTGCCCATTGGCCTGCAAATCGTCGGCTCGCGCTTTGGGGAGGCGTCCCTCCTCCGGCTCGGCCATGCCTACCAGCGGGTGACGTCCTGGCATGCGCGCCGCCCACCACTGCCGATTCCACCTCCATCGGCTGCTGACTGAGGCCAGCGTCACAAGCGTGAGACAGAACGACCCCGCCACCGCGATGGGTGACGGGGCCACATTGTACGTACAGTTTACGAACGCACGTGAACGCCTAACAGGTGGGCGGCACAAGGTTGAAGTTGACCGTAGTGGTCTTCCCAGCCTTCACCGCTACCTTGTCAACTACCTGAGTGACCCAGCCATCCTTACTGGCGATGACGGTGTACTGACTCACCTTCGAATCGACCCAGTAGGCGTATGTGCCATCGGCTGCGGTCTTCAGCGAGACGCTGGCGCCGCCCTTGGCATTGATCTGGATCTGCGCGCCGCGGAGTGGCGACGTGTCGCCCTTACAGCTCGTCCCTGTCACCGTGCCCGTAATCTTGCCCCAGCTCTTCGGCGGGGTGACGGTCATGGTGATGTTGACGGGATTCACCGTATATGGCGTGTTAGCCGAGACACCGAGTTGCGCCGTATACGTGCCAGGCTGCACGACCTGCGCGGCTGTAGTAGCCGACAGCGTCAGGGTTACGGTAGCACTGTGACCTGGCTGAATCGTCAGCGCGGTCTGATCCTCGACGAGCCACGGAACATCGGTCACACCGCACTGCGTCAGATCAGAGAGGTGCTCGGAGTCCGGTGTCGGGCTGAATCCACCCGACGAGCCGCCGATCTTGTAGAAGCCGCACGATGCGCCCGCACGGTAGCGTGGGAACTGCGCGTTCGGAATCGCGGTCCAGCTATCGGTCGAAGGATCATAGGCATAGCCCTGGTTCGTGATGGTGCTGAAACCATTGGTGACACCACCGCTCACGATGAGCTCGCCATTCGCCGCGCCCGAAGCAGAACCCCACAGGTCAATTGGCAGTGCGGCAATCGCCGTCCAGCTATCCGAGCCAGGATCATAGGCAGCGCCATCCTTGAAGGTGGAGTTGCCAGCGGTGCCGCCAGCGCAGTACACCTTGCCGTTGATACCGCCGCAGGATTCCCACGAGTCGGTATGCGGGTAGGACGCCACCGTCGCCCAGCTATCGCTCCCTGGATCGTAGACGACCGTCGCCGCCCCAGGCGTGCAGTTGCCGTCCAGACAGCCGCCAACAAAGTACGCTTTGCCGTTGACTACCGCGACGCCAGGAGCCGCCGTCGGAGTCGGGTTCGCAGCCACCGTGCTCCAGGTGTTGGTCGCTGGATCATAGACATCGGTCCGCGCGATCGGATTGCCGGAGGTATCCCAGCCGCCGGTCACATAGAGCTTGCCATTAATCGCCGCAACGCCTGGCTTCTCGCGCGCGACTGGCATGTCGGCGATAGCCGTCCAGGCGTTGGCGTCTGGATCATAGACGTAGCCCTTCGCTGTCATGCCGCCACTGGAGTCAACGCCGCCCACCGAGTAGACCTTGCCGTCGATGATGTCGGCGCCGTTATCCATGATCCCAGTGAGATACGACGCGATGGTTGACCATGTCGGATCACGCGGCGATCCCGCGGTGGCACCCGGTCCGGAATCCATCTGCTGGCCATAGAGCATGCCAGGCGTGTATGGATTGGGACCGTCCGCCTCTCCGTGAACGAGCCTCAACGGCGCGCCTTGCAGCGTGAGGATCGTGAAGTTACCACCCCGCTCAGCCAGCGTCACAGTCACTGACGCGCCGCCAGTGTTGGTGAACGTCACCGTCTTTGTGGCCGTAGAGCCGAGCCCCTGAGTGTTTGTCACCGACTGCGGAGCAATCGTCAGTCGGCCAGCCGCGAGCGTGAAGTCGGCGCGGGTCGTGCCGTTGGCCGCGACATTGACTGTCTTGCTGGCGGACTGGTAGGGCGACTTGCTCGCGCTAAAGGGGTGCGAGCCAGTGAGCGAGGAGAACATCCAGTAGTAGCCATCGCCGAGATTGGAATCATCCGGGGTGGCCATCGTGGTTGCCTTCTCAGTCGGCTTATCGGTGCTGGTGACGGTGGCGCCATTGATGCCGTCACCGGTGTTGCCATCGTTGACGGTACCAACCACCAGGCCGCCGGGGAGCGGGTCGCAGGTCGGGGCGCCGCCTATCGAGACGTCGTCGACCATCCACCAGAAGCCCCACGTGGCAGTGAAGTGGAAGCGTACCTTCACATTGCTCTGGTTAGCAGCCTGCGGGACCTGGATTTGCTCGTAATCCGGGCCACGTACGCTGTCGCTGGCGTGATGCCAGACGTTGCTCCAGGTTGTCCCACCGTCGGTGCTGATGTCAACATAGCCGTTCTGCGTCGGATACCCGAAGTAGTCGTTGTGGAATCGCAGCACCGGGGCAGAAAGGCTGGACGCATCAATGACTGGGCTGATCAGTGTCGTGTCCTGGAAATCGCCTGGGCCATAGAAGTCGGAGTTGATGTCGGCGAAGTTGCCCGAACCGCCGGTCAGATTGCCGTTGCCTTCGGGGTCGCCGATCCCCCAGACGTGATTTTCACCCGCGTTATCTACCACAGTCCAGTCGGGCGGAATCGTGGAGCCGTCGAATGGCTGGTTGTACGACAGGTGGTAGTTGAGTGTGTATCCAGGCGCGGTGCACGACGCCTGCACTGGGATCGCCACGTCATGTGTGACATCACCCGTGCCGACGGGAATCGTGTCGTTCACTACCTGATAGCCAGGCAGCGTCGCCGTGTACTTCACCTGATAGACGGCGTTCTCCGGCAGGCTCACGCTATAGTGGCCAGTCGCGGGATTGGTATAGAAAGCCCCGCTGGGCAGGCCAGTAATCTCGATGCGTGTGTAGAGCGGATAGCCGTGGCCCGAACCATCGGTCACGGTACCGGACACATTCACCGAAGGCTGCGGCGTGAGCGCGGCATCCTGCGTGGTCGTGCCGCCATCGCTGATCTGGACGCCGTTCACAACCTTGGACTGATAGCCGAAGGCCGAGAACGTGAGATCATACGTGCCCACCGGCAGCGTCAGTGAATAATGACCCTGATTGTCGGTGGTGGTGCTGGTTCCCGTCGTGCTGACCATCGCCCCGACGATGGGGTGATTGTTGCTGGAGTCGGTCACTGTGCCAGTGAGCGTTCCATGTGGGCCAGCTGTGCAGGTCGGGAATTTGAACGACGCGATTCGCGTATGCCAATCAGCGTCGGTGTTCGTCGGTATGTACTCAGTGGTGTACCAGAACGTACAGCCGTCGGTTGGGTCAACCTGCATGGCGCTGTAGTCGCCCCAGCGGTTGAAGGCGCTCGTCTGCGAGCCGCCACCGGCGATGACCGACGTCTCACCCTGCGCGAGTTGTCCCGCTGGGTCGCCAACGAGCCGCCCCGCAATGCGGATAGATGGGAAGGTGCTCGAGCTCGACACCGACAAGCCGACAGCGATGTCGCCTGATGCATCGAGCGCCGTGCTGCCCATCCAGCGGTTGTCGGAGTCTGGAGCGTACGTACCCTGGTCGGCAAGTCCCCATCCAGAGCCAGGATTGGTCACCTCGTACCAGCGGATGCCGGCATGGTCATTGCCGTCCACGTCAACACTGTGGTCGAAGACGACGGCCTGATAATTGCCGAAGTTGCGGTAGGACGCCCGGTACATCAGCCGGTCGGACAGCGTATCGAGCCCGACGGATGTGCCCGGCTGCGGGATGCAGCTTCGGTTGTAGTTACAAAGATTGGAGTCGAATGGCTGCGTCTCAAAGAAGCGATTCGGCGCGCCATTGTTGCCAAAGGTGGAGTTGGCCGGGTTGTTCCAGTCCACATGATAGTCCCACATCAGGATGCGGTCTGTGGGCGAGAATCCCCAGGCGTCGTCGTCGAACATGAAGAACGGGTCTGGCGCACCGGCGGGCGGGCTGAAGCCCAGCGCCTGGCCCTCGGCGTCGCTTGGCAGCAGGCTGCCATAGATGCCGCTGGAGTCGCCGACGTGGAAGTAGATCGAGTTGGCGTTCTGGCCGGCCAGCATCGCGGCACGATCGAACGCGACGACGCCGACGCCATTGAAGGTGGCGCCGTTGAGGAATTCGTTGGCGCTCATGTAATAGGCATCGGGCCAAATGCCGAATTTAGGATAGTCGTTCAGTGTGGTTGCGCTATAGAGGAAATCATAGCGATACCACGCTCCTGTGGGGTCGCCAGTCTGCGAAATCGCGATGCACTGATGGTATCCATCGGCGCCGCCGGGATAGGCGAGCTGACTCATGAACCAGCGGTCCGCCGCTTCATCGTACATCGTGACCGGGTCGCCGCCGTTGAACGTCTCGCAGAAGCCACCGAACCCCTGCCAGAGGGTGGTGTTTGGCACTGGCCCATAGAGCAGATTCCCCTGCTTGTCATAGACGGCGAAGCTGAGGTTGATCATCTGCACGTAGTTATTCGGGCCAACATCGCCCTGCGTATCTGGCGGGAGGACGCCATTGAGGTTGCCGACGCCTTCAAAGTTTTGCTGAGGGTCGGCATGTTGTTGGTGACGACGCTCTTCTGAACGTCCGCGCTGCCGCTCTTGGCGTTGGAGGTCGGGCCCTTCACATTGTTGTGAGGTACGGGAAGCACGGGCAAGTCTTTGGCTTTCTGGTTCCCCTGTTTGGGAACCTTCGGCTTCATCGACTTCAGCGCGGGCGATTTGTCGTGCTTGAGCGCACTTTTCACGACCGGCTTGCTGACCTTCGCCTGCGGCGCAGCATTCGCGCTGGCGGTACTCGGAGCCGCCAGAGCCGGGGTCGCGGCAAACAGACTCAACAGAAACGCAAGGGAGAACGCTACAGTGAGAATGCGCGCCGGAATCACGCGTCTTTCCGGCCGATACCATCGGTACAACTGGTCACCTCTTTCAGACTCGTAGTCCAACTCGACACCTGTAGAGAGACGCTGTGGAATGTCGCCCGCTCGCTAGCATGCGACCGCGATGGTATGTCTCTTGCCCCCTTTCATCGGATACGCTACGAGGCGTGTCACTGGGCATGGCAAGGCGCCACGGATGAAGTTGCCAGTGGTTGTTCTGGAATTGAGGAATGGTTTGATCGGGCCCGATTTTCCCAGGGCCAGAACGGCCCGCCGAAAGAGGCACACTTGATCACCAGGCGAGAGCATCCCTGACATGGCTTCCTTCCGCCGCACGTCACCACCAACCCGCATATCGAAGCAAGCTACCACAAATTGGCAGCCTGTACTGGCCACCACCAAAACAGAGCGGTCGGCAATTGGTAATAACGTAGCGGACAGCAATTCGTTAGGCGGAAATCCAGCACTACGCAGGATTCTTCATGGCGAGCCAGTACATTTACCTGTCAGTGATACGCAACATTGCCCATAAGGAGCGAATGCGCCAACGAGGCATACATCGAGCCCTGCGGAGTGCCATGGATGAGTCTTCGTTGGATGCGCTGTGGGTGTGCTGTGGATGTGCTGACCAGGCGCTTACGCATCACTGCATGCCCAGCAGATGGCCTTGCCAAATCTGTATACCGAACGGTATATTATTGCCGAACCATATTTCGCCAGTACTACCGTGGAGAGGAATCATCTGCTATGCGGCGGCTCGACTACAAATGGGGTGTCCTGATCTCGGTCATCTTCGGCATCTTCATGGTCATTCTCGACTCGACCGTTGTCAATGTCGCGCTAGCGACCATCCGTGAGGAGTTCCATACCAGCCTGAGCGACACGCAATGGATCATCAGCCTCTATACCATGGCGCTGGGCATCAGCACACCGCTGGCGGGATTTCTGGGCGACCGCTTCGGCCTCAAGCGCATCTATGTATTGGGCCTGCTCCTCTTCGTGCTTGGCTCGCTCGCCTGTGGGTTCGCGCCAACCTCAAACATCATGATTCTGATAGTGGCGCGCGCGGTGCAGGGCATTGGCGGCGGCATCAGCCTGCCCCTGGGCACTGCGCTGCTCTTCGGGGCATTTCGGCCTGAGGAACAGGGACTGGCCTACGGCATCTTCGGGATCGCCCTGGTGGTCGCGCCCGCGTTAGGGCCGATTCTCGGCGGCTGGCTGGTGGATCAGGATCTGTGGCGCTTCATCTTCTTCATCAATGTGCCGATTGGATTGCTCGGCATCGTCCTGGCGTCGCGGATACTGCGTGAGCAGCGGAGCGAGCGCATCCCTGTCTTCGACTGGCTCGGCCTGGTCTTCTCTACGATTGGCTTTGGCTCCGTCCTCTACGCCGCCTCCATTGCCGCCGATGATGGCTGGACATCCACCAAAGTGCTGGCATTCTTCGCCATCGGTGGCGTGGGGCTGCTCATCTTCGCCCTGATCGAGTTGTTCGTCGCGCGAGACCCCCTGCTCGACCTGCGACTCTTCAAGCGCCCCGTCTTCCTGAACGCGACCGTCGTCGGCTACGTCTCGGTGGTGGCGCTCTTTGGGGCGGAGTTCCTGCTGCCGCTCTACCTGCAAACGTTGCGGGGCAAGAGCGCGCTCGAAACCGGCGTGATCCTGCTGCCGCTGGCCCTCTCGTCTGGCGTCGTCGTGCCGCTGGCGGGCAAGCTCTACGACAAACTTGGCGCGCGCCCGCTGATGATCGTCGGCTTTGGCCTGCTGGCGATCAACACCTGGCAATTCTCGCAGCTCACAGCGGACACCTCCATCGGGTGGATCCTCATGCTGATGGCGATTCGTGGTGTCGCGCTCGGGCTGACCGTGCAGACGACGGTCGTCGCGGCGCTCTCGGTCGTGACGAAGCGCGAGTATTCGCGGGCCTCTTCGCTCTCGAACGCGACGCGGCAGGTCGCGCAGTCAATTGGCGTCGCGGTGCTGGCGACGATGCTGGCAACCGCGCTGTCAGCGGAGATCCGGCAGTATCAAAATACCGTCCTGGACCAGCCACGAAGCTCTAGCTCAACGCCCATCGCGCTCTGCCAGCCCCTGCCCGCCTCGCTCCCGGCAACAGGAGCTCCAGGCGGACCACCTCCGCAGCAGGTGGCTGCGCTGCTCCAGGAGGCCTGCCAGCAGAGTATCAAGGGCTACGAGAACGCCTATAAGCTGACCTTCTACTTCGCCCTGCTGGCGATGGCGCTGGGGGCGCTGCTTCCTGGCTGGCCGTTCAAATGGGAGGGCCGCACGTCACGGGTTGAGCCATCCGAAGCGTCTGGCGCCGCGCCATCGGTCCCTGTCGCGGACTGACGAAGCTGGCGTGGGGCTGACCTCACCCCCGGCCCCTCTCCTACGAGGAGAGGGGAGCCAGCAGAGCCCCAGCGGTACTGCCTGGCTCTGCGTCTGGTTCTCCCTCTCCCTTCAGGGGGAGGGGCAAGTCAGTCGCCCGTATGCGCTATACGTGCCTGGAGCAGGTCGTCCAGAAAGTCGGCGACGCCCGCCGCGTCGTTGCTGCCTATCACCAGGTCGGCCGCCTGCTGAACAGTTGCGCTGGCGTTGCCCATCGCGACGGATAGCCCGGCCTGCGCAAACAGCGGCAGATCGTTCTCGCCGTCGCCAATGGCGATGATGGCCTCATGCGGCAGCTTCAAGACGTCGAGCAGCGCCGCCAGTCCGTTACCTTTGCCCGCCGCCGGGTCGAAGAACTCGAGAAAATCCGGCGCGGTGGTGGTGACAATGAGGCGCGGCTCCAACACTGGCGTGACGACACGTCGCAGGTCGCGTAGCTGCTCGTGCGTGCCCACGAGCAGAATCTTGGCGGCGGGCGGCAGGTCGTCCGCCAGCAGCGAGGGAACCGGCGTTATCTGCTTCTCACCATACGAGAGCAAGACCGGCAGCAGTGGGTGCTCCGGCTGATCGACCATGATGGTATCGAGCAGAAAGTGGGTGATGAGCACGTCGGGGGCCGACGCGCGTGTCAGCTCAATCGCGACATGGCGGTCGTCCTGGCGAAGCGGGTGGTAGACCAGCGTCTCGCCCGTCCCGGCAAGCACGAGCGCCGCGCCGTTGAGCGTAATCTGCGGCCCGCGCAGGTCCATTGCCTCGATCAGCGGGCGGACCGAGCGGAGCATCTTGCCAGTGGCCAGCGCCACGGCGAGGCCATGCTGCTGCGTTGCGCGGATAGCGGCGGCGACACGCTCTGGGAGCCTATGCTGGGTATCGAGCAGGGTGCCATCCACGTCTACGACGACCAGCCGATAGCGTTCGGGGGATGGGATCGCTGAAGAGAGCATGAAATATCCAGTGATAAGGGAATGTCCTGTGAGGAGCCTATATGAATATGCATATGAAAAAGCGCCCGATCTGAGAATCGAGCGCCTCCAGCGTTGTGCGAGTGGTGCGACGAACTACCAGCCGGTGCTGTAGCCGCCGCCACTGCGCGCGCCTCCCCGGGCGCCCCCGCCCATCTGGGCGAAACAATCGCTGCAATAGACCGGCTTGTCACCGCGTGGCTGGAAAGGCACGCGCGCCTCGCCGCCACAATTTGAGCAGACGGCGGTGTACATCTGACGTGGAGCACGCTCGCCGCCATATCCGCCGGACATGGAGGACTTACGCGCCGTGCGGCACTCCGGACAACGCGCAGGAGTGTGTGTCAGCCCTTTGCTGGCATAAAACTCCTGCTCGCCTGCCGTGAACACGAAGTCACGGCCGCAATCGCGGCACCGGAGTGTCTGATCGGTGGCCAAAATTCTAACCCTCTTTCCGGTCCGGCCACGCCTCTAGCGCCCGGACCAACACGGCCCCATACCAATGGGGCAAACCCAATACTGGGGAAACGCTGTAGAGAAGCCGCGGGTATCGTCCCGAAAAGAGGCCGATGTATGCCAGGCCATCGCTAGCGTTCGTTGACGCACGCGCGGAAAACGACCGCGCGCGAAAGACATATGGGATGCTTTCGCGCGCAAGTATACCATGATGATTTCGTGGATACAAGCCTTTCAGGCGATTTTATGAGCAAATTCCTGCCTGATTGCCTCACACCGCGAGAGAATGGCTGCTTCTGTGGCTCTCCAGCCTGATTTTTACGAGCACCGCGCGGAGTCGGCAACGTCTCGTCAGAAGACGGTAGATGATAGGATGCGTGGTGAGCGAACGCGACTGTAGCAACATAGCGCAGAAAGGGGCATCGGAACTATGCCACGACAAAACGTTGGTTCGGGGCGACCCTGGGAGGAGATCGTTGGATACTCTCGCGCGGTGCGGGTCGGTCAGGTGATTCACGTCGCGGGCACCACCGGGGTGGACGCCAGTGGCGCGGTGGTCGGGCCAGGCGACGCCGCTGCCCAGGCCGCCCAGGCGCTACGCATCATCGAGGCTGCCCTGGCAGAGTTGGGCGCGAGCATGCGCGATGTCGTGCGCACGCGCATCTATGTGACCAACATCGCCGACTGGGAGGCCATCGGCAGAGCGCACGGCGCATTCTTCCGCGAGATCCGTCCGGCGGCGACGATGATCGAGGTGAGCCGCCTCATCGCGCCGGAACTGCTGGTAGAGATCGAGGCGGAGGCGATTATCGGCGCGGGCGAGGAGTAACTGATTACGGCTGCTTCATAATCGGCACGCTATTGATACTGTAGGCCTGGCCATCGGAGCCTATGATGTGATCCTGACCGTCACCGCCAGGAATAAGCCAGATTGGGTCAGCGGGATACAAACCACCGCCATTCCAGGTAATCTCACCTGTCTCCAGCGCGGTGGCGTCGATTGGAACATAGATGAGCTGGGGCATAGCGCCGCCACGTAGCAAGATATGGCGCTGACTGGCGAGGTCTGCCCGCGCGTCGGACAGGCTTACCTGCGCCATCTGGCCGTGCGGGCGGGGTGACGAGTACGTGATGATCGAGGTTAACTGAATGGCTGTATGATCCGGATTCAGCGCCAGCTCTGCCGCGCCGACAATCGCCCCTGGCTTGTCATCAACAGGAATGACGTAGTAATCCGGCATGGAGACGCTGCCCGCCGTATGCAGCGCCCGCACGAGCACAGGGGTCTCCAGATGAGAGAGGTCCAGATAGTCGCCACCGTTGGAACGATTCACGTTGAAGAGCGTGGTCTTGTGGGCAGCCGCGATGATCGCGTCGGGCGCATCCGATGTAATCGCAATCCACCCATTTCCGGCGTCGGATGTCGCGGCGGCCTGGGTGTCGGTGGCATCGCTGTCGGTAACGCTGGAGAGGCCGTGGCGTGTCGCCATGATGACAACGACGGCGAAGAAGATCACCGCGACTGCCAGCAGCAGGTAGGCGACGTTGCCCACCAGCGACTTTACGGTGCGTTTCGTTTTGGCGTTCTGGCGTTCCTGTCGTCGCGCCAGTAGCTTCCTCCGGGCCATGATTCCCTATCTCACGTGATCGAGCAGCCAGTATAGCGTCGAGGCGGCGCCGTGCTATTACGGACCAGGTGTGCTGGTTGGCGTATCAGTTGGCGTCGGAGTTGGCGTTGGTGTATCGGTCGCCGCTGGTGTTGGTGTTGGTGTATCGGTCGCCGTTGGCGGCGCCGGCGGCGGTGATGTTGGCGTCGGAGTTGGAGCCGGGAGCGAAGGCTTTATAGCCCTTCCTGTGTACCCATTGAGCGCCCAATCCACCGAGTCCGTCGAGTCTTTATCGCGCGAAATCCAGGTAAAACCCAGGTACCAGTGATGCGGATAGGCGCTGCTCGGCGTATAGGGACCAACCTTTGGATCGGGATCATAGGTATTTTTCATGTCGCCAACCGCACTTCGATCACCATAATAAAGCGACCACAATGAGTAGACCCCGAATGGGCTGGCGTAATGCCCGCCAATCCAGGTATAAATATTGACCTCCTGCCTGCTGGTCGTCGAGTTCCCCTGTGGGTCGCGATAGACCAGCCCTTGAATGCCTGCCGGGAAGCGAGTGAACGGGTTGTTGTTCGACCAGATACCTGTCACGACAACGGAATGTATGCCTCCATTGATGAACGCGATGACCGGCGCATGATAGGTCGCTATTGACCTGGCCATGAGCGTGGTCGCTTCTTTTGCCTGCGTCCAGTACGATGGGGCCGTGGTGTGCGCGAACTGCCAGCGATAGATAACGTCGTGGTAATAGCGGTTTGATGACGCATAATGCTTGACATCATAGGCTACCGAGCGCGGATCGGTGCCGAAGTCTGGAGCAATGTTGGTGACGCCACCCCAGGCATTGGTCGGCGTCGCATAGCCCCACTGGCTGGCTCCCGCAGTCTGATTGGCGCTCATCATTGTCGATTGACCGCCGCTGTTCGGGAACCTGAGTGGATGTCCGTACTGAATGTAGTCGTAGTTAACCATCGCAACCGCGTCGGCTATACCGCAGGCGTTCTTGGTGTGCTGTGGCCAGATGGTTCCGCTAATGGTTTTGGTGACATAGCTATAGGCGCTATAGAATGTGCCCCAGCATCCCGAGCAACCGGCCTCAGTTGTTGGGCTTGATAATGCAATGGTCAGCAATCCACCCCCCGCGATGATCAGAATCAAGGCAATTCGGGCAGCATTCCGCTGAGATCTGGTCATGATTGCTCCTAGCATCAATGCATCGGTGGCATGAGTTATTATTGTGGTTCGTGGCAAGACATATGCACGGCTGCGCATGCACGGCTGAAGTCGCAGGGATAGGCCTGCCCTGTGAAGGCGGGATCCTGCTTCGTGACAAGTGGCGCAACGCGACGCATCTACAATAGCGGTTGCCAGGCGGCGTGTCAAGCGGGAGAAAATGCAACCAGGGCTATTCTCCTGGAGAGATAGCCCTGATAGAAGTCCGTAGCAGTGTGATCTAGCGCATCGGCTGTTTGCGCGGACCAGTTGTTGGCCCGCCAGATGTCCCACTGGCCGAATTGTTGGTGGAGGGACGATCTGAACTGACCGGAACGCTAGGGGCGGGCGTCTCGTCCGCCTCGGGCGCGGGCACCTTCACCCGCTGGACCGTCGGCGTCGCTGGTGTCTCGCTGGCTCCATTGGCGCCGTTCGCTCTGTTCGCGCCGTCTGGCGAGCCATCGCCCGTCGAGCCTTCCACTGTGCGCAGACCCGGCACGCGCGCCATCAGGTCGCTCATCTTGACGCCCGTGAGCGCCTCCAGAATGACGGGCATCTGGGCCAGCATATTCACCACATCGCCGGTCACGCGGCTGGCTCCAAGGTTGCTGCCGTTCGCGCCGCCGGTCGAGACGATGCTGATCTTGTCCACCTTCGCCAGCGGCTCGGCAATCGCGCGCACCACTTCGGGAAGATTGGTGATAACTTTGTCGAGCACGGCGGCCTGATTGTACTCGTTGTAGGCGGCCGCCTTTACGCGCATCGCCTCAGCTTCAGCCTCACCCTTCGCCCGGATGACGTCCGCCTCGGCCATGCCGCGTAGCCGTGCCGCCTCAGCATCCGCTGCGCCGCGCACCTTCGCCGCCTCGGCCTCAGCCGCCGCCTGGGCCCGGAGCGCCGCTGCGCGTCCTTCAGCCTCCAGCGACATCCGCTGCTTCTCGGCGTCCGCTATCTGGGTGACGCGCTGCTTTTCCGCCTCTGCCACCTTGATGACCGTCGCCTCAAGCTCCATCTGGCGGCGGTGTCCCTCGGCCTCCTGCACCCGTGTCTGTGCGGTGCGGTCGATCTCCTGGGCCTTTGCCGCCTCGGCCACAATCTGCTGCTGGACGATCTGCGCCTGCAAATCGCTGGCTTTGGAGGCGATCATCTCTTGCTTCTTCACCTCGGCGTCATATTCGGCGCGCTTGACGGCCAGATCGCGCTGGAACTCCGCCTGTTTCGTCTGCGAAGCCGCCTCGGCCTCGACTCGCGCCTGGTCGGCGCTCGACTTGGCAACCGCCGATTCGCGGGTGGCCGACGCCTGCTGAATCTGCGTATCACGTGCGGCCAGCGCCGCGGCGATATTCGCCTCTTTCTTGATGCGCTCGATCTCTGGCCGGCCCATGTTCGAGATGTAGTCGTTCTCGTCGCGCACTTCTTTAATCGTGAACGAGACGACCTCCAGGCCCATCTTCGCCAGGTCGGCGGAGCTGGTGGTGCGCATCTTTTCGCTCACCATTTCCGGCTCTTTGACGATCTGCTCGACGGTCAGCAGGCCAACGATGCCGCGCAGATGGCCTTCCATCACCAGCCGGATCATCGCCTCGCGGTCCTGCGGCGTCTTGCTCAGAAACTGCTCGGCGGCGGTCAGGATGCTCTCGCGGTCTGAGCGCACCTTGAGCTGTGTGACCGCCTCCACCTTTACCGAGACGCCCTGGTTCGTATAGAGGTTCTGCTGCGGTGCGACATCGAATGACATTAGCTCCAGGGAGAAAAGCTTCGATTCCTGCACCAGCGGAACGACCAGCGTGCCGCCGCCCGTTAAAATGCGCTGGCCCCCCGCGCCAAAGACAATCAGCGCCTGATTCGGGCCAACTTTCCGATACATGCGCCCATACAGGTTGAGGACGAGCAGCACGGCTACTACTATCAGGATAACTACCAGGACTACAGTGATCAACGGACCCATTTCAGTCCCTCCCCATCGTCCGAATTACGGCCATGCGAGAATTCATGCGGTTAGTGAAGTATCGAACGTGTATCACCCCTCTTTGGGCTGATCGGGCATCGGCAACTGCGGTCGCTTTGTCTCTATCGGCGCGAGCTCCGGCAGGTCGCCAGCACGCACGGCGGCCATGAAATCATCCCAGGACTGCACACTGGCGATACCATCCTGGTAGTCCAGAATGACCACCTCGGATCCCGCGGCTATCGCCTCGCCACTGGCACTACGCGCACCGACACTCTGTCGCCCTCCAGATTTGCGCGTGAAGATGATCTCGCCAGCGCCGCCAGCGCGAATGGCCATGGTCACCGTCCCCAGACGCCCTTCCAGACGTGCGTCGGTTGCTGTCAGCACGGTATCTTTGCTGGTGGCGAAGAGGATGTGGAGCAGCGCCGTCAGCCCGATGGCGCACGCCACGCCGACGAGCAGCGGTACCAGCAAGACGAACAGGACACCCCAGCCGAGCACCGCATGGGCCACATAGCCCACCAGCCCGAAAATGAGCAGGAACATCAGCAGTCCGTAGAGGTTGAGGGCGCCAAGCAGTGTATTTTCAATTGAGGCCAATACTGACGGAGTGGCGACCGCCTGTGCCGAGCTGCTATCCGCGTGGCTACCATCCGCATGGGCGTGCGCGCCGTGCAACGCATGGCCGCCATCGGCTGCGTGCGCCGCGTGGGCCGCGCCACCACTATCGGCGTGGCCAACATGGAGGTCGTGGCCGCCTGTATCACCGGTGTGCCCACCGAGGTGGCCGAAGTGAATGTGGCTCTCGCCAGCGCCCAGGAGCGTTGAGATCACCAGGAATGCGCCTGAGAACACCGCGCAGCCGATAAACACGAGGGATAATGGGTCAGTGGCAAGCATGCCAACCGCCTCCAGAGGTGAGGAGCCGTGAGAAGCGAATCGTGCCGGTCGTGCCGACGAAAGCGGGCGCCAGAGTGTCTCCGAACACGACCGGCCCATGCGCTACCGTTCAACTGGCTCCGATACCTGTTGATGGTGATTCGACTGTGCCGTCGATTCACCTGCCTGTTGCACCATATGCTGTACGTTTTCCACCAGCCCCTGCGCCTTCTGGGTGACGGCGGCGAAGTTGACGCCCCAGCCGAGACCGATGCCTCGCGACGACAGCACCTGATCGTTCGCGGGGTTCCAATATCCCTTAGCGACCTCGCCCCACTCAGCCACATGGAAATTATAGGGGACGCCCGCGACTTTCCCCTTCCACGTGCGCTCCTTCGGGTGACGGGCAAGCTCCTGTCCGATGGCCGCCGCACTCAGGCCGGCAATGACACCAGCAGTGAACCAGGCTAGTTTTCCCATCGTTCTCTTCCTCCACATCTCCTTGACCACGGGAGGTGCGCGCCGGTCCCGCCTCTCATCATTAGAACATACGCTTCGTTGTATCGAAAGTTGTGCGCGCCCTGTCCATTTCGCAGACGCCGTGCCGTATTCACAGATTCGCGTTTCATGAGCGTACGATGAGAGCGTACGAAGCTACCCGACGCCACTTACGACGCGCCGCGCGTCGAGGCGGTCACGTTTCCGCCGGTCGGCTCGGGCGCTGGCCAACCCCAGTGCGCCGCGCGCGCGGTTGCCGTGCTATGCTCGTGGCACACTGTGTGGGAAGATACCAAAAGGCGTGGTTTATGGAGGGAGATAAGGTATGGAGAAGAAGAAACCGCTGGCCGGTCAGGTAGCGCTGGTGACCGGCTCCAGCTCGGGGATCGGGGCGGCCACCGCGCGCGAGCTGGCACGGCGTGGCGCGCGTCTCGTGCTGGCGGCGCGTCGTGCCGACCTGCTGGATGCCGAGGCCCAGGCGATCAGGCAGTCGGGTGGGGAGGCAATCGCCATTCCCACCGATGTCACCGATCCGGCCCAGATCGAAGCGCTGGTGGCTCGCGCCATCGAAGCATACGGGCGGATCGATATTCTCGTCAACAACGCGGGTATCGGCTCGATCCGTTCGTTTGCCAGGATGTCGTCCGAGGATATCGAGCAGATGCTGGATACGAACCTGCATGGCGTCGTGCGGCTGACCCACGCCGTGCTGCCGGGGATGCTCGAACGCCGCCACGGCGCGATCATCACGGTGGCCTCAGTGGCGGGGCATGTCGCCGTCGATCCAATCTATTCCGCCACCAAGTACGCTGTGCGCGGCTTCTCACTCTCGCTGCGACGCCAGCTCGCGGGCAGTGGCGTCTCGGTCTCGGTTGTCTCGCCGGGGTTCATCCGCTCCAATATGACTGACGGCAGGCGACGAGGGCTGCCCGGACCAGAGATCGTGGCGCGCGCCATCGCGGAACTGATTGTGCATCCACGCCGGGAAGTGGTGGTGCCGCGCTATTATCGTCCGGCGATCTGGGCCGAGCGTGCGCTTCCCTGGCTGGCGGACCGCCTGCTACGCCCACGGTCGCGGCCACGGTCGCGGCGCGCGCAACGTACGGGCGCTACGCAACGTAGAAAAGAGACCACATCCGCACCGCCGACACCTGTAGAGAGGAATAAATAGTTATGGCACGTTCATCAGATCCAGCAAACGGAAATCACTCTGACTTCGATACCACATCAAGCTGGCGCATTTTTCGTATCATGAGTGAGTTCGTCAGTGGCTTTACCTTTTTGGGCAACATCGAGCATAGCGTTACCATCTTCGGTTCGGCGCGGATGTCGCAGAACAGCCCGTATTGTCAGAAGGCCTACGAGCTGGGGCAGCGTCTAGCGCAGCAGGGTTACACCGTCGTGACGGGCGGTGGTCCCGGCGTCATGCAGGCGGGAAACCACGGCGCATGGGACGCGGGCGGCAACTCAGTAGGCATCAATATTGAGCTTCCCCACGAACAGCGCATCAATCCCTACGTGCGTCGCTCGATCAGCTTTCACTACTTTTTCAGCCGCAAAGTCATGCTGGACTTCTCCGCCGAGGCCTATATCTTCTTCCCCGGCGGCTTTGGCACGCTTGACGAGTTCTTCGAGCTTATTACGCTGGTGCAGACGGGTAAGCTGGATAATACTGTCCCCATCATTCTGTTCGGCAGGAGCTTCTGGGAGCCGCTCGCCGACTGGATGCATACGGTCATGCTCGAAGGCCTGCACACCGTCGCCGCCCATGACCTGACCGTCTGGACGATCACCGACGACCTGGATGAAGTGATGGAGATCGTCGAGTCGGGCATTCTCACGCAGGCGCAGCAACGGCTGGAGCGCACCGGTCATGAGCATCCGACCCCGGATGAGAAGCTGCAGAAGGCGACACGCCCGATGGCCGGAACGGAGCAGTAATGCTGCCCGTTCTCAGCCATGTCAGGGGCGCTGTTATCGACTATTGGCCTCCCGGAGCGCGGCGGCGAACCCGGGCAGCGCGCGCGTAATCATCTCGTCGCTTGCGGTGAGTGAGATGCGGAAGTAGCCCGGCATCTCCACCACCGTGCCCGGCAGGCAGAAGACGTCGTGCATGGCGAGCAGCTCGATGAAGGCGAGATCATCGGCCAGCGGCGAGCGTGGCAGCAGGTAGAAGGTACCTTCAGGCACATGGACGCTGTAGCCCATCTCGCGCAGGGCCGCCACCATCGTATCGCGCTTGCGCTGGAGATGTGGTATGTCAATCGACAGCTTTTCCAGATCGGGCAGGGCATGCTGCAGCAGCGCGTTAGGGAAGGCATAGCCAGTCATCAACTGCGCGACGAACAGGCCGCTGCGAATACTTTCCCGCTCCGGCATATTTGGCGGCAGCGCGATGTAGCCCATCCGTTGTCCCGGCGTCAGCAGCGTCTTGCCATAGGTGTAGATGACGAACGTGTTGGGATAGTAGGCTGACGGGCTATTGAAGGCATTGCCATCGTAGAGGATATGGCAATACGCCTCGTCCGAGAGCAGGTAGATCGCTCGCCCATTGCGCGTGCTGGCTTCGGTGAGGAGCTGGCTCAGCGCGGCCAGTGTCGCGGGGGGATAGATCCTGCCGGTAGGGTTGTTGGGTGAGTTGACAATGATCGCGCGCGTCCGATTGGTGATGGCTGCGGCTATCGCGTCGAGATCGAGATCGAACGTCGCCTGGTCCACCCGAACTCGCACCGGAACGCCACCCGCCGCCGTGATGAGCGCTTCGTAGAAAAACCAGGGTGGGCTGAGAAAAATCACCTCATCGCCTGGATCGGTCACCAGGCCAAGCACCGCCGCGATGCCAGCGAACGCGCCATTCGTCAGAAAGATATCATCATCCTCAAACGGCAATCCGCGCTGCTCCCGTAGCGACGCCGCAACCACCGCGCGGGCGGCGGGGGCATTGTCCTGGTAGGCATACCACTGGTCGTTCTGTGGAACGCTCCAGCGCCCGAGCGCGGCGGAGAATGCTTCAAGCGGCATCTCGTGCGGGTTGCCCACAGTGAAGTCGCAGATGTTGGAATCTTCCCTGCGACGCGCCCAGGTGGACTGGGTGAAGAATGCATACACCGACTGAAGAGTACCGGCGATGCGTGTGATGCGCCGGGATGGCAGTGACATCGTACTCCCCCGAATATCTCGCAAATTTCTCGAACGGCTGACGCGCTGATGCATACCTGGTGAAGCCATCACCATATAGCCACATACGCGCGGACGTTGCATCGGCTTTTCATCTCATAGTGATATAGATAGAGGCCCACCCGGAAAGCGGGGTGGCGTTCTCCGGGCGGACTGGTAGCGATACGATCAGGTTACGATCAGGCGTAGAGGCGATAGAAGCGGAAGAACGGATGCTCGATGGGCAGGATCTCGACCTCGTGGAAGCCCGCCTCGCTGGCGTAGCGCCGGAGCGTATCAGGGCGCATGACGGTGCCAGTACCCGCCGATGGCTGCTCGGCCATGCCAGATGGCAGGCAGAGGAGCACGCTTGCGCTGTACATCAAGCGCTCTATCTCGTCGGCGGGCGCGGTGAACGACTCGCCGACGTGCTCATCCATGACGATGACCGCGCCCCCCTCGGCAACCAGGCGCCGGACGGTGCGCAACGCCTCAACCGGGTGCGCCATGTCATGTAGCGCCTCGAAGATGGTCACCAGGTCGTAGCGCCCGGCCAGCGCGGGGTCAGCGGCATCGTGCGTTGTGAAGGTCAGGCGGTCGGACAGTTCGTTCCGCTCGGCGATGGCGCGCGCGGCGGAAATGGACGGCTCATCGCTGTCGAACCCATCGACATGTACGTTGGGATAGGCGCGGGCGATACCGACGCTCGACCAGCCATATCCACAGGCGATGTCGGCGACTCGTGCGGGCGGATCGGCTTGCAATCGCGCATGCACATCAGCTATCGACGGCAGCCAGACCTGACCAAGCAGCTGGTCAAAGGCGGGCCGATTGAGCGCCGCCTGCCCTTCGCGCGCCAGGTCACCATAGTCGGACCAGGGAACGCCGCCGCCATGCTGAAACGCTTCGGCAACCGCGGGCAGCTGGACGCCCAGACCGTAGGCTATGCCCACTAGCGGCGCGAGATAGTTGAGGCTCGTCTCGTCGAGCAGCACTTCAACATGTTCTGCGGGTAGCCGGTAGCGGCGCTCTCTGGCCGCGGCTGCCACGTCGTCCACCCGCAGAATATCGGCGGCGGCCTGCTGCTCCAGCCATTCGCGGATGTAGCGTTCGCTGGTGTTGGTGCGCGTCGCGAGGTCAATGGATGTGGCCGGGCCATGCTCTGCCAGCGCTCGGTATAGGCCGAGCCGATTTCCCAGGTAGACGGTTAACATTTCGAGTCCAGCGAGGCTCGACTGGAAAATCCTGCCGACAAAGGCATCACGTTGTGCGGTCTGCTCTTCGGTCAGGGTCTCCGCGAAATCGACAGTTTCACCAGGTGCTTGCTGTTGGATGCCCTGTACGCTCATGTTCATCTCCTCTTCTTCTCCCCTGTTTCGCTTTTTGTGTGTGTTCCTGCGAGGCTACATCGGCTGGACCAGTCCTGCGATGCTGGGACTTGATGCCTCAGCTCACGTGCATCAGTGTAGCTTTGGGGGAGGCCAATCGCATGGGTGCGCGCACGTATTTCTGGCACGTCGCGACACGTAGGTTCTGAGGTTGAACACGGAGTGGGCTTGTTGGGCGGTGTGCTAGGCCAGATCGTGGCGCAAGGCGTACGCAGTCGCGGCCGCCCGACTCGCGGAGCCCTCCACGCCGATTTTGCTGTAGATATTGGAGATATGGCGCTCTACCGTGCGCACGCTCAACACCAGCAGCGCCGCGATGCGCTGGTTGTCCTCGCCAGCTGCGATCAGCCGCAGCACCTCAACCTCGCGGTGCGTAAGATGGTCAGGGAGAGGTGCTCTGGCCGTGTGTGGCGATGAGCGAGATAGGCTATTCAGTTGCTCGCGGACACGCTCTGCCTCGCCCTCCATGCCCAACTGCTCCATCAGGTGAAGCGTCTCCTGGAGCAGCTCTCGCGCAAGAGGTTGAGCTGCGCGGCCATGCCACGCCAGTTCCAGGGTGGCCCTGGCGGCGAGCGTTCGCGCAAGCTCGGGCTCATGTGCACGCACGGGCAAGCCATCTCCGCTGCGGGTCATCTTCTCGGCGGCGGCCAGATGCGCATCGGCGAGAGGCCAGTCGCGTTGCAGCATTGCTAGCTCACCAAGCAGCCGCTCCGGGAGAAAATCGCCATGGCGCGTACGGAACGCGAGCAGTATGGGATAGATACGCCCGGCCAGATCGCGGTCTCCGAGCACGAGCGCCGCTTGCGCGACTGGGGCAAGCGCCTCCATGACAGGGATGCTGGCGAGTGGGACAGTGGCGACGAGCGTCTCCGTCTCGGCGATACATGCGCGCGCGGCAGACTCATTGCCTTGGAGGGCATGGGCAAGGGCGAGCCAGCCGAGATACCAGACCAGCGCGCCGGAACCAATCGAACGAAAAATTCGACACGCCATCTCGAATAAAGACTCCGCGCTGGAATAGTTGCCTACGTGATAGGCTACGAGCCCCTGCATCATTTGCAGAAAAGCCACAGGCTCTGGATCGGACAGGCGCGCGACCGTCTCTTCCGCCTCGCGCAGGATATCCTCCGCGTGCGCAATCCGCCCTTCATAGGCTTCGAGTAGAGCAACCATCGTAAGGGCATGACGCAGTTGGTGCGGGTCGTGGCACGCCTGGGCAAACTTTGCCCGTTGCTCGTTTACAGCCTGTATAGCCTGCGTGTCGCCGACCCATAGATACGCCATCACCAGGCAGGCACAGCACTCGGTGGCCTCAACTGTATCATTTGTACGTTCGGCTTGAGCGAGTGCATCCTCCAGCAAGGGAATGCCCGCCTCAAGATCGTTCGCGCGCACCAGCATATTGCCGACAGTTCGGGTAGCAGGCGCAATCAGGCGCTCATCACGAAGCTGTTGCGCCAGGGCAAGCGCCTCGCGTCCATAGGCCAGCCCCTCGCTGTAGCGGTGCATGGTGACGCCAAGCAGCGTACCCAGGTCCACCAGCGCATGCACCCGCTCGTTGGTGACGTCCTCGCCCAGGAGCGCCAGCGTCGCCTCGAAGGCCGCCTGCGCGGTGGGCAGATCTTCCAGTCGCCAGGCCGCTCGTCCCAACCCATGGGACGCCCGCGCCGCGGCGGCGATGTTGCCCGAAGCTTGCAGCGATGTCCGCGCCAGCGCATAGGCTGCCGTGGCCTCACGCTCGAAGCCAGAGAGAATCGCGGCGTCGCCCAGCGCCAGCAGCAAGAGCGGGCGTCGTTCATCCGCGCCGTCGAGCAATTCCAGCGCGTCGCGATAGTGGGCCGTCGCCTCCTCGAAGGCATACGCCGCCATGGCCGATTCGGCTGCCTGCTGCGCGTATGTAACGCCGCGTTCGCGGTCGCCGCTGCGGGTGAAGTGGAACGCCAGATCGGCGACGCGTTGGGCATCAGGTGAACCGGCACGCGCCTCGAGCAATTTACCCAGGTGCGTGTGGAGGCGTGTGCGGCGCGCGGCGGTGACATCGCTATAGAGACATTCGCGGATCCGGTCATGGGCGAACGCGAACGCTCCTGGACGTATAGGGCGCATGAGCTGGGCGCGGACAGCCGCCATGAGCTGTTCCTCGACCGACTCCGGTTCGCCGCCGGTAATCTCTGCCAGCAGCGCGCTCTCGAAGACACGCCCGATGATCGCCGCGGTGCGGAGCAGCTCGATGGTGTCGGCTGGCAGCCGGATGAGGCGCTGGCGCACCAGTGTCAGGATGCTCGATGGTATCTCGGCCTCAGCGGCATCAGGCGTAACGCTCCAGCGACCCACATTGGCAGTTATTGGTTCAGTCTGCGCCAGCGTGCCGGTCTCGACCCAACTGCGCACGAGCTCCTCGACGAAGAAGGGATTACCCTCGCCCTGGCGCGTCAGCAGCCTGCTTGCCGTGGGATCGAGCGTGCCTCCCAGGTGGCTCTGGGCAAGCCGCGAGACGTCGGCGGGAGGGAGCGGCGCGAGCGGGAGAACGCTCAGCACGCGCAGGCGATGTAGGGTCGCGAGGGAGCGCTCGAATGCGAGTTCATGGGTGGCCTCGCCATCGCGAAACGCGCCGAGGATGAGCAGGTAGCCGTCGCGATGATGCGCCGCGATATAGCAGAGCAGGTCGAGGGTAGCTGGATCTGCCCAATGCAGATCGTCGAGTTGCAGTAGGAGCGGCTGCTCGTGTGCGATGGCTGCCAGCAGTGCGCCGATAGCTTCATAGAGTCGGAGACGCGCCTGCTCGGGCGCCAACGTATGGGCCGAGGGTAGTTCGCCAAGGCGCGCGTGCAACTCCGGGAGCAGCGACGCGAGAATGGGGGCGTTCGCGCCGGTCTGCGCGCGCAATTCGTCGGGAGTAGCGGCGCGGATATGCTGGCCGAGCGCCTCCAAGAAGGGCAGATAGGGCGGCATCCCTTCGGCCTCCGTCGCCGCCCCGTGGAGCACCCGCGCGCCAGCGGCATGCGCCCGCGTGGCCACCTCGTCGAGCAGCCGTGTCTTGCCGATACCAGGCTCGCCGCTGACCAGCGCCACGGTCATCTGCCCCGCGACGGCGTCCGCGAAGCGCTGCTGGAGCTGCGCCAACTCGCGCTGCCGTCCAATGAGCGCTGGTCTCTGGCTGAATGTGGGTGTCGTGATAGGCGTTGTCACGGCTCGTCTCCTGGGAACGACGCGACGAGAGACTGCGAGAGACTGCATGGGCGCATTGTATCGCACGGGACGCACGAGACTTGCGGGAAGCGGCGCTGGCTGCGGTTACTCGTGTATCAGTCCTGAATCTGGCGGTTCATGTTACACTTGCTCACAAAGCAAACACGGCTCTCTCGCTCCGCGCCGTGCGGAATCATTCAGCATTTCGGAGGACGCAGTGACGCAGCCTGATCCATCGTCTGAGTCTGAGTCTGATCTTTCGGTACACTTCCTCGCGGAAGGTGAGCAGCAACCCCATGAGATTGCCACGCTGCTGGCGAGCTTCATCCGTGGGGCGCGGCGCTCGCTGGATATCGCCATCTACGACTTCCGCCTGAGTGAGCCGCTACGCCAGATCGTCGCCAGCGCGCTGGCCGATGCGGCGGCGGCTGGTGTCACCATCCGCATCGCCTATGACGCCGACAAACCCGAGACGCCGAATCTGGTAGCGGGCATGGATCCCGCGCCGTCGGGCACTGGCGGTTTCGTGCGGTCGCTCGGCTATCCGTGGCGGCGTATCGGCGGCATGAAGCTGATGCACAATAAGTACGCCATTCGCGATGCGGGCGCTCCCAGCGCTGCCGTCTGGACCGGCTCGACCAATTTCACCGATGACTCCTGGGCGCTTCAGGAGAACAACATTCTGGTGATTCCCGACGAGCTTCTGGCCACGAGCTATGCCAGGGATTTCGCCGATCTCTGGGCAAAAGGCGTGATCGAAGACACCGGCGCGTTCGATACGCAACACACCAGCGCCAGCTACCAGGGCGAGGATGTCAGCGCGCAGGTCTTGTTTTCGCCGGGACGAGGCCTGATGATCGACTACGACGTAGGCCAACTGGTCGCGCGGGCCAGACGCCGGGTGCGGATTTGCAGCATGCTGCTCAACTCCAGCGCGCTGATCGCCGCGTTGAGCGATCTCTTGCGCACCGGGCAGGCGCCCGTGAGCGGCATCTATGACCGCACGCAGATGATCAGCGTGCTCCAGCAGTGGGAGAATGTGCCACACAACCACTGGAAGATCGGCGCGGTGCAGGAAATCGTCGAGGCGGCGCGGCTGGTGGGCAAGAACTCCACGCCGTATAGCCCGGAGAGCCGACATGATTTCATGCACAACAAGGTGCTGGTGGTGGACGATACCGTCATCACTGGCTCGTACAATTTTTCGCACAGCGCCGAGCAGAACGCAGAGAACCTGCTGATGCTGACGAATCCCGCCCTTGCCGATGCTTACAACGGCTACATCGACCACCTGATGCAGAAGTACGGCAGCCAGGTTGGCCAGCGAAGCACGCGGTGACGCTGGCTGACGGCTTCGTGTGCGCCCAGAACAGGTGCTGTCCTGTTACAATTGCGGGAGCATGCCGCTGCGTATTCCAGCCTGTCGGACGGCTGTGATACAGGCGCGCAGCGAAGGAAGGCGCATATGGCATCCGCGGACTCGCTCAACCCAATGCGTGGTCTACCTGTTGCCGGAACCGACTACCTGACGCTAATTCGCGGCGCGAGCGCTACCCCGGAGGCGCTGGAACGGCTGTATCAGACTGCGCGGCGCGCTGGGACCGCAAGCGCCTTCCGTGGCGCGATAGCCGTCGCGCATGAGGAATCGCCAGAAAACCTGCTCTATGGCGCATGGTATTATCGGCTACATCAGCCGGATGCTGATGGCCTGTCCCGACGCTTCGCAGGTGTATCCACGTGGGCCGTTCCCATCGGCGTTGTGCTGGGGATGGGGCTATGGATATTCTCCGATTCCACCTCGTTTCGGGTCCACACGCCGCTGATGATCTTCCTTGCCGCGCCGCTGGTAGCGCTCGCTATCGTCGCCTTCCTCGCGACGAGTGGCCACCGCTCGCTGGCACAGGCGCTTGCGGGCGTGGCGCTTGGCGCGATGGTCGCCTACGTCTTCCTGCTGCCAGAAACCATCACGGATTCGCAGGGGGCGCTGATCCTGCTGCACCTGCCGCTGCTGGCCTGGGGCGCGATCGGTCTGGCGGCGCTGGGCTGGCGCTCCAGTTCACGCGCGCGGTTCGGCTTTATCACCAAGTCACTCGAAGCGATTGGGACGGGCGGCGTCTTTGGCATTGCCGGAGGTATCTTCGCTGTCGTCGCCATCGGGCTCTTCGAGGTGCTCGACGTTCAGGTACCCGACCTCGTGGTCCGGCTGGTCGTCAGCCTGATTGCCGGGCTGGTGACAATCATCGCCATCGCGACCGTCTATGATCCCACGCTCGCGCCCGACCAGCAGGAGTTTGGTCGCGGATTCGGGCGGCTGCTCAACGTCTTGATGCGCGTCTTGCTGGCGCTGAGCCTGATCGTATTGGTGATCTACGTTGTCGTAGTGCCTTTCAAATTTGGCGCGCCCTTCCAGGATCGCACGACGCTGATTATCTATAACGTCATGCTCTTCGGCGTCATCGCGGTGCTGATCGGCAGCACGCCCGTCAACAGTGACGACCTCTCGCCCCGGATACAGTCGCTGCTGCGAGGAGCGATCATCGCCGTGGCCGCGCTGACCGCGCTCGTCAGCCTCTATGCCCTCGCCGCGACGGTCTATAGAACCGCGACGTTCGATGGGCTGACCATGAACCGGACGACGATCATCGGCTGGAACGTCATCAACATTGCCCTGCTGATCGCGCTACTCGTCGGGCAAATCCGCGCCCGCCGCGAGAATTGGGCAATGGCCATCCAGTCGGTCTTCGCCTGGGGCGCGATTGCCTACGTGACCTGGGTGGCGGTGGTGGGGCTGGCGCTTCCCTGGCTCTTCGCCCGCTAGGATGGATTATCGCCCGACTGCCCGCTCGGCGTTCGCGGCGTGAGTGGTATGCGAGGCGTGCGAGGCATGCGTGCGGTGGCTCGTCGTCGGCGTATCGGCCAGGGCCAGCAGCGCCACGACGATATCGCATAGCTCGTGGCGCTCGCGTCCGCCCTCGTCGTAGCAGTCCATCGCCAGAATCTCGTCTCCGGTCATCTGCGTGATCGTCTCAACGACCTTGCGGCCGTAGAGTTGCTTCATATCGGAGTAATCGTCGTAGACGACGACGGTATGCCCGGCGCGGGCAAGCGCGTCGCGGTGCAGGTAGTTCTCGATCTCGCGTTTGCGCAGGATATAGCATGCGCCTCCCTGCTCCTCACACTCGCGCTTCCACTGGAGCTTTTCGGGCAGCACGTCGTGCGCGGCGCTGAAGCGGTCGCTATCCACGATCATCGCGAACCGCCGATTCATCCGCCCCATCGCCCGCAGCGTAATCCAGTGCTTCAGGTTGTGGCCGCCGGAGGGCATCAGGCCGATGCGCAGATCGTCGAAGTCGGCGCGGATATGGCCGCTCTGCTTGAGCTTCTGCGCCAGCGTCCGCCAGAAGAAGACGTCGTCGCGTCCCTCGACAAAGACGCAGGCGCTATAGCCGGTAATCTGGTCGGCGGGCTCGATGCCCAGCTCTTCGGCGACATCGGCGGGGTCCGGCCCCTGGGTGGCCCGCGCTACCCCGCCCATGCGCTCGATCAGCACGAGGTCAGAGAGCGGCGATGCGCCCGCGAAGACGGGCGAGTGCGAGGTCAGGATCACCTGCGAGCCTTCATCCGCCAGCGCGCGAAACGAGGTCACTAACTCGCGTTGCAGGCCGGGATGCAGGCAGTTCTCCGGCTCCTCCACCGCGTAGATGACGTTATGGTCGGCGCCAAGCGTCTTCTCGGCGAGATACTGGAAGAACGCCACCATCAGCAGGCGACGCATGCCGCTGCCGCGCTGGTCGAGCGACCGCTGGACGCCGTGCTCGTCGGTGCCGAGGATCTCGAATGAGACGGCCTTCTCCCACGAGAAGGCTGGCCGGACCGCCAACCCGGAAAACGCGGTGGTATGGCGACGCAGCCGCTCGAAGATGGCGTCCACCTCGCTCTGCAGCGCGCGGTTGATCGACTCGGTGAAGGCGTCGCGGGCGGCGACCACCGTCGCCTCCTCGGTGGCAGCGCGCACGATGGGCCGGAACTGCGCCTGAAACGTCGTCTCGCCCACTCCGAGCCGTGTATCGGTCTCGAAAAGCTCATAGCGCGGCAGCTGCGCCTCGATGCTTTTCCAGAGGTCGTCGCGCGCGCTCAGCGGCAGCACGCACTCGACCAGCGGCGTCTGCTGCTCCTGGGCGACGACGCGCAGGGCGGCCCGCTTCTCCGCGGCGGTGTGCTTGCGTTTGCCCTCGGCCAGTGGCACGCTCCAGGTGGTGCAGCGCTCGTTCAGTTCACGGTCTTTCAGCGAGAGCAAGCCGCCGAAGCGCTCATCGGCGAAATCCTGCACGATCAGCGCGAGTGCCGGGCGGTCATACGGGCCAGCACAGGGAAACGTCTTGCGCACCCGCAGCCGCCCATCGGCGTCCAGCAGCCGCTCGTCCGCCAGATGGAGCACGCCACCCTCGTAGTCCAGCATCTCGGGCAGCGCGGTCAGCGCGACCTCGATGACCACCTGATCGCTGCTCTCGGCGCTATCGTAGACATCGCCCGCTTCGAGCTTGTTCTTGCCGAAGAAGAGCTGCAGGGCCTTGAGGGTGTGGGACTTGCCCGCGTCGTTGCGGCCAATGATGGTGGAGAGGGAGCTAAAGGTGATTTCTTCCAGCCGGGCGAAGGGACCGTAGTTCTCTACGCGCATGCTATGCACTCGCACTGTGATGCCCTCCTGATATCGGCTGGACTGTTGGGGTATGGGGTCTGCGTCCTGCGCCAGCCCATCCATTGTAGATTCAGTGCTGGGTTGCGGTCAAGCGCGCAGAGATTTGTTAGTCTGTTCGCTTCATATTTCCTGCGGGCACAATTGGTAGCGGAAGATAGCTCCCCTCATCCAAAGGACGAAGGGAGCCAGCGATGTGACGAAGGTGACTGGCGATTAGAACAGCTTCAGCGACGAGTCGGCGCTATCTATTTTCCACTGGTTGTTTTCGTAGACCAGCTTGACCGTGCCAGTGGCCAGACTCGCGTTGTCGCCGCGCGCCACCTGCACCTGAGCGGTCGCGCTCTTGCCATCACTGCTGACGCTCGGCAGCGCGTGATTGGGGTCAATCGTGCAGGTCGCAATCATGCCATCGCTAGTATCGAGCGCCGCCTGATGCGTCGCGAACTGTGCCTGACTCTCGCGCCCCTGCGCCCCTGATGAGAGCAGTTGATAGGCGGAGCCGTAGTCCTGCGTCTCGAAGTCGGTGCAGAATAACTCAAACTGTGTCGCTGCCAGCGCCGCCTGGCCGGTTGACTTGAGCGCGTTGCCCGCCGTCTGCGCGCCGATATACAACGCGACGCCGATGCCGCCACAGATCAATAGGACAACTACTGCCGCGATGCTGCACCCGATGATCCACCCGCGCTTCGAGCTTTTCTTCTGTTGCTGTGGATACTGCGGTGGCTGCTGTTGCGGATACTGCGGCTGGGCCGCCTGATTGTAGACCGGCGGCTGATAGGGCGGCGGCTGTTGTTCCTGGCCATAGCCGGGCTGTTGCCCGTAGGCAGGCGGCTGGCCGTACCCGGGTTGTGTTGGCTGCTGGGGATACTGCTGCGGCTGCCCCGGCTGCTGTGGAAACGTCTGCGGATTATTCGGATCACCCGGGTATGATGGATCACCGCCAGGATAGTTCTGGCTCATGTTGGATTCGCTCCCTCCGCGGATTCTCGACGATACAATGACACAATGGCGCGCGAACAACCCGTCGGCCATTACAGGCGCAACAATATCAGACATCAGGCCGCGAGAGAAGTGCAGTACGCCACATCTTGCCGTCAGAGGAGCGTCAGCGAGCTATCGGCCCTATCGATCTTCCAGGTGTTATCCTCGTAGACCATGGTGAGCGTACCGGTGGTACGTTTCGCGTTCGCTCCGCGCGCCACCTGAATCTGCGCGGTTGCAGTGTTGCCGTCGCTGCTCATGCTCGGAAGTGTATGGTGGGGGTCGATGCTGCAGGCCGCGACCACGCCAGCCCTCGCATCGAGCGCTTGCTGATGTGAAACGTACTGCGTCTGGCTGGTGCGCCCCTGGGCCGCCGCCGAGAGAAGCTGATAGGCGGACCCATAGTCCTGCGATCTATCGGCGCCGCAGAAGTGGCCAACCTGCGAGGCTGCTCCAATCGCCGCCGCGCCAGACCGGACGGCGTCTTTCGCCTTCTGCGCACCGATATAGAGACCCACACCGACACTGACGCAGATGAGGATAAGCAGCGTCGCCGCGATGGCCCACCCGGTGACCTCGCTGCGTTCCGAGCTTTTCTGCCGCCGTTGCGGATACTCTGGCCGCCGTTGCTGCATGTCATCGGGCTGGTCGGCTGGTTGTTGAGGAATCGTTGACAGATTATTCGGATCTCCAGGGTGCGAAGTATCACCGCCAGGATGGTTCTGGCTCATGTTAACATCGCTCCCTCCGCGAAAGCTTGATTGACACGATCATACAATGGCGAGCGAATACCCGGCGGCCAATTCAGACTCACCATTACCAGAACGCCGCGACACGAAAGAAGAGGATTACTCCACAACTCGCCTGTGCGTCGCGTCACCTGAGACAGCGGTCCATCGCCTCGCGGTCACTCTAACAAAAACGAGGCGTACGTACAAGGCCTTCTCTCGCACCGCGATAAGTCGCTAAGCCGTCTATTCAGAACAGAATGTGTGTCGGGTCAGCGGCGTCCACCTTCCAGGCGTCGTTCTCGAAGACCAGCGTGATCCTCACTGAATCACCCTCCTGATTCGGGTCATTAGTTGTGCTGTTCCCGCGAGACACGTAGACGTATACGTCCATACGCTCGCCATTACTATGCGCGGCTGCGGCGCGTAGCGTATCGAGGTCGATACCGCAGGAAGTGACGATTCCCTGACTGCTGTCCAGGATGGCCAATTGGTTCACAAACTGATCCACCGTGCCACTGCGGCCCTTTGCCGCGGTTGAGAGGTGGTTGTAGGCGAGTACATACTCCTGGCTCGCCAACTCCTGACAGAAGTTCTGGAGACTCGCTTTCGCATCTTGCTCTCGAACTATTGGATCGTACAGAAATCGAACGAGCGCAACGCCCATGACGGCGCAAAGAACGATTACGACTCCTGCCGCGATGCTACAACCAATGATCCAGGGCTTCCATGAGTTCTTTGATGGCTGCAGTTGCTGTGGAGGCGCTTTCATTGGCTTCAGAGAACCGATCAGCTCTGATGGATAGTTTGGCTGACTATCCCCCACCAGTTGCTGTGAAGGTAGTTGTGGAATGTTCGTATTGCCCGCATCTGGCGAACCGTGCCCATAATCGTTCTGCCCCACGCTGCTATGCCCCCCTCGTTATTACCTGAAATTCGCCCTTGCTTGTCGGCCACTGTATCAGAGACCAGCGGCGCCTACAAGGCTGCCCGTTGTTTCTTCCCATAAGAGACGGAAGGGATGATGGGCGCTGTTTCGATGCTCGAACTGGGGGAATAGCGCGAGTTGAGCCAGCGATGTTATACTTATTATGAGTATGCCCGACGGAGCCGCAGACTCCGGGTGGACACGGCTTGCGTCGCAAATATGGCAACAAGGTGAAAGGGTTACGTAATGATTGACCCTGATGCAAATCTCGACTCGTTATATCAGTCCGAGGAAGTGAATCCTGACTGGTACAAAACGAATATTCCGTGCCAGGTCGGTTGTCCCGCGCGCACCGACGTTTCGAACTACATCGGCCTGATCTCGCAGGGGCGCTTCGACGAGGCGTATGTGCTCAACCGCCGCTCGAACGTGGTTCCTGGCGTCCTTGGCCGCACCTGCGCGCGACCGTGCGAGCCGGTCTGCCGCCGCAACAAAATAGATGGCAAGCCCGTCTCGATCTGCTGGCTCAAGCGCGCCTCGCACGATCACCGCGAGTATCGCCATCTGCCCGTCCGGCCACAGGTGACCAAAGACAAAAAGATCGCGATCATCGGCGCTGGCTCGGCGGGCATCGCCTGCGGACGCGAGTTGGCGGAGATGGGCTATCCCGTCACCATCTACGATATGTATCCCGCGCCCGGCGGCATGATGGTCGGCGGCATCCCGGTCTGGCGTCTGCCGCGTGAGGTCACCAAGGAAGAATGCGACGAGTACCTCGACGCGCTCGGCATCGAGGTCAAGCTCAACACCACCATCGGCAAAGATATCCAGCTTACCGACCTGATGGAGCAATACGACGCCGTCTACATCGGGGCGGGCTGTATGCTCTCGAATCCGCTGACCGACCCCTATAACAAAGATGTGCCCGGCGGTGAGTTCTTCGGCGTGGTTCCAGGGCTGCCCTTCCTCGAAAAGGTCAACTTTGGCGAGCCGGTCTTCGTCGGCAAGCGGGTCGCCGTTCTCGGCGGCGGCTTCACCGCGATGGACTGCTGCCGCTCGTCCATGCGCTTCGGCGCTGAGAAGGTCTACGTCCTCTATCGCCGCTCGAAGGAAGAGATGCCTTCGGACGAGTACGAGGTGGATGAGGCGATGCTCGAACACGTCGAGTTCATCTATCTCTGCTCGCCGATTGAGGTGCTCAGCGAGGACGGCGAGCATGTCAGCGGCCTGAAGATGATCCGCAACCGCCTGGGCGATCCCGATCCCAGCGGACGCCGCAAAGCGGTCCCGGTGCCGGGGTCGGAGTTCGTGCTGGATGTGGATACCGTCATCTCGGCGTTTGGTCAGTATGCCGATACCTCGTGGATTCCCGCGCAGGAGCTTGGGCTGGAGGTCAACCGCTGGGGCATCCCGCTGATCGACCGCGACACCTGGATGACGAGCAAGCCTGGCCTCTTCGCAGGCGGCGACTTCACCGAAGGCTCGCGCAATCTGATTTCCGCCATCGCCGATGGCCGCGACGCCGCCTCCTCGATCAATCGCTATCTCGGCGGTGAGGATATGCCCGCCGAGGCGATCACCGAGATCGAGCTGCCCGACTTCCGCCGTGGCATGGTGGACGACTACGAGTCCATCCCCTATCAGACGATTCCGGCGCTGCCGCTGCAGAAGCGCTTCAGCATCACGGCGGAGGCGGAAACCGGCTACAGCCCGGAGGAGGCGATCACTCAGGCACGGCGCTGCTTGCAGTGCCAGCTCAATATCATGATCGACCCGTCCATCTGCATCCTCTGTAGCGGCTGTGTGGATATCTGCCCCTACGACTGCATCAGCATGCAGGGGCTGACGCGCGTCGTCAAGGGCGATCCGCTGCACCAGCTGGCCGGAACCAACTGGGAGGGCGGCGCCGACATGATTATCGACGAGGAGAAGTGCATTCGCTGCGGCCTCTGCATCGTCCGCTGCCCGACGGATGCTATCTCGATGGTGCAGTTCCAGACGGGCAGCGCGAACAATCGCTGGAGCGTCTCGAAACTGCCTGTGCTCAACCAGTCCTGAGACTGACTACGCTACCCAATCGAGCGCGATGCCGAGACCCTCGGTGTCGCGCTTGTTTTTATGGGCCTGGCGTGGAGCGTTGCAGCACGAGATAGCCATCCCGCGCGAACACGGTGCGGAAGCGGCCGCTGCTCTGGAGGTCGCGCACGCTCTGGTCGTAGGCGTGCTGGTCGGTGAATGGGTAGATGAAGCCCGCCGTGTCGAGCACGACGTAGTCCGATTGCTCCGCGCCATAGGGGTACTGATAGATAGAGCGGCGGTGGCTCAGGTGCGGGACAAGCGTATTCTGCGCCGAGACGCTGGCGTCCGCTGGAATCATGGCCACGACCGTGTTTCCCAGGTTGCTATGTGGCGTCGCGGTGGGCCAGGCCAGTGCCAGGAACGTTGGCGGATTGCCCAGATTCATCGTCCGCTGCTGGACCAGGCACCCGGCGAACGCAATCGCGAGCAGAGCGACCAGCGCAACACGCGAGACGCTGGGCGTTTGCAGGCGCAGGCGCGCAAAGCTGTAGCCGATCTGTTTCCTCAGATTGCTGAAGGCGTCGGGCGCAAGAATGTGCCTTCGGTGGCCCAGCGCCACGGGTTCGAGCAAGAGCGCGATGCCGGAGATCGCCGAAAAAACCATGATCGGCACGATCTCGGCGCTGTACTGATGCAGCCCCTGGTGCATATTGGCGTCGCTGCTGAGCAGGTTGATCGAGAGCGCGGGCAGGCAGAGTATCAGCGTGAATGGGCTGGCGAATCCGAGAAACGAGAAAGCCCCCAGTAAGATACTCAGGTATGAAATCCCGGCGTCGTCGAGCATCTCCTCGCGCAGCACCTGGAGCGGATGCGTGACGATGTAGATACCCGCCTGAATTGGGTTGTCTCCCAGATAGCCGTAGCGCGCGGCGGTGGGCGAATGGCCGACCGGGCTGGCGATATGCATCACGATGACCGCCATGGCAAGCCAGGCGAGCGAGAGGCCGATAATGCCCGCGCCGAGCTTCCAGCGCCGCTGAAAGAGCAGAATAGACAGGCCAATCATCACGATGTCGAGCGGAACCTCTTCTTTGGTGGAGAGCGCCAGCACGCAGGCAATCAGTAGCCCAACGTTATTTCTGGTCAGCATGAAATAGAGGGCGAAGACGAGGAAAGCCATCGTCAGCGTCACGGGGTGAAAATCGAAGAGGATGGCGCTCTGCAGCTGGGGATATAAGAGATAGGCAACAGCGAAGATCAGGCCAGCCAGCGGACTGCTCAGGCGGCGACAGGCGATGCAGAAGACGGGATAGACACCGCTGGCCACAACGAGCATCTGGAGCAGCATCAGCGCTTTGGGCGTCGGGGCAATCAGGTAGAGCAGCGAGAGCGGCAGCATGAGCGGCTCGAAGTGGATGGCAAAGCGCGAGACATCGCCGAGGCAGTTGGTGTCGCTGATGCTGTTGCAGATCGTCTGGTGGAGGATGGCCCCGTGCAGCGTATTCCAGAGCGCCTGGTCCATGATGCCCATGTCTTCCGCGTTTGACCGGAAGGTGTCGAGCAGCGACCAGGTGTAAGCAGTGTAGTAGACGACGAAGGCGAGCGCGAGGACCGTCACCAGCGCCAGCGCGATGCGCGGCCAGCGTCCGCACGGCATGGGCGGCAGCTCGCGATAGGGCGACGCAAGGATGCGCCAGAGCGAGCGGAGCCAGCGAAATCTTGATACAGCCGCAGTTTGTCCTGATCGGCGCTCTACCACGTCGAGTTGTTGAGTGGTAGGAAGGACGATAGCGCGCGAATCGCCTGCTGACCCCAAATCACTCACACCAGACCCCTTCGCCCGCGAGATGCCATGGACATAAAAAGAGCGCCACCACTATAGCGCATATCTGCCCGCGCGTCACCTGGCTGCGCCATTCTGGACATGAATCGCGTCTTGGGCGTCTCGACTCGTCATATCAGGTGAAAGTAGTTGCCTATAGCCTGTCTGGTTGAGCAGTGGTGCTCGCTATCCAGAGTGCCTCATAATACCTGAGAATCGTGAGCGGCGCCAGAAAATAGGGAGATGGTGTATGCCTGCGCGACGGACTTTCCCGCGCACGTCACTGTGGATCGTGATGATGAGCCTGTTGCTGCTGGCGGGCTGCAGCGGGCTTTCCAATGGCCAGGCGCCGAACGACCTCAACGGCGTCAAGGTTGTCCTGCCGTCGCCCACGTCGGCGGCGACGAACGGTGGCACCTCAGGGGCGGCGCTGCGCCAGCAGTTGATTCGCCAGACGGTCGAGCACATGCTAAGCGGCATGACGCTGGATGAGAAACTCGGCCAGCTGTTCCTGATCGAGTCGACTCACAAAACCTACACGCAGGACGTCGACAACATGGTCGTCGGCATGCACGCGGGCGCGATGATCGTCTATCAGCAGAACATCACTGACTGGCAGCAGCTTCACGACATGCTGGCGACGATCCAGGCGCACGCCGCGATTCCCATGCTCGTGACGATGGATGAAGAGGGCGGTGGGGTGGACCGCCTCGGCAACAATAATCTGGCGCCACCGCTGCCGTCCGCGCAGTCGATGGCCGCAACGGGCAATCCCCAGTACGCCTATGACAAGGGCGTCACCGCGGCCAAGGAGATGCTGGCGCTCGGCATCAACACCAACCTCGCGCCGGTGGTGGACGTGCGCACCACGCCCGCCGCTATCGAGTGGGACCGCCTCTTTGGCAACAGCCCCGCCACGGTTGACCGCTACGCGGGCGAATTCCTGAAGGGCTTGCAGGATAACGGCGTCATCGGCTGTCTCAAGCACTGGCCGGGCATCGGCAGCATCACCCTCGATCCCCATAAGACGCTGCCGACGATGGACCGCACCATGAGCCAGCTAAACTCCACGGAGTTCGCCGCGTTCAAGGGGCTGCTTGGCGACGACCCCGGCATGATTATGGTGACGCACGTCATCGTTCCCGCGATTGATCCGACGCTCCCGGCCACACTCTCGCCCAAGGTGGTGCAGGGCACGCTACGCGACAAGCTCGGCTATCAGGGCGTGGTGATGACCGATAGCCTCTACATGCAGGGCATCGCGATTAACTACAAACTGCCACAGGCGGCGGTCCTCTCGATCGAGGCGGGCGACGACCTGCTGGAGGGCGCGTACGACACCTACTCGATGCGCGCCATGATTCAGGCGATCAAGAACGCGATGAAGGCGGGCAAGATCACACAAGACCGGATCGACCAGTCGGTGCGGCGCATCCTGGCGCTGAAGGTGCGCTTCGGCATGATTCCACTCTACGAGCCGCACGTCATTCGCGGTGACGCTTTGCGTGGAGCAACGTCGCCGCTGGCCGAGGCCGACCTGCCTCGCGGCGCATAAGCTGACACAGTCGGTCTACTGGCGCCAGATGGCCGCCGCCGTGCAGTTCACCAGCGCAATCAGCGCGAAGGCGACGCCAAGGCCACGCTGACCCGCGACGACAAGCGCCAGCGCGCCACCGCCGAAGAAGACCGCCTGCAAGGCGAGGTACGCGGCGCCCTGCAACTGGGTCGGGGACTTTGGCGCGCCGAAGATCGCCCATACGACGACCGCCAGCGCTGGAGCGCCCAGGCCTAGGACGACCTTCACGAAGGTGTTTGGCCCAACGGTGAATCCCCAGTAGCCCAGGGCCACCAACACGCCCAGCTCCAGCAGAAACGCCAGGCCAAGGTTGATGCCTTTCAACGCGGTGAGTATCATCGCTATTTTCCTTCTTCACGAGCCGCTGGCTCTATCCCGGAGATAAACAGGTGGATGAGCCAGTGAAAACTATCGTCGAGGTTCACCGGCATCGCAAAGCCCCCGGCCACTTCCAGCGAGACGAATCCCTGCACGATGCTCCGCAGGCTGCGGATGGCGTGAATCGTGTTCTCCGCGCCGAGGTGGTAGGGACGGAGCACCGCGCGGATAACGCCGAGAATCTCTTCGGCAATCGCCGCCATCTGCGCGTCGTCGGCGGATGGCGCTTGCAGCGTGAAGCGGTAGCGGTTGGGATACTCTCTGGCGTAGGCGCGATAGGCGTCGGCCAGCGCGAGAATTGCCTCGGCGCGCGATCTGCCGATGGTGGCCTGGGTGAGATAGTCGAGCAGCTCACGCGCGCAGGAGAGCGCCAACTCGTGGCGAAGGCCAGGCAGCCCGGCGACGTGATTGTAGAGCGAGGGCGTGCGGACGCCCAGCCGCTCGGCCAGCCGTCCCAGCGAGAGCTGCTCGACGCCCTCTTCGTCCACCAGCTTCGTGGCCGCCTCGACGACCGCCGCACGGTCCAGCCCTGCCCGATGCGCCATACTGCGATCTCCTTGTGTCTCGAATCATGTTAGCTAACATGTATAGACTATAAACTAATTTAATTAGTTTTGTCAAGGCAACGCCGCAACGAGACGGTGGAAACATATCCCACCACATGCGCCGATGAGTTTTGGTGGGATTCGCGGTCATTATGGGTGTGCCGATCACGAGGCGCGTGCCGCTCGTTGTGGCAACCATCATGACCATGATTTGTCGGCGGGAGGAGATATGACGATCAACAGGATGGATAGCATGAAGTCGAAACAGATATGGACTCTGGTACTGTGCTCGGTAGGGGCGTTCATGGTCGCGTTAGATGCGCTGGTCGTCGCGACCGCATTGAGTACGATCCGCCTGCGCCTGGGCGCCTCTATCGAGGAACTGGAGTGGATGGTCAACGCCTACACCCTCAGCTTCGCGGTCTTGCTCCTGCCAGCGGCGGCGTTGGGCGACCGCTTTGGGCGGCGGAAGATGTTCGTCGCTGGCCTGGCGCTCTTTATCCTCGCCTCGGCGGCATGCGCGCTCTCGCCTGGCGCTGGCTGGCTGATCGCTGCTCGCGCCATCCAGGGATGCGGCGCCGCGCTGGTAATGCCGCTGGCGTTGACGTTGCTCAGCGCGGCCTTCCCGCCTGAGCAGCGGGGACGCGCGCTCGGCGCGTTCAGTGGCGCCGCCGGGCTTGCCGTCCTCGCTGGTCCAGTCGTTGGCGGTGCCATCGTTCAGGGCATCTCCTGGCAGTGGATCTTCTGGCTCAATGTTCCCATTGGTCTGCTCGTCATTCCGCTCGTGCTCAGCCGTGTTGAGGAGAGTTTTGGGCCACGCTCGACGCTCGACGTGGGCGGCCTCCTGCTCGTGACGGGCGCCGCGCTGGGCCTCGTCTGGGCATTGATACGCGGGAACAGCGCTGGCTGGGGGAGTTTCGAGATCGTCGCATCGCTGACGACTGGGCTGCTCCTGGCGGTGGCCTTCGTTCTGTGGGAGTTGCGCGTCCGTGTGCCGATGCTGCCGATGCGGTTCTTCCGCTCTCGCTCCTTCGCGGCGGGCAATGCCGCTGGTTTCTTCTTCTTTGCGTCGCTCTATGGCTCCACGTTCTTCCTCGCCCAGTTTCTTCAGACGGGGCTGGGGTATAGTCCTCTTGGCGCTGGAGTGCGGATGCTTCCCGAAACGGTGATCCTGTTCACGGTTGCTCCAATCTCCGGCATATTGATCAACCGTCTCGGCGAGCGGACGATCATGGTCGGCGCGATGCTACTGCAAGCCGTCGCGATGGTCTGGATTGGCCTGATTGCCAGACCGGGCGTCACCTACGCTGAGCTTATCGCGCCGCTGCTCATCGCCGGATTTGGCGCCGCGGTGATCCCCACGAGCCAGAGCGTGGTGATTAGCTCGGTCGCGCCGACTGCCATTGGTAAGGCGTCTGGGACATTCAATATGCTGCGCCAGCTTGGGGCGGCATTCGGAGTGGCGACCCTTGCCGCGGTCTTCGCGGGAGCCGGAAGCTTCCACACCGCCCAGACGTTCAACGCGGGATTCTCGCCAGCGATGGCCGCCGCTGCCGCGCTCTCGCTTCTGGGCACCATGGCCGGGCTGCTGCTGCCCAGAAAGCCCGTCACAGCCGAGGAGCGCACACAGTCGCCCGCGCTGCCGTCTCTACAGCCCGTCCCGCTGCCTGACGCTGTGAGCGCTGGGTCGGGCAGACGTTGAGTGTTGAGCCTGGCCAATTTCTGGCCAGACGTGTGAGACCGAGAACTGAAAGGACATGAGATCATCATGAGCAGAACCGTTGTCGTACAGTATCAAACGCGCTCGGACGCCGCCGACGAGAATCAGCGACTCGTGGAGCAGGTATATGCCCAACTTGCCAGGGAAGATCCCGGCGACCTGCGCTACGCGACTTTCCTGCTGGCGGACGGTGTGACCTTCATTCACATATCAATCTCCGAAGGCGAGGTCAATCCGCTCCTCCAACTAAGCGCCTTTGCGGAATTCCAGCGGGAGATTGCTGAGCGCTGTGTCAAACAGCCGCAGTCGAGCGGCGCATCGCTTGTCGGCTCCTATCGCTTCGTAACGGCGGATTCTGTTACCACCGATTCAGAGTGATGGTATGGAATGACACGTTCATGCACGTTCTGTGAGTGAACCGATGAATTTGAGGCAGGTCGGCGGTCTATATTGTGCATGACATACTCTCACGACCAGAAAGCAGGAGTTCTAGTGCGCGAATCTGCCGCTCTGCCTCACCAGTCGGATGCGCTGAACCTCGCAGTGGTGGGTGATCAGGACGCCTTCCAGCGGCTTACTGATCCCTATCGTCGGGAGATTCAGCTTCATTGCTATCGGATGCTTGGGTCGTACCAGGATGCGGAGGATCTCGTTCAAGAGACGTATCTGCGCGCCTGGCGCGGCCTCAACCATTTCGAGGGACGAACGTCCCTGCGCAACTGGCTCTATCGCATCGCAACCAATGCCTGCCTCAGCGCGCTCGCCAAGCGGGCAAACATACGCCGGACGCTGCCTGAGGCGCAGGGGTCGCCAGCCGAAGAGATGCCAGGGAGCGCCCCGACGACTGAGGCTCCCTGGCTCGAACCGTATCCAGATACCGCGCTGGAGGGTATCGCCGATACAGCGCCAGGCCCGGACGCGCGTTATGAGCTGCGCGAGTCCGTACAGCTCGCTTTTATCGCGGCGATCCAGCTGCTCCCGCCGAGGCAGCGGGTTGTGCTGCTGTTGCGCGACGTGCTTGGCTGGTCTGCCGCCGACACGGCCGTTTTGCTCGATACATCGGTCGCATCGGCCAATAGCGCGCTCCAACGCGCCCGGACCACACTGGGGAAGCAGTTCCCGACGGGCCAGCCCAACACAGCGCCATCCTTGCCAATGCCCGACGATCAGCAACGGACGCTGCTCGACCGCTACGTCCGCGCCTGGGAGGATGCCGATCTCGATGGGTTTGTCGCGCTGCTGCGTGACGACGCGACCATCAGCATGCCGCCATGGCCGCACTGGTATCGCGGGCGAGAGGCCATCGGCAAGCTGCTGACGTGGGTCTGGAGGTCTCGGGCAGGCAGCGATTGCCCTTCTGCCTCGCTCCTGCTGCCTACCGCGGCAAATGGGCAACCGGCCTTCGCGGTCTATCGTCGCGACGCCGAAGGAGACGAATGGCGCGCCCATACGCTCCAGGTACTGACCCTTCAGGACGGCGCGGTTGCGGCGATCACGGCGTTCCGTGATCCGCGATTCGTCGCTGCGTTTGGCTTCCCAGAGGCGCTGCCGCCCGAACCGGCACAGGTACATCATGAGCGTGACCATGAGCGCGCCTGACACCAGCGCGATGTGCTTCTCACGCGGCCTCCTGCGCTGGCAGTTCAGGCTCATGCATCGGCTGCTCGACATGGCTGGCGACGAGATAAGCGCTGAACATTCCAGGGGAGGTTCCCACGATGTCGTCGTCCGTGCGGGCGCTTGCTACGCGCAGATCGCGCTCTGCGAAGACGTGAGCGTCCATAGCGCGCTGGCTGTCGGACCGCCGCTTGCGCTCACGAACTGGGCTGGCCGCACCGGTCTCAGCGAGCTTCCGCCGCTTGTCGGGCCGATTGATTGGCGCGCATGGACCTGCCGGGTCCGGCTCGCAGACGTGGCCGCACTCCGCGCCTATGCCCTGGCAGTACATACGATGACCGATACCTGCCTGGCCGCCTTGGCTGATGACGCGCTTGATCCGCCGCACGACGCACTGCCAGCGCGTCTGCTCAGCGCGCTGCTATTGACGATGGCGATGCGGCATGGCGAGATTGCCTGCCTGCTCGCAACGGCGTGGCAAACCACGCCAGGTTAGCGCTTCCCACCGCAACGGCCTAGCCTTCGAGCAGCAGCGACTCCGGGTCTTCCACCAGCTCTTTGATGCGCACGAGGAAGCGCACCGCCTCATTGCCGTCCACGATGCGGTGGTCGTAGGAGAGCGCGACATACATCATTGGGTGGATGACCACCTGGCCATTCAGCGCGATGGGCCGCTCCTGAATCTTATGCATGCCGAGGATGCCCACCTGCGGCCCGTTAAGGATCGGCGTCGAGAGCAGCGAGCCGAAGATGCCGCCGTTCGAGATGGTGAACGTCCCGCCGCGAATCTCGTCTAGGGTCAGCTGGTTCTTGCGCGCCTTCTCGGCGAAGACGGCGATCTGCTGCTCGATCTCGGCGAAGGACATCCGGTCCGCGTCGCGCAGCACCGGCACGACCAGTCCCTCCTCCACGCCGACGGCGATGCCGATGTCGTAGTAGCGCTTCAGCAGCATCTCGTCGCCCTGAACCTCGGCGTTCAGCCGGGGAAACGCCTTGAGCGCGCCGATGACCGCCTTGGTGAAGAACGACATATAGCCCAGGCTGACGTTATAGCGCTCCTTGAAGGCGTCGCGCCGCCGCTTGCGCACCTCTATCACGGCAGACATGTCGATCTCGTTGAAGGTGGTCAGCATGGCGGCGTTGTGCTGCGCCTCCACCAGCCGTCTGGCGATGGTCTGCCGCCGCCGCGACATGCGCACCCGCTCCTCGCGCCGCGACTCAACCGTCACCGGCATGGTAGCTGGCTGCGGCGCAAGCGGCGCAAGCGGCGCAGGCCGTGGCATGGGTGGCGGCGCAACCGGCGTCGCCGGGGCAGGCGTCTCATGCCCGGCGAGATACGCTTCGACGTCGTCCTGGGTGATCTTGCCGCCGCTGCCCGTCCCGCTAATTTCCTGAAGATCAATATGCCGCTCGGCGGCGATGCGGCGCGCCAGGGGGGTCGCGTGTGAGCCGTCGCTTGTCTCGGTCGCCTCTGTTGCGGCGGCCCCCTCCCCCGCAGGGAGAGGGGAGCCAGAGGCTAGGGCGCCGTTGCTGGCGGCGGGCGCGGCCTGGGTCGCTGCCTTCGCGGAGGCCGCTGCCTTGCGCGCTGGTTGCGCCTGCTCTTGCGCTGCGCTGATCTGCGCCAGCACCTCGCCCACGCCGACGGTCTCGCCCTCATGCCTGACGATGCTGCTCAGCACGCCGTCGCCGGGCGCGCTCACCTCGATATTGACCTTGTCCGTCTCCAGCTCGACCAGCGGCTCGCCCGCGGTGACCGCGTCGCCCTCGTTCTTCTGCCACCGCCCGACCGTCGCCTCGACGATGGATTCGCCAAGCTGTGGCACCGTGATATCAATTGACATATTGCCCCTCGCGCGTCTCTACCCCTGCTGGCCGCTCGCCACCGAGCGCCTCGCCGATAATCCGTGTCTGCTCCGCCGCGTGCGCATTGGGCAGACCCTCCGCCGTGCTCGCCCGCTCCGGACGTCCCACGTAGCGCAATGTCACGCTGACCTGGGACTCAAGCCGTGGCGCGATGAAACTCCACGCGCCCATGTTGCGCGGCTCCTCCTGGAGCCAGACGACCTCGGCCAGATGCGGGTAACGAGCCAACGTCGCCTCTATCTCCGCCGCCGGGTAGGGATAGAGCTGCTCCACCCGCGCCACCGCGATCCACTCCCGCAATGATGGCTGCGCGTCCAGCGCCGCCTCCAGGTCCACGGCGACCTTGCCACTGCAGAGGATGAGCCGCCGCACCGCCTCTGGCTCGCCCTTGAAGTCATCCAGCACCGGCCGGAATGCGCCTTCGGCCAGATCACTCAGGCTCGATGCGGCGCGGGGATGCCGCAGCAGGCTCTTCGGCGTCATCACGATCAGCGGGCGCGGCGCGGTGGCGAGCAGTGTCGCCTGTGCCCGCAGCAGGTGGAAGTATTGGGCCGCCGTCGTGCAGTTCGCCACACGCAGGTTATCCTCGGCGGCGAGTTGGAGATAGCGCTCTAGCCGCCCGCTCGAATGCTCCGGCCCCTGGCCCTCGTAGCCGTGCGGCAGCAGCAGCGCCAGCCCCGGCAGTTGACGCCACTTGGCCCGCGCCGCCGCGATGAACTGGTCAATCAGCACCTGCCCGGCGTTGGCGAAGTCGCCGAACTGCGCCTCCCAGAGCACGAACGTATTGGGCGCATGGACGCTGTAGCCGTACTCGAAGCCCAGCACCGACGCCTCCGAGAGCGGGCTGTTATAGATCGCGAACGACGCCCGCGCCTGTGGCAGCGCCTGGAGCGGGGTGTAGGCAGCGCCCGTCTTCGCGTCGTGGAGCACGTCGTGGCGCTGGCTGAAAGTGCCACGCTCGCTATCCTGGCCAGTCAGGCGGATGGGCGTGCCGTCGGCTAGAACCGTGGCGAAAGCTAATGTCTCGGCGAAGCCCCAGTCTATCGCGCCGGGCTTCTCGATGCTCTCGCGCCGCCGCGTCAGCAGCCGCTCCAGCTTCGTATTCGGCGTGAAATCGGCCGGGCGCGCCAGTAGCGCCTCGTTCAGCGCCCCAAGCTCATCCGCCGGGACGGCCGTCTCGACGCTGGCCAGCACGGGCGACTCCTCCAGCGCGGCCTGCTCCTCCGGGATGTGGCCCGCCATCAGCTCATCATACGCCTGCTTCAGCCGCTGCTGGACCTCGCGCTGCATCGCCTCGGTATCGTTGGACGAGACGATCCCCTCCACCTCCAGCGTCTCGGCGTAGAGCGCGCGCACGGTTGGATGCCCGGCGATCCGGGCGTAGAGCAGCGGCTGCGTGAAAGCTGGCTCGTCGCCCTCGTTGTGTCCCCAGCGCCGGTAGCCGACGAGGTCGATCAAGAAGTCCTTGTGGTAGCGCTGGCGATAGGCATGGGCCAGCGCCGCCGCGCTCAGGCAGGCCTCGGGGTCGTCGGCGTTGACGTGGACGATGGGAATCTCAAAGCCCTTGGCGAGGTCGCTGGCGTAGAGGGTGGAGCGGCTCTGGTCGGCGGCTGTGGTGAAACCGATCTGGTTGTTGGCGATGATGCGGATGGTCCCGCCGGTCTGGTAGCCAGGCAGCCGCGAGAGGTTGAGTGTCTCGGCCACGACGCCCTCGCCGGGGAAGGCGGCGTCGCCGTGAATCGTGATGCAGAGCGCCTTATTGATGTCCTGTTGGGGCGCGCCGCGCTCGTCGCGCTGTTCCTGCGCCGCCCGGCCAAAGCCCTGAACGACGGGATTGACGAACTCCAGATGGCTAGGATTGTGGGCCAGTGTCAGCGCCACCTGCGCTAGATCGCGCTCGCGCACTGTCTTGCGCGCGCCCAGGTGATATTTCACGTCGCCCGTCCAGCCGTAGTTGATGCCCGCCGAGCCTTCGGAGGGGACCATTTCTTTGTCCGGGGCGGTATGAAACTCGGAGAAGATGCGGGCATAGGGCTTGCCCAGCACGTGGGCCAGCACATTCAGCCGCCCGCGATGCGCCATGCCGATCAGCACCTCGCGCGTCCGCACCTCCGCGGCGTCGTGGATCAGCTCGTCGAGCATCGGCACGAGCATGTCCGTTCCCTCGATGGAGAAGCGTTTCTGGCCAGTGAAGGTGCTGTGCAGGAAGCGCTCAAATACCTCGACCTCGGAGAGCCGCCGCAGCAGCTCGCGCCGCTCTTCAGCGGCGAGGGTCTGGCGGAACGCGCCGGACTCGACGCTCTCATGCAGCCAGGCACGCTCGTCCTCATCCTGGATGTGCGCGAACTCGTAGCCAAGCGTGCCGCTGTAGATCGCGCGCAATGTCGCAACGGCCTCGCGGGCGTTGCGCGCCCCGTGAGTATCGCCACCGGGCCAGACGATGGTCGCTGGCAGGTTGGCCAGATCGTCCTCGGTCAGCCCATGCGCCGAAGGGGCCAGCGCCGGGTTGCCCAATGGCGGTGTCTCCAGCGGATCGAGACGCGCTGCGAGATGGCCATAGGTGCGAATCATCCGGGCCAGCTTCGCCGTGCCGACCGCCAGCCGAATCTCATCATCGGTAATGCCCTCGACGGTGGAACGAGCCATCTGCCTTCCCTCGCCCTGTGGGGGGCTGGGGGAGAGGGCTGGCGCGGTTGCGATGGCAACCTCAGGCGGCGGCGGGGATACCCGCTCGAAGAAGGCGCGCGTCGCCGCGTCTACCGATGCGGGGTCTTGCAGGTAGCGCTCGTACAGTTCCTGCGCGTAGCCCGCGTTCGGGCCAAAGAAAGTGCTCCATGCGTCCATGAGTCTTGCCTCAACTAAGTTGCATCCCCGGCGAGAATATGCCGCATGTCTCGCAATAGGGAGCCATCTTATAGTGTACCACGCACTTACAGATGCCGCTAACCGCCCGGCCCCGGCATTCGTAGCAATCAATCGCCGCCGTCGCGCTGGTGGGCGACGAGCCGACGGCACCACCCGTCCCTGTCGGTGTATGACCCGGACAGCGCCACATAGCTATCCCCGGCGGCGCCAGTTGTGGCAAATATCTCAGGTTGGCCACAACTGGACAGGTTGGCCACGACTGAAGCGCCACTACCACGAAGTCAGGTGGGATTGGGGATAGCTGCCTACGGATGAAGGCGTATGACGGTGCTGATAGCGCCATACTTATTCATCGTGTTCATACTTGGTCACTTTCTGAGGATGACCAAGTATGGTGTGGATGACCAAGTATGATACGGCTCCAGGGTATGGCTGCGTGGGCGTGGCGGCAACTGGGCACTGGTGACGGTGTTCCAGCTGCCAAAGTTGCTCAACGCCCACAAACTTGCTCACTATTTCAGGTTGAGCAAGTTTGGAGGGTTTGAGCAACTTTGCAAATCTGCTGCCGCTTAACCGTCTCCAGTGCTGTCGTGCCACCGCCCTCTCCCCCATCCCCTCCCCTAAAAGGGAGGGGAGCCAGAAACGTCGCCTTCTGAATTCTGGTTCCCCTTCATTTTAGGGGAGAGGGTGGTGGGATGATGTCATCATCAGCCATGGCCAACATCAGCAGTTATGGCCAACCTTGAGATATTGGCCAAGACTGAACATTGTGGCCACAACTGTGGCGCATCTTGGTGGGAATGGTGCGCTGGTGGCCATGTGTGTGGGCAGATGGGAGCATCCAATCCACCAAACGTGCTCAACATACACAAACTTGCTCATCCTGGGAGAGTGAGCGAGTTTGGAAGAGGATGAACAAGTTTGCAGCCACAACGCGAAAATGGCCCTCCGCCGCTATGGGCAGAGAGCCATTTCCACCAGAATGCCAACTCGCTGGATCGCTCTGGTCCCCCCTCCCTTTTAGGGGAGGGGGAGAGGGC
>Ga0207674_10000575_pt1 | contig 48309 bp, 40 predicted proteins | sample KBSCornC72_FD_184303 | JGI IMG/M metagenome (GOLD analysis project Ga0207674, IMG submission 184303) | Corn rhizosphere microbial communities from Kellogg Biological Station, Michigan, USA - KBS Corn C7-2 (SPAdes) (version 2) | ecosystem: Host-associated > Plants > Roots > Rhizosphere > Soil ... | reverse complement strand
ACTAATATAAGCATGGCCGTATATTACGAACACGATGCACGCCTTCGACATCCTCGGCGATCCGGTGCGCCGGCGCATTCTCGAGCTCATCGCTGACGGCGAGCGCTCGGCCGGCGAGATCACCGCCGTCGTCCAGGCGGAGTTCGGCATCACGCAGCCCGCAGTCTCGCAGCAGCTCCGCGTCCTCCGGGATGCCGGCTTCGCGACCGTGCGACCCGAAGGCACGCGGCGGCTCTACGCGGTCGACGCCACGCCGCTGCGCGAAGTCGCCACCTGGATCGAGCGGTATCGGCGGTACTGGAACGACGGATTCGATTCGCTCGAACAGCATCTCGCCGAAATCCAGGGCAAGCCGGCCCCCGTTCGCGCGACGCGGCGCGTCGCGGCGACGAAGGCTGCGCGCAGGCGCTGATACGCAACGACGATCCCGGAGACGCACGACCATGGTGACGATCGAGGACCTGGTACAGGAGCTGGAGCGCGAGACCGACGCGACGCGACGAACGCTGGTGCGCATCCCGGAGGACAAGCTCGACTGGCGGCCGCATCCGAAGTCGATGACGCTCGGGCAGCTCGGGATGCACGTCGCGACGATTCCCCGCGCGCTCGCCGAGCTGTCGATCGTTCCGGCGTTCGAGGTTGGGACGCCGATCCCGCGTCCCACCGCCACCCGCACCGCCGAGCTGGTCGAGACGTTAGGTACGAGCGTCACGCGGGCGAAGGAGGTCCTCGTCGGCATGGGCGATGCCGGGCTCGCCGAGCCCTGGCGCATGATGCTCGGCGGCAGGGAGATCGGCGCCATGCCGAGGAGCGTGTTCCTGCGCTCGGTGCTGTTCAATCACTGGTATCACCACCGCGGCCAGCTCACGGTCTATCTCCGAGAGACCGGCGCCTCGGTGCCGGCGATCTACGGCGCGAGCGCAGACGAGCTGCCGCCGTCACGTTAGGCCCGCCCACCGGAGTCTCCTGGATGTCTGCTTCCCGACGCACGACGAGCCCCGAGCTCGTCATCCGCCGTACGTTCGACGCCCCGCGCGCGCTCGTCTGGCGGGCATGGAGCGAGCGCGAGCTCGCGACGAAGTGGGGCCCGAAAGGCTTCACCACGCCCGAGCGCGAGATGGACCTGCGCCCCGGGGGCGCCTGGCACGCCCGCATGATCTCGCCGGAAGGCAAGGAGTACCGCCAGCACGGCGTGGTCCTCGAGGTCGTGCCGCAGGAGCGCCTGTCCTTCACATTCATCTGGGATGAGACGCCCGACGTCGAGATGACCGTGACCGTCACACTCGCCGACCGCGGCGACCGCACCGAGATGACGTTCGTGCAAACGGGCTTCGACTCGATCGGCTCGCGCGACGGCCACGAGGGCGGCTGGAACGAGGCCTTCGACGAGCTCACGACGGTCATCAACGAGCTCAGAGTTACTTCGATATGACGAGCCGCGGTGCACGGTGTAGTCACGCGTCGTGCAGGCGGCTCGTCATGGTCTCGGTCCGCTGGGGGCAACGCTCGCCACGACTTCGCGACGTCGCGACACGTCACCGTTTGGAATGACGACGGCAACCCACGGGATGTCTGCGGTCTTCGGCCGGGCCTTCCATTCGATCGTCACCGGCTTGCCCGCACCGCGCTGAACGCTTCTGATCGGGCGGTCGACGGTGAGGTTCTCGGAACGCATGGCGAACGACTGCGGCTCACCGCTCGTGGACGTGAGGCGCAGCGTCACCTCACCGTTTGCCGCCGTCGATGACGTCACGCTGAAGTCCGATGCCCGCACCGTCATCGGTGCGGCACCGAGGAGGTCCTCCATGAGCCAGATCCAGCGACCGGTGGAGTGCACCCACACCTCCTTGTACACGTACATGTTCTGCGACGACCAGTACGGGAGGTCACTGTCTCCGCGACTCTGCATCCCGACCGGGAGCGACCCAACGAAGTCGCCGGCCGACACGCTGTACTGCTGCGACCAGTCGTAGCCTTCGCCGTACATGGTGCTCTGGACGAACGGATTCCGCCCGACGATCCACTGCGCCTGACGCTGCGCGAGATCGAGGCCGGCACTGTCATCGCGAAGCCGGGCCGCGGCAGCGAGCGCCTTCGCCTGCGAGAGCAGCGGCCCGTAGTTGCCGCGCCGGGCGAACCACACGGGAAACGCCCGCAGGTACCACCCGTCGCCCATGGGCATCCCCTGCATCACCTGCGCGCGATACGCCTCACGCGTGGCGCCGTGCAGCGCTCCCGAGTCCGGCACTTCCTTCGCCTCATCGCCGACACGGTAGACGTACGACGGGAGGACACTGTACGGCGCAGTCGTCGTCGCGGTGCGCTTCTGATACTCCGCATAACGCGCCACGGTCGCGTACCACGTCATCCAGTCCGGGTGATCCGGCAGCGCGTCGACGAGCTGCGCGAGCGCGACGATCGGAGCCTGATCGTTCCCGCGATGGAACTGGTGGAAGAGCGTATCGCGATCGGGGCCGGTGTAGAAGAAGCCCGCGAGTGGAAACTCCCTGCCGACGCGGCGCTGCTGCTGCGACGCCACGATCACCCGCGCCAGCTCCGCCGCCTTGTCCGCATACTTCCGGGTGCCGGTGGCGCGATACAGCTCGATCGATGCCGTCACGCCAATGCCCGCGAGCTCCATGCGGGTTGCCGCGAACGCCGGCGTGTGACGCGTGGACGCGTCCTCCACACCCACGATCGCGTAGTCCCAATCCTCCACCGCGATCCGCAGGCTGCGCGCCGCCAGCTCCGGGTCAACGTCTTTCAGCACGCGGTACGCCTTTGCCTCGGCCGCGGCCGCGATGTAGTTCGCGTTAGGATTGTTCTTTGCGACGGGACTGCGGTCGTCAGCGTCGCCGACAATGTTGTTCGTCCAGAGGTTGTGGCTGGCGAACCCCATCCGGAAACCGCCCGGGAAGCGAACCCGGAGCACCCAGTCGAGCCCCCATCGCGCCTCCTCGATGAGCCGCGCGACCAGCGCTGGATCATCGCCGCGTTCTCGCAGCCGCTCGGCGAGCGCGAACATGGAGTACGTGACCTCCCCGGTGTTGATCAGGCCCTGCGAGAGGTCGCCGGCATCGTGCCAGCCACCGGCCATGGGGATCCGCTGGTCGCCGTGCGTCGCGAACCAGTCGAGATGGTCGACGCCGTGCGACCCGGGCACCGCGAAGCCACAGCGCTCACCGTAGAAGAAGTTGAGCGCCTTCCAGAGGCTCTCCTTCCAGACGTCGTCGCCGATGCGAAACGAGCGCGTGGTGAGGTCGCCGGCGCGGAGGATATACGTGCCCGGGGCGTTCACCTCGGAAAAGTCCATCTGCTGGTAGGCCCCGAGCCGCGTCCGGATCTGCTCGACGGGCTTCCGGAGCACGACGCTGCCTAACGCATTGTCGTCGACGCGCACGAGGTCGAAGGTTGCGGCGGTGACGTCGCTCGCCACGGCGGTCTTCGACGCGCCCGACTGGTATCCCGAGTGACTGAACGCGATGCGACCCGGCGCGACGTTCCACCCGGTGTGGTGGTCCGGCGCGACGCGCTGCAGCTCGAGCGCACCGATCTCGAACGCCACGCGGTCGTTGGGCCCGGCGAGCATCTTGTTCACCCAGTAGCCGATCTCGAGCAGCGTCACCCGATCGCGCGCGAGCGGCTCGATCTCCCACACGACCTGCTGCCACCCCGTCGGCGCCAGCGTGACGTAGTGCGTGCCCTCGCGATTGTACCGGTCCGGCACCTTCTCGGCACCATCGTTATGCAGCACGATCTGCAGCGGGATCGCCGGAAAGCCGGATGCGTCCGGCCTGATCCACATCGAGATCCGGTTGTACGCGCGCCAGTCCTCGTTGTCGAACGGCCGGCGCAGGTTGACGGACGACAGCCGATTCGACGTCGGGGCTGGCGCAGCGCTGAACATCTGCATGTCGACCCGGAGCGCGCGCATGTCACCCAGGCGTGGCTCGGTGGGAAACGTGAGCGTGCCGGTCCCGGTGAATCGCCACGTGGCCGCCTGCGTCATGTCATCGAGCGGCCGGCGGGCGAGCACCTTCTTGCGAAGCCAGCCGAACTCCGCCGAACGCTGGAAGTCGATCGGCATGAGGGCGCGCGGCGCTTGAGCAGCGTGTGCAGTGGCGGCCGCGATGGTGAGCGCACCAGTGGCGCTCGCGACGGCGAGGAGCGTCCGGATCATGGTTAGGCGTAGGCGAGCCAAGTCGCGTCGACGGGCTCGGTGGTGAGCTCTCAGGCGGGCTGCTGCCGATACCAGGCGCGATGTGGAAACGTGCGCGTGCATCCCGGACAGGTGGTCCAGGCGAACTGCGCATCGCATTCCGGGCATCGAGCGCCGGTGTCGAACGTGTTCCAGGCGTGTCCGCAGCCGTCCGGGGCGCAGATCCACTGGTCGTAGGCCGACGGGACGTAGCCGCAGCCCGGGCAAGCTACGTCCGGCCGCGTACTGTTGGGCTGTGTCATCGCTCAGGAAGGTGGAGTCCGAGCGACCGCCGCGACAGACCCGGGTGCGCCGGGCCTGCCGGGTCAGACCAGACGCACGCTCAGGCCGGAGTTCACGCGTCCGAGGCGCGGCACCATGGGATCCGGACCGCTCAGTCCGCGCAGCTGGTCGAGGACTTCCTGCGGCGAGAGGCGGTGGCCTTCCAGCTCTGCGGACTCGGGCCGAGGCTCGAGCGAGAGGCGGGCGCGGTAGACCTCGAGCTCCCTGCCTTCCTGGAGCGCCCGCAAGGCAGCGCCGCGCATGTAGTACCGATTGAAGTCGCCCTCGGCCAACATGCGCGGGGCCATTTCGGGGATCTTGGCCGTCGTCGTGCCGCCGCTCTTGGTCTGGCGGGTCTCGAAGTCGACGAGCAGGTCGCCGGCACGCTCCTCGAGCCAGAGGTCGTCGTAGTAGCGGATGGCATCGCGAAGGAGCTTCTGATAGTCCCCGACCGCGGTCGGGCGAAGTCGGTCGGAGGCGTGAAAGGAACCGCCGGCGATGTCGCCGTCGAGCTCGGCGAGCGCGTGGCGGCGCGTGGTCGGGTCGAGATTGTCGTAGTGGAGAGGCATGGCCGACGAAGAGCGAGAGTGATGCGAGCATCACGCCGCATGACGCGGACCGCGCGATCGCCTCAGCCCGGCTCCTTCGACGGTGCGTCTGTAATTCCGAGATGGTGGTTTCGCGGAACGGCAAACGCAGAACGCGCAGACGCGCTTCGCGCGTACGCAGAAGGCCGCAGAAGCTCCGTGCGGCGTAACGCCATCGGCCCACACCCGACGATCGGTGCTTTTGTTGGGAACGACCTCGGGCCGTTGTCATTCCGAGCGGAGCCGCGCAGCGGCGGAGGCGAGGAATGACTGCCGCCGCCTCCCCGCTACCCGCTACCCGCTACCCGCTACCCGCTACCCACCCGCTACCCGTCTCCCTTCTCCCGTCTCCCGTCTCCCTCTATTGCACACCATCGAAGTATCCGACGATGAGCTGCGCCACCCGGCCGATCCGATCTTCGGCCTCGCCGTATGAGCCCACGATCGCGTTCGTGAAGAACGAGATCACGATCGGCCCCGAACGCGCGAACACGATGCCGACGTCGTTCGCAAGCACCGGCGGGAAGTCGCCCGTCTTGTGCGCGACCGGAACCCCCAGGAAATGCGGCAGCCGACGACTGCCCGCCTGCTGCGCGCGCATCATGCGGATCATGTCGGCGCAGGACTTCTGCGTCGCGATCACCGGCGACGCCCCCGTGCCGTCGCTGCACCGCTGGATGGCTTCCAGCAGCCGCCCCGTCCCACGCGGCGTCATGATGCCTAACCAGTAGCCGCGGTCCGCGTTCGTCTTCTCGTCGCGGTTCGCGGTCTGCGGCAGCGCCCCGTACTTCGCGAACAGTTCCGCCGTCGTCATGTTGAGCGTCAGCGCATCACCATAGCCGTTCGTGCGAAGCCACGCGTTGACCTTGTCGACCCCACCGACCTTCGCGATCGCGAGGTCCGTCGCCGTGTTGTCGCTCGTGATGATCATCTGCAGCAGCACATCGCGGAACGTCGGCTGCAACCCCGGATCGTGGTAGCGGAAGATCCCGGAACCGCCGCGGAAGTCCGACGCATTGATCGTGATGCGCTCGGACAGCGACAGCTGGCCTTTCTCGGCCATCTGAAACGCGAGCACCATCACGGGAATCTTGATGACGCTCGCGCTGTTGAACGCGCTGTCGCCGCGGACGGACGCTTCCTCGCCGGTCGTCAGATGCTTCACCCACACGCCGGCCTTCGCCGGGAAGCGCGCGAGCTCGGCGTCCAGGAGTCGTTGCAGCCCGGCGGCCGAGCGCGCGGGCTGCTGGCCCCCGGCGCTCCCGATCGCCACGAGGACCGCTGTGAGCACGAAAGCAATGCGAGGGCGATGATTCACTGAGCTCCCTCCGGGTGTGCATGCCATCATGGGTTCAGCGCTCCGCCCGTTGCGTGCACCGAGTCCGCATGGATGCGGTCGTAGTCGTGCGGGTAGCTCCGGACACATCGGACAAATCATCCGCCCAATTCACTCACAACGCCAGGGACACCGTGGCGACGTGGCCTCGACCCATCGGTTCGGACACCCGTGCCCCGCCTCCGCCAGCCGCGCCGACCACGCATGCGTTGCAGAGCGTGGCGACCTGCCACATACTCCAACCCGCATCGTGCCCCAGATGGCAACTGCGGCGTCCTGCAACCGGAGCATCCTACAATGAAGCGCAGAGAATTCGTCGCCCGCTCGGCTTTTGGCTCCATTGCCCTCGGCGCTGGCCACCTCCCGTTTTCGACCGTGAACGCCGAATCGACCGTATCGACCACGCGCGCCCACACCGCGACGCGCAAGATCCTCATTGCCGGAGGCGGATTCAACACCGTTTTCATTCGCTATATGGCACAGCTCACCGGGAAGCCGCGGCCGCGCATCTGCTACCTCCCGACGGCGTCCGCCGACAGCCCGACCGGCATCCTCAGCTTCTATGAGAACTGCGCGCCACTCACCGTCGAGCCCCATGTGCAGGCGAGCTTCATCGCGAGCACCCGTCAGGCGAAGGGCTGGGACGAGGTGTTCCTGTCGATGGATGGCATCGTCTGCTCCGGCGGCAACACGCTCAACCAGCAGGCGATCTGGAAGGCGCAGGGCATCGACGTCGTGCTCAAGGAAGCGTGGGATCGCGGCATCGTCCTCGGCGGCGCGAGTGCGGGCTCGTTATGCTGGTTCGAGGAAGGGACGACGGACTCGCGGCCGAAGGAGCTGTCGATCGTGAAGTGTCTGGGGTTCCTCAAGGGGAGTCACTCACCGCACTACGATCGCGAGCCGGGCCGGCGGCCGCTGTATCAGAAGCTGATCGGATCCGGGGAGATGAAGCCCGGCTACGCGTGCGACAACGACGCGGGCATCTACTTCGAGGACAACGAGGTGAAGCGCGTCGTCCACACTCGTCCCGAGGCGAAGGTGTACTACGTCAGCGTCGTGAGCGGGAAAGTGGTGGAGAAGCTGATGGAACCGGAGATGATCTCCTAGTCACGCCGGGCGATCGACGCCGGTCGCCACGAATCACCATTCTCACGAGCGGACTGTGCAGCGAAAGAAAGCGACCCTCCTCAGGCAGGAATGGGGTGACAAGGCGTGCACGCATCCCGCATTCGCCAAGGAGTACGACCTTGGCGAACGCACCGGGAACTTCGTTTGCACCACGTGCGGGCGGACGTTCACCTTCCGGGAGAAGGCCGAGCTGGTCGCGTCGCGGAAAGCCTGAGCGTCTCGTTGCGGTCGACCGCGTCGATCGAGGCGTCGGCCACGATCATGGAGCGCTACTTGTAGGGCGAACAGTCATGTCACGTGCATTTCTCAGAGACGACGCCGAAGGCGAGATGCCGCGTCGTCACTACGACCTTCCGGCGCGGGACGATCCGGGGTTCGACGGCGCCGCCGCGCGCGCCCTGCTCGAGGCCGCCCGCGTCAACGAGACGCAGCTGGCCGAGCGGGCGACGGGGTACTACTGGGGCGAGCCGCGTCTCAAGCCGTACGTCGCCAGGATTCTCGTCGAGGCGGAGCAGGCGAACGATGAGCGCCTGGAGCAGGTAGCGCGGCGGTTCCTGAAATGACGGCCGCCTAACGCTGCGCCATCATTTCTCGCACCCGCGCTGCATCTCGGGACGGCCCCGGAATGACGCTACGTGATCACACGGGCCACGGGCTCTGAGGAGGGAGACAGCGCCAGCGTTCTCGCGATCACGCGCGCGATCTTCGCGCCGCCGAGTGATGATGGCTCGATGGGGTTCGCGTAATCCGACGGCTCGTTGCAGACCAGTCGCAGATCGATGACCGAGAGTCGGTGCTCGAACGCGACGCGCAGAATTGCGTCGTTGAACACGGTCAGTGCCGCGGACGCGAGCCGCTGCATCTGCGCATCGGGGAAGTTCCCGTTGTAGATCGTGCAAACGGTCACCGCCGTGCCGCGCGCCACGACCGCGTCGATCGCCCGGCGATACCGGTTCTCGAAGCGCTCGGCGGCGCTGGCGAGCTCGGCGAGGACCTCCGCGCTCGACCGCGCGGGCCGATCCAGCAGATCGATGTGCCCGAGCGCATCGTTGCCGCCGAGGCTCACGACGATGTGTGTTGCGTCGGCCGGGAGCGCCGTGACCTGGGGGGTGAAGTCCTCGGTCGTCGCGCCGTCGACGGCACCTAACGTGGTCCGCCAGCCGGCCGGTACGACTTCACGCAGCTGCGTGATGACGTCCGGGCCGCCTTGTGTGTAGGCGCCGTTGTCGAAGATGGAATCGCCCAGCAGCACGACGTGCGGCATCAGCCCGCTCATTGCTCGAGGGTTCGTTCGTCCGGATCATCGGATCGCGAACGCAAGGGACACTCCACGGCACGGCAGATGCCCTCTCGTGGGCCGACCCGACACGAGACGTCACGTGCCCATCCAATTCAAGAGCTCAGGCTGCCTGTTCAGCATCATTGCGTCGGTGGTGCTGACAGTCGCCCTCAATCTCCTCATTCGAAGCTGCAGCTGAGCCGAGGGTCCTACGGCTCGGGTACCAGCACGTACAACCTGCTATTGCCCTCCGGCACCGCGCTCACGATCTGCCAGCCGGTACTCGCGGCCCCAGCGCTCAGCTCCGGTTCCGTCGGCATCCAGAGATCCCACCACTCGCTCGTCATGCCGCGGTACTCGAGGCGCAGCCGCGTGAGTCCCGGCGACCGGCCGGCGGCCCGATTGCGATCGTGGTACGCAAGGTGGGCAGGATCGGTGGTGGCGAACGGGTCGATCAGCGAGAGGACGAGCTTGCCGTTAGGCACGAGGACGCTGCGCATCCGCGAGAGTCGCTCGGGCAACGTCGCCGGCCCGAGTGCGACGCCGAACGTGTTCCCCATGCAGATGATCGCATCGAACGACCCGAGCTCGGGGCCGACGAGGTCGATCTCGACCACTCTCGCATCCCGGCATCCGTGCTCGCGGCAGACGGCGATGGCGCCGGGTGACGCGTCGACCGCGACGACGGTGACCCCTCGCTCCTCGAGACACCGCGCGTAGCTCCCCGGTCCGCAGCCGAGATCCAGGACGCGGCCGCCAAGTGCATCGAGCGCCGCGCGATCGGCGACGCCGCGCGGGGCGACAAAATAGCCCGCTGCCGACGCCACCGTATCGCGCTTTCCGTCATCCCGATGGAAGACGTGTGGATGCGCCTCGCCGCTCCAGTGATCGCGGTACAGCCTGCCCCAGATGTCCATGGGTGCAGTCCGGGCCGGCGGACCGGCGTCGGGAAGATCGCCCGCGACCGTCAGGTCGTCACGGAGCGCGCGATCGTCTGCTCCTCCTCCGTCATGTCGGCCGGGATGTCGGCGAACAGCGGCGTGCTCAGATACCGCTCACCCGTGTCAGGCAGCATGCAGAGCACCGTGGACCCGTTAGGCGCCTCGGCGCAGACCTTGAGCGCTCCCGCGAACGTCCCACCCGCCGACACGCCCACGAAGATGCCTTCCTTGCGCGCCAGCTCCTTACTCCGCTGCATCGCTTCGGGCGCGGGCACGGTGATCACGCGGTCGACGTACTTCATGCCGTCGCCGGTGAGCTTCGGGATGAAGTCCGGGCTCCAGCCCTGAATCGGATGCGGGTTGAACGCCGGGTGACCCGCGGCCGGAGACCCATCGGGATTGCGCTGCTGCTCCGTGCCGCTGGACAACAGCGGTGCCTCCGCCGGCTCGCAGACGACGATCTGCGTCTCCGGACGCTCCTTCTCGAGGACACGTCCCACGCCCTTGAGCGTGCCGCCGGTGCCGAAGCCGGTCACGAAATAGTCCAGCCGCTCGTTGGCGAAGTCGCGGAGGATCTCCTTCGCGGTCGTCCGCGAGTGTATGTCCGCGTTCGCCTCGTTCTCGAACTGGCGCGTGAGGAACCAGCCGTTCGCCTTCGCGAGGGCGATTGCCTTCTTCACCATACCGGTCCCGCGCTCCGCAGCCGGCGTGAGGATCACCTTCGCCCCGAGAAAGCGCATGAGTCGCCGACGCTCGACGCTGAACGAGTCCGCCATCGTCACCACGAGCGGATACCCCTTCTGGGCGCACACCATGGCGAGGCCGATGCCGGTGTTGCCGCTCGTCGCTTCAATGACCGTCTGCCCGGGCTTGAGCTCGCCCGTCCGCTCCGCATCCTCGATCACGCCGAGCGCGAGGCGATCCTTCACGGACCCGAGCGGGTTGAACGCCTCGATCTTCACGAAGAGGTTGACGTGCGATGGCGCGAGCTTGTTGATGCGAACGACGGGCGTATTTCCGACAGTCTCGAGAATGTTGGCGAACCGGCCCATGCGGCGCTCCGATGAGATGTTTGGGTACTGTTGGGGTCAGAGTCGAACAGAAGCATTCGTACGCAGGTCGAGTAGCTCCGATATCCTGCGGTATTTAAACACTAAACGAGTCTGACCCCAATTCCCCGGCCATCGAACGTTCCGCCTGCTCCAGCAGGCACAGGTCGCGCTGCGCCATCTCCAGGGTGAACCGGGGCCCCTCCCCCGTTCGGAGCACGCTCAGGAAGTCCGCGAGCATCGCCCGGTAGCCCAGTGGGTCGCGGAGGGCCAGGAGGCGGACCGACCGTCGCCGGCCGGTCGTCACCGCGGCGAAGCCATTCGATTCGAAGGTGACGGCGCCTAACGTCCCCTGCACCTTCGACAGCCGGAGTCCGCCCAGCGGCGCGGCAAGCTCCCATGAGTGCGCCAGCGTGCCCACCGCGCCGTTCACGTACCGGAAGACGATCAACGCGCTCTGGTCCGGGCCGTCGGTCGCCCCGACGCGATACGCAGTGACGGCGGCGACGTCGAGGCCCAGGTTTGCCGCGAAGCTGACCCAATGGATGCCCCCCTCGAACAGCGCGCCACCACCGCTCAGCGTCGGCTCGGCGCGCCAACCTACCATGCGTTGCCGCTTCGTCGCGTTCAGACTCACGAACCGGATATCGCCAAGGTCGCCCGCCGCAATGAGGCGCCGCAGATGCTCCGCCACCGGCTTGTACGCATAGTTCTCGGCCACGAACACGCGAGGGCCTGCGACGCCTGCAGCCCGACGCACGTCATCCGCATCGCTCGACCGCATGAACGCGGGCTTCTCCACGATGACATGCTTGCCGGCCGCGAGCGATTGTACAGCGAGGTCGCGATGCGTCACGGTTGGCGTCGCCACGAGCGCGACATCCACGAGCGAGTCCGCCAGGCCTTCGGCATACGATCCGAACGCGCGCCGCCCGCCGTATCGACGACGATAGCTCTCGGCACGCTCGCGCTGCCGGCTCGCGTAGAACAGCTCCACACCGCCGATGCGTCGCAGCGTGCGGCTGTGCATCCGGGCCGCGAGCCCGCACCCGAGCATCAGGATGCCGACGTGCTTCGCTCGGTTGCTCACGGCCGCGTTCCGGCGTGAGGCTGCGGCACGGGGACATCCAGCTGCAGGACGCTGGGCGGCGCTACGCCCCGGAGCGCGACAAGCGCCGTCACGATCACCACCGCCCAGATCGCGGCGTAGGCCGGCACGAAGTACTGGCGGCGAGTCAGCATGTCGGGAAAGAGCACGGGCTTGCCGGCGAACTTGCCGCGCGGCTTCGATGGAAAGAAGAACGTCTTATACGTCTCCGCGACAGCGCGCTCGTATCCGATCGCAGCAATGGCCAGCTGCAGATAGCTGGTCGTGAGCTGGGCAAGCAGGAGCGCGAACACCACCGTTAGGCACGGACTGCGGAAGAACTTGAGGGTGTCGAACCCTTCCGCTGGCGCATCCTTCCAGGCGCCGCCGAACGCGATGATGGCGCCGACCGTGAGCCCAACGAGCATACTTTTCACCATTGACGGCGTCCCGTGTGGACCGAGCTCCACGTACGTGACTGCCGTGAGGCAGAGCCCCACGATGCCGACGTACCCCGCCCCCACCGCGAGACGAACGCCACGGGAACGAACGGGAACGCCGTGCACGCTGAACTGCATGGGGATCGTGTACTTCGACTGATCCTCGTCGCGAATGAACGTCTTCCACACTTCCACGATCCCACGCTCGGCCGCGTAGGCGAGGCCGAACAGCACGATGAGCCCGCCGGCGCCGGGGAGCGGCAGCGCGAGCTCCAGCTGTATGACCACCGCGACCATGGCGCCGACGACCACACTTCGTGCAAACCTCGTCGCAGTGAATCCTTCGTGAATCGCGTCCTTGTACATCCCCCAGATCGCGGTATGGGTCCCGGACAACATCCCAACGGCGGCAGCGACGGCGAGCGACTGTACGTTCATCTGGGTCATGGTATGGTGGCTGGTGAATGGTTCGACACGACCGGAAGCGGACGACGACTGCGGGGCGCCGGCGCAGCAGTCTCGGCGATGTGGGCGCCGACACGCAGCGCATTCGCGGCGATCGTGAGGCTCGGGTTGACGCTGGCCGAGCGTGGGAGCGCGCTCGCGTCGGCGACGTAGAGGTTGTCGAGGCCGCGGTAGCGGCCATGCTCATCCAGCGGAGACGTTCGGGGGTCGACGCCCATCCGCACGGTGCCGAGCGCGTGCGAGAACGTGTCGATCGGATGGACGTACGTGAACCGCGCGCCCGCTTCGCGCAGGATGCGCTTGGCGTGGCCGACGAGCACCGCGGCCGCCGCGTCGTCACGCGACGTGTGTGCGTGGCGCACACGCAGGAGTGGCAGCCCGAAGCGATCGCGCGTCGCCCAATCGACGGTGACGCGGTTCTCCGGTCGCGGCTGGTCCTCCGCGATGACGAGCAGCCCGGTGGCGTGCGACACGAGCGTCGCCGCGGGGTCACGGACGACGAACGGCATGTAGGCGCGCACGAGATCGACCGGAGGCGTCAGCTGCTGGATGCCGCCGAGTGGACCGGCGCTCGCGTCCCACCCCGGCCCGCCGTGGTAGAAATCGTGGATGGCGATCTGCTTGTCGAACGCACGCTCCGGATTCGGCTGTCGCGAGTAAACGCCGAACACCACGGCGTTGCGATGTCGCATGAGGTAGCGACCGACGGAGTCGCCTGCCGGGTTGCACTCCGTGAGCTGCGACGCGAGCAGCAGGTGCGGTGTCGCGAGCGCCCCCGCGGCGAGCACGACGCGCGCGGCATTCAAGCGGGATCGCTCACCCGTCACGCGGTCGACGCACTCGACCGCGGTGACGCGGGTCCCGTCCCGCGCGAGGCGCACGCAGACGGTGTTAGGCCGCAGCGTCATCCCTTCCCTAACGAGTTGCGGGATGATCGCGGTTGCGACGTCGTTCTTCGCTTCGGCCGCGCACGCATACCCGTCACAGGTGCCGCACCGCATGCACGCGCGGCGGCCTTCGTCCGCGTCGTACGAGATCGCCAATGGAATCCGAAACGGCCTCAGGCCGAGGCGTCGTGCGGCGTCGGCGATGACCTGCGCGGAGCGCGACAGCGACGCTGGCGGTCGCGGGTACGGCATGCTGCGCGGCGGTTCCGTCGGATCGCTGTTCGCCTCGCCGGCCACCCCCAGGAGATTCTCGGCGCGCGTGTAGAACGGCTCCATTGCGTCGTAGCGGAACGGCCACGCCGCCCCGGAGTCCCCGACGATCGCGGTCGTCGTCTCGAAGTCGCGCTCACGGAATCGAAAGGAAGCGCAACCATAGAAAACCGATTGTCCACCGACGCAATGCCACGAACCCGCGCGGTAGTGACGCGTGCCGGAGGTCACCGCGTACGCGGACTCCGTGGTGTAGTGCGGCGTGATTAGACCGACGCCATTCGCCGCCCAGTTCTGCGGACCGCGGGCAACCCATCCGCCCCGTTCCACCATCAGCACCCGGAACCCGGCGGTCACGAGTGCATGCGCGGTCACGGCGCCGCCAAAACCACTGCCGACGACGATTACATCCCACGTCATCACCCGCCTCCGGCACTCGGGATTGCGGGGGGGGCGCGAGCGTCATCGCTCGGGCCCGAACCGCGCCGATCGGAACGCGTAAAACCACGCTCGAACTGGCTCACGACCGGCCGCGCGCCGGCCGCCGGCGCGCTTGACGGGCTTTGGGGTGCCCGGTATCGTCGTCTTCGGCGGCGGTGATCGTCGCGCCGGCCACCCTCGTTGCAACGCAGGCCGCAGTGCATCCATGACGACGCCCTTCGGTTCCCATCCATCGGAGGCCTCGCCACCGGACGTCACCCAGCTGCTCCGCGACTGGAGTCACGGTGACCGCTCCGCCGGTGAAGGCCTGATGGCCGCGGTGTACGCCGAGCTGCACCAGCAGGCCGCGCGTGCCATGGGACGCGAGACACCCGACCACACGCTCCAGGCGACGGCGCTCGTCAGCGAGGCGTACCTCCGCCTCATCGACCAGAGCCGTGTGCAGTGGCGCAACCGCGCCCATTTCTTCGGCGTGGCCGCGCAGCTCATGCGCCGGATCCTCGTGGACCACGCGCGCGGCAGGCTGGCGACGAAGCGCGGCGGCGGTGTTCGTCAGATCACGCTCGGCGAGGCTGACCCGGCCGGTGCCTCGCCTAACGACGACGGCGTCGATGTGCTCGCGCTCCACGAAGCGCTCGAGCGCCTCGCCGCCCTCGATCCCGGCCAGGCGCGCATTGTCGAGCTCCGCTACTTCGGTGGGATGACCATCGAGGACACCGCCGAAGCGCTCGGCCTTTCGCCGGCGACGATCAAGCGCGAATGGGCCGTCGCGCGCGCGTGGCTGCGTCGCGAGCTCGGAACGCCGTGACGCCCGAGCGCTGGGCGGAGGTCAAGGCGGTCGTCGCCGGCGCGCTGGAAAGTCCCATCGCGGACCGCGAGCACTACCTCGCCTCGGTCTGCCGTGATGACCACGAGCTTCGCGAAGAGGCGGAATCCCTGCTCGCCACGGCCGACAGTGGTGACAGCCTTCCCGGCGCCCGCGCCGCCGTCTCGGCTGCCCGTGAGAGCTTCGTGACGGAAAGCGATTCTGTGCTGCGCGCCGCCATCGAGCGCGCGCTCGGGACGCAGTACGAGATCGTCCGCCGGATCGCGGAGGGCGGCATGGGTGCCGTCTATCTCGCCCGCGATCGCGCGCTCGAGCGGCTCGTCGCCGTGAAGGTGCTGCGGCCCGATCTCGCCGAGGCACAGGAGAGTCGCGAGCGGTTCCGGCGTGAGGCGCGGACCGCCGCCCAGCTCTCGCACCCTGGCATCGTCCCGCTGCACAGCTTCGGCGAGATCGACGGCATCTGGTACTTCGTGATGGGCTACGTTCGCGGCCAGTCGCTCGCGGAGCGCCTGCACCTCGAAGGCTCATTGCCGCCCGGCGACGTTAGGCGGATCCTCATCGAGCTCGCGGACGCGCTCGAGTGGGCACACCGGCACGGCGTGATCCACCGCGACATCAAGCCCGCGAACGTCCTGCTTGACGACGAGTCGGGCCGGACGATTCTCTCCGACTTCGGCATCTCGAAGGTCAAGGATGCGGTCGACGGTCTCACGGAAACCGGTGCGGTCGTGGGCACGCCGCACTTCATGTCCCCGGAGCAGGGGATCGGCTCATCGGATCTGGATGAGCGGAGCGACATCTACTCGCTCGGCGCGGTGGGCTATGCGATGCTCGCCGGACGCGAGCCGTTCGCCGGTGTGAGCTCGCCAGATCTCCTGTACCGGCGGCTGACACATGCTCCCGTTCCGGTGCAGACGCTCGTCCCGTCAGCGCCGGAGGATCTCGCGGCCGTCGTCATGCGATGTCTTGCGCCGGATCGCACGGCCCGTTGGCCGAGCGCGTGGGAGCTGCGCGAGGCACTGGGGCGCACGAGCGGCGCCTCGGCGCCGACATTGCCGGAGCCGGTCCGCGACCTCCCCAGCTTCGGGCCGTACGCCCTGCTGTGGGCGGTGGCGTGGTCGATGCTCGCGTTCATCGCCGTGCCGTGGGGAGGCGAGCGGGCGCTCCTTCTGCTCGTGGCGTTTCTCGTCCCGGTTGGCCTGCTGCTGCACGTCTGGAATATCGGTCGCCACGGGCTTGGTGCGCTCGAGCTCGCGCGAGTCGCGTCGTGGCCGCCGGAGTGGTGGGGCATGTGGTGGCCGCGTGCGCTTCGTCGCCCGACGGACTTCTGGATGCGGCTGCCGTGGCAGGCGCGACTCGTCAGGATCGTGCTCAGCGCGTTCCTGCTCGCGGTGCCAGCCGTCGTGTTGACCAGGCAGTGGCTGCTGGCCAGCGGTGAATCGTCGCAGGGGATCCTGCACGATCTCTTCCGCGCGGCGGAAGCGGTGCTGCTTTTCGGGACGACCGCGGTGGTAACGCTAGGAATCCTGTGGACGCGTCGGCGCGGGCTCTCGCTCGCCGACGGCTCGCGCGTCCTGTTCGGCGCGACGACGCCGTCGCCCGCGTGGAGCCGACCGGAGGTGGCCGCCCTGCTGCGCGCCCTGCCGGGCAGCGTTAGGCCTCCGGACCGTGACTCACCGGCCGACCATCGCCGCGCGATCGGTGAGGCCGTGACACTCCTGCCGCCCGAGGCAAGGGAGCTGGGCGCCGAGGCGGCGCAGGCCGCGCGGCGGTTGATGGTCGCGATGGAGCAATGCGACGCGGAGATCGCTGCGCTGTCGCGCGACGCGAGTGTGGCAGAGCTCGATCGGCTCGAGTCGCAGCTGGCCGCGCTGCAACCGTCACCGGGCGCTCCGGCGGATGATCGAAGCGAGCTCCGCGCCCTCGTGCGCCAACAGATCGACGTCGTGCGCCGCATGCACGGCCGGTGCGAAGCGGTGTCGCATCGGCGGGCGCACCTGTTTCACCTGATGCGTGGTCTGTGGGCGCAGCTCAGTCTCGTGCGCAACGGTGTGACGGCAGGGCCGGAGGTCGCGGCGCGCGTGACGGATCAGTTGCGCGCCATCTGCGCGGAGATCGCGCAGGAAGTCGAGCCGGCGCACGTGTCACTCCCAGCGGAACACTCTCGCCGATAGCGCGGTGCAGATGACGAACACCGCCGTGAGCCCGGCGACGTCTCCCAGGTGCATCGACCAGGGCTCGCCCCGCCAGATGCCCTGCAGCAGCGACACCGCGTAGCTCAGCGGCAGGTGCTGCAGCCAGGCCGGCAGCAGCTGGGCGGGAATGAACAGCCCGGACACCACGAACATCGGATACAGGATGACGGCGCCGATGGGCTGCGCGAAGCGCGCCGTGGGGACGATGCTCGCGATGAGGAAGCCGAGCGACAGGATGCTGACGGTCGTGATGATGAGCGCGATGGCGAAGCTGAACGCGGGGACGTCGATGCCGGACGGGTAGTAGCGTCGCCCCGCCAGGAGCATCAGCGCGAGCGTAACGGCCGTGAGCGACAGCTTCACGAGCACGTGCGACGTGAGAATGGTCCACGGGCGGAGCGGCGTCGCGCGGAGCCGCTTGAGGATGCCGCCTTCGCGGTAGATCGCGATGATGGCGACGAGTGACAGCACGGCGTTCAGCGCGATGAGGATCGCGACGAACACTGGCACGTTGACGCGGAAGAAGGTACTCGTCGAGAGATCCCGTGCCGGCGCGATGCTGCGGCCGAGCCGTCCCAGGAGGAGGAACACGAGCACGGGCATGACGATCGAGCCCACGGCGCCGAGGGGCTCGCGCATGAACACCTTGATCTCGATCCAGGTCAGTCGCCACAAGCCGCGCAGCATGATCTCCTCGTGCGTCTTCGGTCGACAGGATCAACAACAACAACAACAACAACAACAGAACACCTTTGACAGGATGGACAGGATGGACAGGATGACGGCGGAGAACGCGTCTCAGATCGACGGCATTGATTCTCGAATTGATTCTCGAATTGAGACGCTCAGCGATTTCTCCAGAGTCGATCGGATATTCATGACGTCAGGCGGCAGCCGTTCTCGTGACGCGAGTATCCACGACTCGGTCCTGCAGCTGTGTCGTCATCCTGTCCATCCTGTCCATCCTGTCAGAGCTTTTAGTCACGGATCGAGTGACCGGTCACTTTCAGGAACACGTCCTCGAGCGTCGGCAAGACCGTCCGAAAGTCCGTCACGTGAATGCGCTCGTCCGAGAGACAGTGGATCACCGCCGTGACGAGATCTTCGCCCGTGCCGTGAATCGTTAGGCGTCCGTTGGCGGCCGTCACCGAGGCCACGGTCGGGATGCGTCGAAACCGGTCCGCCGCGACCGGATCGTCCGTCGCGAGCACCACCGTGCGCTCGGGGCAATGTCGGCGGATCAGGCCATCCGGGGTATCCATGTCGACAATCCGGCCGTGGTCGATGATCGCCACGCGATCGCAGAGCCGCTCCGCCTCTTCCATGAGATGCGTCGTGAGGAAGACCGTCTTCCCTCGCCGGCGGATGTCGCGGACGAGATCCCAGATCGTGCGCCGAGACTGCGGATCGAGCCCTGTCGTGAGCTCGTCGAGAAAGACGACCTCGGGATCGTTGATGAGCGCAAGCGCGATGAAGAGCCGCTGCTTCTGTCCGCCCGACAGCGTCATGAACCACGCGTTCCGCTTGTCGGCGAGCCCGAGCTGCTCCAGCAGACGGTCTCCGTCCGCAGTCTGCTTGCGATAGAGCGCGGCCCAGAGGTGTACGGCCTCCCAGACCTTGATGCGCTTCTGCAATTGGGCCTGCTGGAGCTGCGCGCCGATGCGGTCCTGCAGCTCGTAGACGTCGCGGAACGGATCGAGGCCCAGCACCGATATCGTGCCGCGGTCGGGCGTGCGCAGCCCCTGCACGCCCTCCATCGTCGTCGTCTTCCCTGCCCCGTTAGGCCCGATCAGGCCGAAGATCTCACCGTCGTACACCTCGAACGACACGTCGTCCACGGCGACGGTGGAACGATAGGTCTTCCGAAACCCCGCCACCTGAATGACGGCACGCGAGGCTTTCATGGGGCGAGTCTCTCCTGTTCGATCAACGCTGCGTCATCCGCGTGTCCCCTCAGTCCCGCTCTTCCGGGCACAAAGCTACGTGGTGGTACGATTACCGCGCCACGAACAATGACGGCGTCATTGGTCCGGACTCGCTGTCCGGGCCCGGGGCGTCGCGGTATTGCGGAACCGTGTGAACGTCTGCATACCAATGGTTCCCGCTGTGACCAGTCCACGGGGGCTCCTGTCGCCCGGAGCCGTTCTCGGGGGAGATCGAAGAATAGCGACGCACGGCTGGTGACGATCCTCGTGCGCTGTCGCGGAGGACGCCGGCCATGCGTCGCACGATCTCAGGATCGCGCACTTTCTCATGGAGGGACAATGCTGCACAGATTTGTCGCCCGCCGGTTCTTCCCGCCACTCATCGCACTGCTCGCCGCGAGTACCGCCGCGGCACAGGGTGGCACTGCGACCATCAGTGGCCAGGTCACCGACTCGACCTCGAAAACGCCGCTCGCTGGCGTCGAGGTGTTCTTCGGCGCCGATGCCGTGTCGGCCGCCGTCCAGACGATCCGTACGAATGCGACCGGCCGCTACTCGTTCGCCAACGTCACGCCTGGGACCGTCACCGTCAGCGTGCGCGTCGTCGGGTTCGCGCCGAAGGCGCAGCGCGTGATCGCTCGCGCTGGCGAGACCACTACCGCCGACTTCGCGCTCGCGCAGCGCACGACGCAGCTGGACCAGGTCGTCGTCACGGGCACCGGTGGCGTCACACAGCGGCGCGCCGTCGGTAACGTCATCGAAACGATCGACGCGAAGAGCGTCCTCGAGGTGTCGCCGGCACGGAGCGTCGATCAGCTCATCGGCGCGCGGACGCCCGGGGTCATCGCGCTCCCAAGCAGCGGCCAGGTTGGAACCGGCTCGCAGATCCGTGTCCGCGCGCCCAGCAGCCTATCGTTGAGCAACGATCCCATCATCGTCATCGACGGCGTGCGCATGGACGCGGCGCCAGCGCGGGGCCCCGGACAGCGCGGCGGCTACGGCGCGAGCCGCCTCAACGACATCAGCCCTGAGGACATCGAGAGCATCGAGGTCATCAAGGGCCCCGCGGCGGCGACTCTCTATGGCACCGAGGCCTCCAACGGCGTCATCCAGATCATCACGAAGCGCGGTCGAGCGGGAAAGACGCAGTTCGCGTTCGCCACCCGGCAGGGCACGAACTGGCTCGCGAACCCCGAAGGGCGCGCCGGGATGCTGTACGCTCCAGGGGCAACTCCCAGCGACCCAGTCCTCGGGTTCAACCTGTACCAGCACGAGCGAGAGAACGGGAACGGCGAGATCTTCCAGACCGGCCGCAACCAGGGCTACCAGGGAAGCGTGACGGGTGGAACCGACGCCAGCCGATACTACCTCTCGGCCACGTACGATGACGACGTTGGCGTCGTCAGCTGGAATTGGGATCACAAGTTCAGCGGACGGGCAAACCTTGACGTCCTGGCGACCGACAAGCTCCGCTTTCAGGGCAGCCTCGGACATATCCGGGATCGCATTCGTCTCGCCCAGAACGACATCAACACCGACCCGTTCAGCCAGCTCATCTGGGGCACGCCACGACTGAAGGACGGTGTGACACGCGGCTTCGCGAACACGCCGCCGGAAGAATGGAAGATGATCGAGGGGTACGCGAACAACGACCGGACCACGCTCAGCTTCCAGGCGGACTACAATCCGCGCTCGTGGATGACGCATCGGCTGGTGACCGGGCTCGACGTCAACTCCGAGGCGGGCTCATTGCTGTACCCGCGAATGCCGTTAGGCAACCAGGACCCCCTCGGCAATCTTGGGAATGGCCAGAAGACGGCGAACCGCACGACGCGAAGCTTCCTCACCCTCGACTACTCCGGCAGCGTCAAGTACGACCTGGGCGAGGCGTACACGTTCACCACGTCGGTCGGATTGCAGCACTACCGGTCCGACATCACGCAGGTCGGTGCGTCAGCGGTGACCTTCCCGGCCGAGCCAGTCACGCTCATCAGCAATGGCACGACAACCACCGGGAACGAAACGTTCACCGGGAATGCCAGCGTTGGCATGTTCGTCCAGCAGACCGCCGCGTGGAACAACCGCCTCTTCCTCACCGCGGCGCTGCGTGGCGATGACAACAGCACGTTCGGCAAAGATTACAAGGCCGCGTACTACCCGAAGTTCAGCGTTTCGTGGGTGGCGAGCGAAGAGCCGTGGTTCAAGCTGCCGTCGTTCATCGGCGACCTCCGGTTACGCGGCGCGTTAGGCGCGGCCGGGACGCAGCCGGCGACGTTCTCTGCCGCTCGTCTCTACCAGTCGACCACGGGATATCTGGATCAACCCGGTCTGATTCCGGACAATCTCGGAAACCCGGAGCTCAAGCCCGAGCGTAGCACGGAACTGGAGCTCGGCTTCGAGTCGACCGTCTGGGATGGCAAGATCGATATGTCGTACACGTATTACCGCCGGGACATTAGCGACGCCATCGTCAACAAGCCAATCCCGCCGTCACTCGGCTTCCCGGGCAACCAGGTCGTCAACATTGGAAAGGTGAAAGGCTGGGGGAATGAGTTCTCGCTCAACGCCCGCCTTTATCAGGGCAAGTACATCGGCTGGGACCTCGGCACGCAGCTCGCCCGCAACGGAAATCGAATCGACGACATGGGCGGCGCTGAGTTCTTCACCACCGGCGGCGGCGGCGTAGCACAGAACCGCGTCGGCTTCGGCATCGCGGACTACTTCATGTACAAGGTTCGCAAACCGGTGCTGACGTCGGCTGGCGTTGCCGATCTGAACTTGTCGATCTGCGATGGCGGAACCGGTAAGGGCGGAGTCGAAGCTGGCGGCGCGGACGTTCCCTGCGCCTCGGCACCCCGTGTGTATTGGGGCCACTCGCAGCCCATCTGGCAGATGGGGTACAACACGACCGTGACCGTCATGGATCGCCTGCGGCTCTACGCCCGCGTCGACGGCAACGGTGGCCACTACCAGTCGGACACCGAAGTCCGCGCGCTCCACAACCAGGGCTCGACACTCGGCGTCATCAACAAGGATCCGCTTCTCACGGTCTATCGCGCGATCGAAGCAGACGCGCCGGGCACATACCGCGCGAGCTTCCTGCGTCTGCGCGAGCTCTCGGCGACGTACACGATGCAGCCGTCGATCATCCGGCGCATCGGGGCGTCGAGCGCGACGCTGAGCGTCGCCGGCCGGAACCTCTCGATGCTCTGGACGCAGCAGGACGGCTGGAAAACCTCGCGCGACGGTCTGATCAAGATTGAAATCGCCGACCAGCACGTGTGGGATCCAGAAATCCGCGCTGTCGGGCAGCTCTCCAGCGGCTTCCAGACCATCCTGCCGCCAACGGCCAGCTTTGCCACGACACTTCGTCTCACCTTCTGACCGAGAGACCTAACGATGCGACACAACATTGCTAGGAACCCTGTGCGTCGGACGGTGAACCTCCGACGCCTCACGGCCGCGCTCGCCGTCGCGCTCACGACGACGACTGTGGCCTGCGACAAGCTGCTGGACGTCGAGAATCCGGCGAGCGTGCCGATCGAAGCGCTCGAGGATCCGGCGCTCATGCAGACGCTCGAATCGGCTTCCATCCAGCAGTTCCAGTGCGCGTTCGCGAACTTCGTGGGAACCGCCGGCGTACTGTCCGGCGAGTACTGGGTGTCCAGCAACTTCGTCGACAGCCACCCCTGGGAGTGGCGCGGCGTCGTCCAGATCAAGAGCACGGGGGGCAGCTGCCCTGGACGCAACGCGACGTCCCTGGGCTTCTACACCCCCATGCAGCAGGCGCAATTCCAGCTCGATGACCTCTTCGAGCGCGCCTCGAGCTTCACCGACGCGGAGGTACCGAACAGGCAGCGCATGCTCGCCGAGGCCCGCGCGTACTCCGGCTACGCCCACCTCATTCTCGGCGAGACGATGTGCGAGATGGCGCTCGACGGCGGCCCGAAGATGACGAGCCAGGAAGTGTGGGCGGTCGCCGAGGCGCGGTTCTCGGAAGCGATCACGCTCGCGACGGCGTTAGGTACCGGCGCCGACGCCGTCAGCCTGAAGAACATGGCGATCGCGGGGCGCGCACGAGCGAGGCTCGACATGGGCAAGCTCGCCGAGGCTGCTGCGGATGCCCGGCTGGTACCAGCGGGCTTCGTGCGCAACGCGGAGTTCACGACCGCGAACCAGAACCGCGAGAACCGCATCTTCAACATGACGGTCACGAACCGATTCGTCTCCGTGCAACCGTCCTACCAGGCCCTGACAGTGAACGGGGCGCCCGACCCCAGGGTGCGTGTGCAAAACATGAACGTGTTGGGCCAGGATGGCGCGACGCCGTTCTGGCGGCAGCTCAAGTACACGGCGGCCAACTCGCCAATGCCAATCGCGTCGTACGCCGAGGCGCAGCTGATCCTGGCCGAGGCATCGACTGATCAAACGGAGAAGCTCGCGGCGCTCAATCGCGTCCGTGCACTGTCGAGCATCGCGCCGCTCACCGGCACCGTCACCGACGACATCATCATCGAGGAGCGGAGACGCCAGCTGTACAGTGAAGGGCAACGCTACGTAGACATGCTGCGCAAGAAGCTGCCTTTCCAGTCGGGAACCAACCGGAAAGGACAGACCTACAGCGACCTGACGTGCATCCCGCTTCCTGACGTCGAGACGCTCAACAACCCGAACTTCAGCATTGGGAACTGATTCACTTCGCGCTCCAGCTGGAAACAATTGGGGTCGGACTCGGTGGACATCGAGTCCGACCCCAATTGTCGTTTCGAGACCGGAGACCGGAGACTGGAGACCGGAGACGGGTAGCGGGTAGCGGGTAACGGCGGCTGTCATTCCGAGCGGAGCCCGCGCGAAGCGCAGGCGCAGGCGAGGAATCGCCATCCTCCCGACCGGGGGCTTGTCCCTCTACCGGGAAGATGGCGATTCCTCGCCTCCGCACCTTCGGGTGCTCCGCTCGGAATGACAACGTCCGGCGATTCCTCGCCTCCGGCCTGCGGCCTCCGCTCGGAATGACACAGTCATCTACCGACAAGCCCCGGCAGCACCTGCTCGATGCCGGTCGCCGCCGAGATCAGGCGGTCGCCTTCCGGCCTGACGCGCCCGGACTCGACGCAGGCATACAGCTCCGCCACTTCCTGCGCGAAGGATTGCGGGAGACCCGCCTGAACCAGCGCACCGACGCGTGCCGGCGGCGGAACGTCCACCACCTGCAACGGCTTGCCGAGCGCGGCACCTAACGCCTTCGCGAGATCGCGCGCGGAATACGACGGGCCGACGAGGTCGATGACCTCGCTCGTGGGCGGTGGCGCCAGCAGCAGCGCCGCCACCATCCGTCCGACATCGCGCGTTGCGATCGTTGGGAACGCAACGTCGGCCGCCCCCAATAGGTTGGGATAGATCCCCGCCGCGCGCGCCGCGGGCACAACGGCGCCGACGTTCTCCTGGAACCAGGAGGCACGGATCACCGTCACTCTCGCCGCTGTCTTCCGAACGGCCCGCTCCAGGTAGTGCAGATCCTTCGCCGGTCCATTCCCGTCCGCCAACGACGCCGCCACCGCGGACAGCACCACCACGTGCGGCACCTCGCGCTCGCGCACGGCAGACACGATCGCATCCGCCATCGCACGGCGACCGCCATGGAAATCAGCGGCGAACGGGTCCTCGGGCAACAACACGAAGAAGCCGGCAGCCCCCTCGAGGGTGCGTGCGAGAAACGTCGGGTCGTCGAGCGAGCCAACGGCGGCGTCGCCACCACCCACGGCCCACGCCGCGCCGCGCGCGGCATCGCGTGTGAGTCCTCGCACCCGCTGGTCACGCGCGAGCAGCTCCGCCGCCACGACCGACCCGACTCTCCCGGTGACACCTGCCACGACGTACGTCGACACGCTGGCTCCTGCGTTAGGCGTGAGAATGCCGGGGCGGGCGCAGTGCGCCGCTGTGACTACGCCGGTCTGATGTGCTCTTTCCCTGGTGGTCCGGGCCGCGTCGCCCTGGGTAGCCAACGACCGGTCGCCGCGTAGAGCAGCAGCAGACTCGCGCCCCAGCCGAGCGTGCCCGCGTAGGCCGCGATCAACGCGACCATGAGCGAGACGCCCATGACGCCCGTCCAGATCGTGAATGCGCGCGACTTGATGACCGCGTTCGTGAGCGGCGTCTGCTGCTGTGCGTTCGGCGGCGTGACGCGCCGCAGCCATTCGGGCATGGCCGGCGGCGGCGCCGCCTTCGCGGAGTCCAGCGACCGACCGACGTCGCGATACACCGTGGATGGAAGCTGCGTCGCGTACGTCCCGACCACGATCAGGAGGAGCGCCGCAATCGCGCCGACGCCGACGAGCCAGCTCACCCCGCGCGTGAACGGACGCCCGCGCTTCCGCGCGATGAGCCACCCGATGCAAACGGCAGTAACGGCGACGAGCGAGACGCCGAAGCTCACGAGCGCGGACCCGATCGCTGCCGCAGCACCGCCGATCCCGGCGACGATGCGCGGCCCGGTTGGCGAGTCGAGCGTCGCCGTTGGAGTTTCGCTGGAGCCAGTCACGACTCAACCACACATGGAAATGTCATCCCGAGGAACGGTAGCGACGCGGGATCTCATGTGCGGACCTGATGGCTGGTCACGAGTGACGCACGGGAGATCCCTCGCTGACGCTCGGGATGACAAGGGAGCTGATTTTTGCCACGGGCCAGGCCCGATCCCGCGTCATCGGAAGAAATCGTTCATCGACGCGAACGGGACACCGCTCGCCATCCGCGAGAACACGCCCTTGTCCCGGATCTCGGTGGCCGCCTCGTAAAACGCGCCCCACGCCGTGCGCGCGAGCGCGCCGCCGACGCTGATGCGGCGCACGCCGGCCTGCTCCAGCTCCGCCATCGTCGTGAACCCGCTCCCGACGAGCACGTTGACCGGCCTTGGCGCAACAGCGCTCACGACCGCACGGATCTCCTCCATCGTCCTGAGACCCGGCGCGAACAGACACTCGGCCCCCGCCTCCGCGTACGCCGTTAGGCGCCGGATGGTCTCCTTCAGGTCCGGACGGCCCGCAACGAACCCTTCGGAGCGACCCGTGAGAAGCACTCCCGTCCCGCTCGCGTCGATCGCCTGGCGTGCGGCACGCACACGCTCGGCCGCGAGCCCGCGCTCGAACAGCGGGTTCGCGTCGTCACCCGTCGAGTCCTCGATCGAGAGGCCGGCAATTCCGGTCGCCGTCGCCGCGGTCACGTTCACGGCCACGTCCGCCGGATCGACGGCGAACCCGCCCTCGAAGTCCGCGTTGAACGGGATGTCGACGCTCGCCGTCATGGCGCGCAGGTGCGCGAGCACCTCGTCGAGCGTCACGTGATTGTCGGCGCGGCCGAGCGTCCAGGCGAAGCCCGAGCTGGTGGTGGCGAGCGCGGAGAAGCCGAGCTGCGCGAGGATGCGTGCGCTGCCCACGTCCCACGGATTCGGGATCACGAAGCAGCCCGATTGATGCAGCGCGCGGAACGCGCGGATGCGGTCGTTAGGCACCGTCAGGTGGCGTGGGGGGTGAGGCGAGCTGCGGCTTTCCCTCCGCCGCCGCGAGTTCCCGCTCGGCGAGTGCGAGCTCCAGCTCGCCCGCGAACTCGCTGCCCAACGCGCGGTCCGCGCCGCGGAGCCGAAGCGCGAGCTCCGCGGGATGGTCGAGACTGAGACCTGCCGCGCCAGCGACTTCCTCGAACGCGCGAAGGTCGGCAGCCGTCAACACGAGATACGTACCCGGTGGCCACCGCCAGCGCCATCGCACGGACGCGCCAGCGACGGCGCCGAGCGGGATGACCACTTCGCGCACCGGTTCGACCTCGTGGTCCGTTCGAATCTGCATGCCGACGTGATCGATGGACCGTGCGACGCGCCACTGAATGAAGACGCGGTCGCCCTCGAGCCGCACGAGCCCGTGCACGGTCTCGCGCGTGGACGTGACTTCCCACCCGACGACGTCGTGCGACCGACGCAGCACGAAGGGCAACGCGGCGGAGTGAGCCATGCATCAACTTACAACCCACGCGTCGGTGTGTCTGGTAGACTCGCCGGTGGTTCTGGCGCTACGTTGCGACCTGCTCCGGCCGTTCAGGCCGAGTCCGCAACTCACCCGGACATGACGGGTTCTCCAATGGCTGGATTCCGCGCCCTTCGCGCGCTGCTGCCGCTCGCACTCGCTCTATCGACCATCGCGAGCGACGCGCGCGGCCAGACCGCACGCAATGCGTCGATGCCGCAGCTGCATCACGTCGGACTCAACTCCGTCGATCCTGCCCGCGCGATCGAGTGGTATCTCAAGGTGTGGCCGGCCGCGCGAAAGACGCAGGTCGCCGGGCTGCCCGGTGTCGAAGCGGACATGCTCGTGCTGTTCACGAAGGTCGATCGCCCCCCCGCGGGTGCGTGGCGCGACGACCTTCATCGCGCAGAGCCGCAGAGCGCGTTCTGGCACATCGGCGCGATGACCAACACGACCGACGTCGCGACTCGGCTGCGCACCGTTGGCATCGCGCACCTTCCGCTGTTCACGTCGCCGGCCGACACCCACACGGTGTGGCGCTCCGGGCTCGCGCCGTACACCGGCACGCTCACGACGAAGCAGCTCGCGACCGCACCGCCTGCGCCACCGCGCGACGGCGGGTTCAGCTACGTCGTCGCGCCGGATGGCGTGCTGTTCGAGCTCACGGGCGGCCCCGGAACGCGCGACTCCTTCTCGCACATGCACTTCTACCACGAGAAGCCGCTATGCGCCGCGAACTGGTACGTCGAGCAACTCGGCATGGAGCTGCCGCCGGTCCGCGACAGCAGCGGCGTGGAGACGCCGCGTCAGGCATGGGACCCGTGCGACGTACCCTACGGCGAGGCGGGGTGGCCGTCGCTCGAGCCGATCGGCACGATTCGGCAGCCGTCAGGTGGCGTCCGGTTCGGCAACGGGTCGATGTCCTGGTATCCGCGGCAGTGCGTGAGCGATCGCTGCGGCCGGGATCAGCCGCTCGTGCCATCGCGCGGCCAGGCGCTGGACCACGTCGCGTTCACCGTGGAGAACCTCGACGCGCTCATCGCCCGTCTCCGCACGGCGAAGGTGAAGGTCCTCGAGGGCCCGTACACGTTCGGCGGCGCCCGGGCGTTCATGATCGAGGACCCGGATGGTCTGGCGATCGAGCTGATCGACCGCGCGAGCGGGACGCCTGGCCGTGAGCGATGACTCGCTTCCTGGCGAGCAGAATCCGTTGCATCATCCGGCTCGCTTTGGCTAACGTTGAACCGGCACCGTAGGCCACGCGTCTCCCTTGGCTCTCCCCGCGCCATGACCTAACGGGGGGAGCTCCCCGAACGTGCGGGTGAGACCGATGATCCGTTTCCGGATCCTTGGCGGACTGGATCTTCGCGACCACGATGGCCGCGACCTGCGCGCGATCCTGGCCCAACCCAGACGATTGGGGCTGCTCGCGTACATCGCGATGGCCGGCCGACACGGCTTCGTTCGAAGGGACCAGACGCTGGCGGTGTTCTGGCCCGAACACGACTCGGAGCATGCGCGCGCCGCCCTGAATCGCGCCATCTACTACCTGCGCCACTCCCTCGGCGACGGTGTGTTGATCAGCCGTGGGGCCGACGAGATCGCACTGTCCGCCGATCACCTGTGGTGCGACGCGATCGCGCTCGAGGACGCGGTCCAGCACGGCCGCTACGACGAGGCGCTCGACCTGTATCGCGGTGAGCCGCTCGAGGGCTTTTTCGTCTCGAACGCACCGGGCTTCGAGCGGTGGCTGGACGAAGAGCGCCGCCGCCTCGGCGATCTTGCGTCCCGCACGGCGGCCACCCTGGCCGATGCCGCGGAGCGGAGCGGTGACCGCGCGCTGGCTGTTCGGTGGTGCCAATGGGCCGTGGACCATTCGCCGCTGGACGAGATCGGCGTGCAGCGACTCATCGGCGCGTTGGATCGGGCCGGCGATCGCTCCGGTGCGGTCGTCGCCTACGAGCGGTTCGCGCGGCGCCTCGCGGGAGACCTCGACGTGGCGCCGGCGCCGGAAACGCAGGCGATCGTAGTCGCGATTCGTCAACGGGGCGCCGTGCCGGCGAAACCGGCCGCCGCCCCGGCGATGACCTCTTCGCTGTTCGAATCGATCGATGCGATGCCGGCCGCGAACAGCGTCGACCGGGCTCGCCTGCCCGATCCGCGACGCCTGTTCCGGACGCGGGCAGCTCGCTTCGCGCTCGGCGCTACGATCGTTATGGTGATCGTTACGGCGATCGCCGCCGGTACGAACGTGATCGCGACGACCCGCGCCGGTCCGGTGGACGAGCGTCGCATCGCGGTTGTCGCGGCGAGCAGCGGCTCGTCGGGCGACCCGATGCTCGATTCGCTGGTCGATCGCGGCAACGCGGCCATTCGGGATGCGATCGGGCGAATGGGACTGGTGACTGTCGTGGACGACGCCGCACCGCCGGGTCGCGCCGGCGTGGCCACGCCGGTGGATCTCCGCCGAATTGGTCAGCAAACCGGCGCGGGCTCCGCCGTCGTCACGACGATCCGCCGCGACCGCGACACCACGTTCGTCGACGCACGGATCGTCGAGACGTTCGGTCGTCGAGTGCGGTGGGTAATTCCGTCGGTTCGTACCGCCACGACGTCACCGGACCCTGGACTCGGCGAGATGGCACAGCGCGTCGCCGGCGCAGTCGCTGCGCTCGCCGATCGTCGGTTTGCATCCTGGCTGCCCGTCGCTGCGTCGCCACCGACGCTGGCCGCGTATCAGGAGCTGGCTCGCGGCATGGAGCTCCGGTTGAGCAATCGCCCGACCGAAGCCCTGCCGCACTTCGAGCGGGCGAGCGCGGTCGACACGACGTTCACGTGGGCGCTGCTCGAGGCCGCGACCACGCACATGACTGCCGGCGACCGCGGTGGTGCGGATTCGATCGTCGCACTCATGCAGCGGGTGCGCGATCGCCTGACGCCGGTGGAGCGTCACTGGCTGGATTGGATGGACGCATTGAAGGATGAGGACTGGACCCGATCGTACGCGGCCCTGGAGGCGGCGGCGCAGATCGCACCGGAGCGCTTTCTCTACCTGCTCGCGGAGAATGCGCGGTGGCTGAATCGGCCGCACCGAAGCGTCGAGCTGCTCGAGCGACTCGGGTCCGAGAGCGCCCTTGGCGCCGGCTTCGGGTACTGGTACCTGTTGGCGGACTCGTACCACACCCTCGGCGACCACGCGCGTGAGCTCGACATCGCGCGTCGTGGGCGGCGGCGACATCCCGATCGACTCACCGCCGTGATCGTCGAGGCGCGGGCACTTGCCGCGCTAGGTGACGTCGCCGGGGCCATCGCGCTCGCCGACACCGTCCTGTCGTTTCCGCGCGGTGGCCGCGACACGCCTGGCACGATGATGCTTCAGACGGCGGAGGAGTTGCGGGCACACGGCCATGCGGCCGCGAGCGCCGGGATGTTCGACCGGGCCATCGCCTGGTTCCGAGCCGTGCCCGCGTCCGAAGCGGCGCTGCTGTCGACGCGACTGCAATTCGCGAAGGCAACGTACGACGCGGGGCGCTGGGGGGAGGCGGACTCCCTCTTCCGCGAGCTCGCGACGGACGATCGGGACGGCACCACGGACCACGAAGCAATGCTCGGCGCGATCGCCGCCCATCGCGGCGATGTGGCCGAGGCCACGCGGTTCGTCGCGGTACTCGAGCGGCGGCGGCTGTCGGTGAATCGGCCGCGCGAGGACGCGATGTTCGGGCAGGCGAGAATCATGGCCGTGCTCGGCAACCCACAGGAGTCGCTGCGTCTGCTCCGCGAGGCGTTAGGCGGCCAGGGGCAGGACCTGCACACCGAGGCGGACTTCGCCGCGATGGCCAGCGATCCCGCGTTTCGGCTGTTCGTGAAACCGAAGGGCTGACGGCGTCACGGGCGGCCACGTCGGTTCGGCCACGACATGCCGTGATTTCGCGAAATGCCGTGGTGAGCCGTCCGCGCCACGACCGGCGCGTTCTCCGTACGACCCACTACAAGCCTCGATACCGCAACAGGTTGGCGCCGTAAGCACGCACGCCGCCTGGATGGTCTCCGTGTTGCTTTTCCGAAGGCTCGCGAGGCCGCGCGCAGTGTCCGCGCGCCGTCGCGATCACTCGGGACTGACTCGGTCAGCGCCGGTTGCGCCGACGAATTCGATAGTGGAGACCACACTCATGACGTTCCTTCAGCAGATCACCGTGCGCCGGCCGGCCGTGAATGCGCGCGGCACACCGGCGGCGGCCTCGCCACGAGGCCGGCACCTAACGCTGGCCACCATTGGCGTGCTCGCGCCGTGGATAATGTCGGGTGGCACGCTCACACCCCTCGCGAGCCGGTCGTCGACCGACGGCCCGCCCCGCGCAGCGGATGCCGCGGTGATGCCGATCGGCGAGCGGCTCGTCTACGACGTCAAGTTCGGCGCAATCAAGGTGGGCACAGGCGCGATGGAGGTCCGCGAGGTGGACGACGTTCGCGGGCGCGACGCGTGGCACACCATCTTCACCATCAAGGGTGGCGTCCCGCTGTACAAGGTGGACGATCGCATGGAGAGCTGGATCGACACCGCGTCGTTCACGTCGCTGCGCTTCGTGCAGGAGTCGCACGAGGGCCGCCGCCATCGCACCAAGCGCATCGAGCTGTACCCGGAGCGCGGCGTGTATGTCGAAGAGGGTACCGCGCCGTCCGACAAGCCGACCGTCGATCAGCCGCTCGACGAAGCGGCGTTCATCTACTTTCTCCGCCGCTTCCCGATGGCAGTCGGGGAGAGCTACAGCTTCGACCGATACTTCAAGCCCGATCGCAATCCCATCAAGCTCGAGGTCCTGCGGCGTGAGCGGATCGAGGTGCCGGCCGGCACGTTCGAAACGATCGTCGTGCGCCCGATCATCAAGGCGAAAGGCATATTCTCCGAGAATGGTCAGGCCGAAGTGTGGCTGACGGACGATGCGCGGCATGCGATGGTGCAGATGAAGGCGAAGCTGTCGTTCGGATCGCTCACTCTGCAGCTGAAGAGCGTCGCGACGGCAGTGGTCGATTAGCTTACGACTGCGGGCGCTCCTTCCGCACCCTGACCAGGACGACGGCGACGACTTCGATGCGACCTTCGGAGATGCTTGGCACTCCGTCGCGACCCCTGTTGGATGGTTTCTCCTCGGCGGTGTACGGCCTCGTCCTGCCGGAGACTCGGGCCATGACTCGGCGCCTGTGGGGGGAGCAGCCGGACGGTCTATTCGAGTGCGCGTACGAGGACTCGCAGGATCAGGCGCATCTCACGTTTCTCGACGCGTGGCAAGGATGGGCATCGCCCCAGGTGAGCGGGCTGTCGGGCTTCCGCCATCGATACGTCACGAACGGCAGCAGCGAGGGAATTCGCGAGAGCATCTGGAGCCTCGCGAGCGCAGGCCGTGCGGCGACGGGCGGTACGTACCTGCACGTCTTCGCGGGTGAGTACGAGGGCTACGTGGCGTATGCACGCGCTGCGGGCATCAGCGTCGTGACGCACGACCGCGCCTCGTGGAGGGACGTCGAGCACGACCCTGCCGGCGTACACCGCTGGTATGTGAGCCAGCCGAGCGCGATCGATGGGAACGTGTGGAAGGATTTCTCGCGGTTCGTCGAGACGATGGAAGCGCGAGAGGTCGAGGTCGCCGTGGACCTGGCTTATGTCGGCGCCACCGATCGGCAGCTGTCGGTCGACCTGTCGCGGCCTAACGTGCCGTTCGTGTTCTTCTCGCTGTCCAAGATCTTCGGCGTGTTCTATCACCGCATCGGCGGTGTGCTGAGCCGCTCGCCGATGTTGGGGCTCGAGGGCAACAAGTGGTTCAAGAACATGTTCTCGCTCTACCTCGGTACCTCGCTGCTCCGCGAGACCGCGAGCCCCGCGACGTTGCCGGCCAGGTACCGTCACGTTCAGATGGAGGCGTGTCGCACACTCGCCGAGCGACACGACATCCCGCTCACGCCAAGCGACGTGATTCTCCTCGCCTCCTCTCCGCCGGGCTCGTATCCCGACGCCTTCCGTCGTGGCAGCAGCTACCGGTGGTGCCTGACACCGACGATGGATCACCTCCTCGCCGCCGCCGAACGGGGCGCATCGGCCCATGCGTGATCTGGTCGCGCTCGTCACGCCTGCGGAGATTCACGAGTTCTTCAGGGCGCTGTGGCGCACGCCCGAGTTCCAGGAGAGCCACGCGAGTCGCGGCTATGTCTTCCGGTGGATCGAGCGTCTGGCCGAGTACCCGCGGTTCATCGGCGAGCTGACGGAGCCGCGGATCGAGCGCGCGCACTTCTCGCCGTGGTGGAACGTGCTGGGACGGCGGACGTACGACAATCCGGCCGTGCACGACCTCTTCTACCTGCACGAGATCGCGCACATGGCGATGCTCGTCTACGAGGGGACGATGTCGTGGGAAGCGTGGGCAGCGAAGATGGCGGACAACGAGATGCTGGCGAGCCTCGAGTCGGAGACGCTCGTGTACCTGGCAATGCCGTCGCTGCGCGCGAAGTCGTTCCCGCAGGAGATCTGGGCCGATCGGTTCCTCGAGGATGCGGAGGGCGGTGGCATGCGCGACGCCGCGATCCGCGCGGCGCATCGCAGCTTCATGCTGATGGAGCGGTACCGCGCGCGTCGCGTGCCCGACGACAATCTCGAGCGCCGTATCGCGACTTTTCAGCAGGAGAACGAAGCCTGGGCGCAGATCTGGCGCCGAAGCTACTGCGAAGTCGAGTGCGCGATGTGCACGTTTCGCGCGATGGCGACGCAGGACCGCGCCGCGGCGAGCCGGTGGCTACTCGAGTGGCACGACACGCAGGCGCGTCAGCACGACGGCATTCCGTTCCGCGACGAGGCCGAGCAGTTCGCGAAGGTCTACTGGCGTTCGCGCGAATAACGGACAAACGGACGAAACGGGACACAGGGGCTGGCGCGTTTCGAGCGAATGCGGGACTTTCAAGGTTCGTGTTTGCCGGTCGCGCCGCGGCCCTCCGCCCACCTCCGCCTACCTCCGCCCATGCACGGCCAATTCATCTGGTACGAGCTCACCACGCCCGACGTCGACGCTGCCAAGAAGTTCTACCCGCGCTTCACCGGCTGGGGGACGCAGGCGTTCGACAACGACTACACCCTGTGGACGACCGGCGGGGTTCCAGTGGCCGGCCTGTTCCGCCTCAGGGACGAGATGCGGCAACAGGGCATCCCGCCGAACTGGATGCCGTATGTCGAATCCGACAACGTCGACGAAACGGTCGCGAAGGCTGTGTCGCTGGGCGGTCGGATCGTGCACGGCCCCGACGACATCCCCGGGACAGGGCGCTTCGCGGTGCTGCAGGATCCCCAGGGGGCGGCGTTCGGTGTCTACAAGTCGAGCGGCCGCACGAGCGGGTGGGACGGTACGGCGGTCGTCGGGCGATTCTCGTGGCACGAGCTCATGACCACCGACCGCGTCGCCGCGTTCGCGTTTTATCGCGCCCTGTTCGGCTGGGAGATCAATGGCGAGATGGACATGGGCGGCGGCGAGATGTACTCCATGTACGGACACGGCAAGAAGATGTACGGTGGCATGTTCAACGCGACCGGCGACATGGCCGGGATGCACCCGTTCTGGCTCGTGTACATCCACGTGAAGGACGTCGGGAAAGCGGTGGCCGCCGCGACGAAGGCAGGCGCGACAGTCCACCGCCCGCAGATGGACATCCCCGGCGGCTCGATAGCGATCCTCGGCGACCCGCAAGGGGCCGGGTTCGCGCTACATCACGCAACCGCTCCGGTCCCGGCGGCAAAGCCGGCCGCGAAGCCGGCTGCGAAGAAGGTCGCGACGGGTGCCAAGCGAGCCGCCAAGAAGGTCGTCAAGGCCGCGAAGAAGCTCGCGAAGAAGGTCACGAAGAAGGTCGCGACCGCCGCGAAGAAGGTGAAAACGGCGACGAAGCGCGGAACGAAGGCCGCGGCGAAGAAAGCTCCGCGGAAAGGCGCCAAGTCGGCCACTCGCCCGAAAGCAAAGGTCAAGGCAGCGCGGAAGGGCGCCTCCGGCGCGAGACCTAACGCGCGGAAGAAGACGAAGACGGCCAGGAAGTCAGCAGCGGGACGGCGCCGGTAGTCGTCCAGGCACCGTCAAGCGTGCCTTTGGTGGTCTAGTCGATTTCCTGGCGGCTGCGCAGCGTGTGGCTTGGCATCGTCCGAGAAGGATGGCCTCTCGATGACGGGCTCAGCCTAGCGCTGCGGCAGCCGAGATCGATCACCAGTCCGGGCTCACGAACGCGACGGCCACACGCGTAACCGCCGGGCCCGGCTACGCCAGGCAATCGGTGGATGTCCGTGAGCTAGTGAGCGACAGTCTCGTTCGGTCGAAGTCCCTCGCCACGCTTCGCGCGCGGCCGTGCGTCGCGACACGATCGGGGCGCCGGCGATGAGCCCCAGGATCACCGAGGAGCTCCGTGCCACGTTAGGCGGCACGTACACCATCGAGCGTGAGCTTGGCGGTGGCGGGATGTCGCGCGTCTTCGTCGCCGACGAGATCGCGCTGGACCGCAAGGTCGTCATCAAGGTCGTCGCCCCCGATCTCATCGAGGGAATCTCGGCCGAGCGCTTCACGCGGGAGGTCCGGCTCGCCGCCCGTCTCCAGCAGGCGAACATCGTCCCGCTGCTCAGCGCGGGCAACGCGAACGGCGTGCCCTACTATACGATGCCGTTCGTGGACGGCCTGTCGCTGCGCTCGCGATTGACGAACGGCACGACGATGACGCTCGGCGAGGCGACGCACATCCTGCGCGACGTCGCCAAGGCGCTCGCCTACGCGCATGCGCAGGGCGTGGTCCACCGCGACATCAAGCCGGAGAACGTGCTGCTCTCCGGCGGCACGGCCATGGTGACGGACTTCGGGATCGCGAAGGCTCTCACGGCGTCCCGCGCCCCGACCGGCGGCGGCGAGACGTCCGCCAAGGCGAGCACACGGCTCACGACCGCCGGAACCTCGCTCGGCACTCCGGCGTACATGGCGCCCGAGCAGGTGGTCGGCGAAGCCATCGATTTGCGCGCGGACCTGTACGCGTGGGGCGTGATGGCGTACGAGATGCTCACCGGCGCGCATCCCTTTGCCGACCGCACGACCGCGCAGCAGCTCGTCGCGGCGCACCTCGCCGAGATGCCGGTACCAGTCGACGAGAGAAACGAAGCGATTCCGGCTCCGCTCGCGGACGTGGTGATGCGCTGCCTGGCGAAGGATGCGGCGCAGCGCCCGGCGTCGGCGAGCGAGCTGTTGACGGCGCTCGATAGCGCCAGCACGCCTGGTGCTGTGATAGGGGCCGCGCGTACCACGGGAACGCGGCGCGTGACGGCCGCGCGCGCACGCAAGCGACGCTGGATCCTCGGCGGCGCCGGTGCGGCGGTCATCGTCGCCCTCGCCGGCGGCGGCGCCTGGGTGATGGTCCGCGATAAAGGGAACGTCGTAGCCGAAAAATCACTCGCGGTGATTCCCTTCGAGACCGCCGGCGGCGACACGGCGAACGCGTACCTCGCCGAAGGCATTGCCGACGAGTTGTCCATCGCTCTCGCCCGGTTGCCAGAGCTGCGTCTTGCTGGCCGAAGCTCCGTGGCGCGGTTCAAGGGAAAGGGCGCGAGCGCCCAGGAGATCGGCGCCGCTCTGAACGTCGCCGCCGTTCTCGATGGAACGGTGCGGCGCGCCGGGAACCAGCTTCGCGTAACCGCACAGCTGACGAACGCCAGCGACGGACTGGTGCTCTGGAGCGATCGGTTCGACCGGCAGGTGAATGATGTGTTCGCGCTCCAGGATGACATCACCGACAAGATCACGTCGGCGCTTCGCGTTAGGCTGGCGAAGAACGAGCGCGCGGCGACGGCAAGCGGCACCACGACCAACCCGGAGGCGAACGACCTCTATCTGCGCGCGCTCTACCTGTTCCGCCGTCGCGGGGCTGGGCTCGACCAGGCCGCGGCGTTGCTCGAGCAGGCGATCGAGAAGGATTCGAGCTTCGCTCGCGCCCACGCGGCGCTTGCGTTGGTGCTCGTGAGCGAACCGTACTACCTCCCTGTGCGCTTACGGGGCGTACTCCCACGCGCTCGTGCCGCGGCGGAACGCGCGGTCGCGCTGGAGCCTGCACTCGCCGACGCCCACATGGCGCTCGGCATGGTGCACTTTCACTCCTTCGAATTCGCGCCCGCCGAGGCGGAGGCCCGCCGCGCGCTCGCGCTCGACCCCAACTCCGCCGAGGCAGGTTACCGGCTCGGCCTGGTGCTCCTGAGCACGGGGCGCGCCGCCGAGTCGATTCCGGTGCTCGAGCGCGCGAAGGCGATCGATCCGTTCTATGCGGTCGTCGCCGCGTACCTCGCATACGGGTATGCGCTCGCCGGACAGTTCGACGCCGGCATCGCGGAAGCCCGTCGCGCGATCGAGATCGACTCGTCGCTGGTGTGGAGTCAGACGGCGCTCCTGTATGCGTATCGCGTTGCGGGACAGCCTCCCGAAGCGGTCAGTTTTGCGCGGCGCATGCTGACACAGGCGGACGCTCCGCGAAAGCTCGGTCTCGCCGCGTATACACTCGGACGATTCGGCGCGCCGGAGGAAGCGAAGAAGGCGATCGCGAGCCTCGAGGCGTTGCCGCGGGACGTCCCACGGCGCGACGCTGGCCTCGCCTACGCCTACCTCGGCGTGGGCGATACGGCGCGCGCACTGTCGGCGATGGAGCGCGCGGCCGGCGGTGACGGCGATCTCCTTTTTGCCCTTTCGCCGACCGATGATACGTTCGACGGCGTGCGCGCGAGCCCGCGGTTCGCGGCGATCGTCAAACGGCTCAACTTCGACGTGGCGTTGGTGACTCGGGCGCGACCGCGATGACATGCGCGTTGCCGGAGAGCGTGATTAACGGCCGATAACGGCGCGATAACAAGGCGTCCGTACAGCATCACGCCCCTCCTCCGCCGAGCTGCAGTTTGCCGGCGATGGCAGTGCCGTCGTCGAGAAAGAAGACCGCCGTCAAGAAGTCGGGGTCCTCAACGAGACGCGCCGCGAGATCCGCAGGGATCTCTACCGAACCTTCCAGTCGACCGCCTATCCTGCTCAACGGGTTTTCCGGCGGTATCAAGAAGACCAGCGCGACATCTTCGGGACTCGGGAAATCCTCCGAGTCCTGAATCAGGTAGATCCCGCCGCCGAGTGGTCGCGACCCTTCGCGCTCGAGACTTCCCGGGTCAACCTTCCAATCGATGACGTATCCCGTCACCGCACTGCCATCGAGCTTGAGCTGGAGATGTCCTTCCGCTACTCCGGATGGTTCCTCGTTAGGGTTCCCGATGGCGCTAAGCACCGCGTTGAACACGACCGCGCGGCCGCCGATGATGATGATCGAGCTCGGCGAAACCGGATGCGCGGGCCCAGTGGAATCCGTGCAGCCAGCGAACGCGCCAAGCGCCCCGATGCTTGCAAGTGCGCTGACGATTCGCAACAGAGTTCGAGGTCTGCGATCCATGGAGCCTCCCATGCGGCGTCTGCTGCAGACACGACGGTGCGCGACGCTGTTGCGCACCCGTGTGCGCACCGTGATCTTCGGTGCGGCACATAGACAGGCGTAACGCCGGCGCGATCGCGGACATGGTCGCCGCCTTCACGTTGTCTGCAGCACCGAGTGAAGCATGGACGCTCCGCACGACGTGACCGACCTGCTCGTTGCGTGGCGAGACGGCGACGAGAACGCGCTGGCTCGACTCGTTCCATTGGTCCACGACGAGCTCAGGCGGATTGCCCACGGCTACCTCGTTCGCGAGCATAGCGATCACACACTCCGCACGACCGCGCTCGTCAACGAAGCCTATCTGCGACTCGTGAACACATCGCGCGTCCAGTGGCAGGACCGCGCGCAGTTCTTCGCCGCCGCGGCCGGTTCGATGCGGCGCATTCTCGTCGATTATGCGCGTCGCTATAACGCGGACAAGCGAGGCGGTGGCCTCGGCGCGCTACCGCTCGACGAGGAAGGCCTGCTCGTCGAGGAACGAGCCGACATGCTCGTGGCGCTCGATGAGGCGCTCGAACGACTCGACGCGATGGACTCGCGGCTCTGTCGAGTGGTCGAATACCGCTACTTCGCCGGTTTGTCCGATGCTGAGACGGCCGAAGTGCTCGGTGTCACCTCTCGAACGGTGCGCCGTGATTGGGTGAAGGCGCGCGGATGGTTGTATACGCAGCTCGCGCCGTGATTCGATTGCCCCATCGTTAGGGTTTGGGTGCTTTCTTGCCGGAAGGCTGCCACTCGTAGGCGCCGATGTCGCACCCATCGAGTACGTTAGGGATGCGTAGATCATCGAAGGGCCGCGGGAAGTCGCGTTGGTCGAGGCCCTCACCGGGGCAATAGCCGGCGTCGACGGCGAAGCCGCGCTCGATGAGCGCGTGCGTCGGGACCTGCCCTCCGTTGTCCGCCAACAGAGCTTGGAGAACAGCCGTGAAGACCTGCGAGGGTTCGACCCTGACGTCGGTCGCCGCGTTGAGACTACCGCACTCCTGCGATGTCGTCAGGTTGTAGCCTAGCGAGATGAGCGGGAGGGCGAAGCACTCGATCGACACATCGGATGCCAGGCCACGATTGCCGGCGATGATCGTGTTGAACGCGGTGCCGGTGGCCCAAAACTCGTTCATGTAGAGACCGCCGGCCTGCTCCGCCGCCTGATTGTCAGTGATGGTCGAGCTCCGAAGCGTTAGGTTACCTGGACAGGCCGAACTGCTGCACACGAATACGCCGCCGCCAAAGCCGTTCGCCCGGTTACCGGAGATCGTGCTTCGGACGATGGTGAGCCGCTGTCCTTCGCTGAGGATCCCGCCTCCCTCGTCACTTGACGTGTTTCCGGACACGGTGCTTCTCACGAGAGTCAACAGGCCGTTGTTGAAGATGCCGCCACCGAGGACAGCCTGGTTTCCTGCGACCACACTCGCGACGAGTGTCAGGCGGCTCGATTCGCCCACGTAGATCCCACCACCATTGATATCGTTCCCCCGGAAGACGGTGAGCCCTGAGATCGTGACGACGGATGACGCATCGAGCTGAAACACGCGATGATCATTCTGGCCGTCGATCGCGAGAACGCGAGCTCCGGGGCCAGCGATCGTCAGGCTCTTCCCGATGATCAGCGCGCTTTCAGTCAAGATGCGGCCGCTCAGGTTGCCCTTGAACGTGATACTATCGCCGGGTTCCGCCGCGGCGATGGCCTCTCTGAGCGTGCAGTCGCTGCCCGTACAGACTCCATCGCCTGGATCGGCGAGCGAGTTGACCATCCATGTGCCGTCGTTGCTGACGCTCATCGCCGGCGAGGATGGCGCGACAGGTATTGTCGCAGCGTCGTGGCATGCCGTGGCGATCACGAGGACAGTCGCGAATACAATGGGCGTTAGGGTCCGCATCGATCCTCCTTGCTGACAGCCGCGATACCAGCCTCTGCCGTCGACGTTGCGCCCGCAGAGACTCGCGAAGATCTTGGAGTTCCTCCCGCGACTTGGCCGATGAGGCACGAGAGCCGCGTCAAATGGACAGGCGTGACGGTGGTCCCAATGCGGACACGGGTCCCCAAAGTCGAAGACCGGTGGCGAGACGTCGCTCGCCTACTCGACCAGGCGCTCGATAGCGAGCCCAATGAACGAGCGGCGCTGCTTGACCGCGAGTGCAACGGCGACGCACCGCTGCGCGACGCCGTCGACCGAATGCTTCGCGCGTGCGATGCATCCGAGGGCTTCCTCGAGGATCAATCGGGTTCCGCCTACATCGCGCCCGTAGTCGCAGCGTCGCTTGGCGTCAGTCCTGCGCCCGCGGCGATCGGCTTGCCGGAAGGCGTCCGCGTGGGACCGTACCGCATCGTCCGAGAGCTCGGCCACGGCGGAATGGGCGTCGTCTATCTCGCCGAGCGTGCGGACGATCAGTACCGGCATCGCGTGGCACTCAAGCTGATGCGTGGTGCCGCGTGGTTCACGTCGGACGACCATCTCGCGCGTCGGTTCCGCGAGGAACGCCAGATTCTCGCGTCCCTCGAACATCCGGGGATCGCGCGACTGCTCGACGGCGGTGTGACCGACGATGGCTGGCCGTGGTTCGCGATGGAGTACGTCGAAGGCACGCCGATCGACCACTACTGCGACGCACGCCGCCTAACGATCGACCAGCGGATATCGCTCGTCTGCAGCGTGTGTGACGCCGTCGCCTTCGCGCACCAGAACCTCGTCGTGCACCGCGACCTCAAGCCGTCGAACCTGCTCGTCACCGAGCGAGGTGGGGTGAAGCTGCTCGATTTCGGCATCGCGAAGCTGCTCGCGCACGTGGATGGCGCTGATGACGACCCTGCCACGCGCACAGTCGTCCGCGCACTCACGCCCGAGTACGCGAGCCCAGAGCACATCCGCGGTGAGCGCGTTGGCACCGCCAGCGACGTGTATTCGCTCGGCATCGTTCTGTACGAGCTGCTCACCGGGTGCCGACCCTATTCGGGCTCGCGAGGCTCGATGCACGAGATCGAGCACGCTGCCCTGCACGACGTGCCTGCGGCCCCCTCAGCCGTCGCAGCGCCGGTCGCTGACACTCGACGTACGACGCCTGACCGGCTCCGTCGTGCGCTGCGTGGCGATCTCGACGCGATCGTGCTCACCGCGATCCGTAAAGAAGCAGATCGTCGTTACGCATCGGCCGATCAGCTGGCTGGCGATCTCCGAAGATACCTCGTTGGCCTCCCCGTCACGGCTCGACGCGAGGGACGCGCCTATCGTGCGGGAAAGTTCATCCGGCGCCACCGAGCCGCGGTCGCCGCGACGACACTCGGCGCCGTGGTGCTCATCGGCTTCAGCGTCGTGACGGCCGTGCAGTCCGAACGCCTTCGCACACAGGCCCAGCGCATCACACTCGAGCGCGATCGCGCGCAGCAGGTGTCAGGTTTTCTCGTGAGCTTGTTCCGATCCGCCGACCCCTTCTCCGGCAGCGGGCCGCGCACCACCGTGCGAGAGGTGCTCGACAGCGGTGCCGCACGCGTCGACCGCGAGCTCGGCGAACAGCCGGAGATTCGCGCTGAGCTGCTTCGCGCGATGGGGATGTCGTACCTGAACCTCGGGTTGTCGTCGGATGCTCGGCGGCTACTCGAGCAGGCGCTCGCGATTCCCAACCAGGCCGTTCGCGACGGAGAGCCGCACGACGTCAGCGTTAGGCAATCGTTGGCACAGGTGCTGCAGGAGCTTGGCCAGTACCAGGCAGCGGAGTCGCTCTACCGTGACGTTCTGGCCTGGCGTCGTCGAGAGTTGTCGCCGGGGAACCCGCATATCGCGCGTGCGCTGACGACGCTCGCGACCGCCGTCTCCGCACAGGGTCGTTATGTCGAGGCCGAAGGTCTCGTGCGCGAAGCCCTCGCGATCGATCGTGCGCAACACCCCACCGACCCGCGAAGCGTATCGCAAAGCCTCAACAATCTCGGCAACGTGCTGGCGCGCCAGGGTCGTTATGTGGAGGCGGAGTCGACGCATCGTGAGGCCTTCGAGCTCCGCCGGCGTTTCGTCGGGGACGACAATCCGGAGACGGCAAACAGCCTGGTAAACATCGCCGCGGCGCTAGGCAAGCAGGGTCACCTGCGAGAAGCAGACTCGTTGTTCCGGATCGCGTTGGCGGTCAAGCGTGCGCGACTCGGCCCACGACACGTGGATGTCGCGACCGACGAAGCCGGATACGCCCAGTTGCTCGCCTTGGAGGGCAAGTATAGTGAGGCGGAGGCGTTGTTTCGGCATTCGATCGAGACGCATCGTCGATGGCGGCCGGCAGGGCACCCGCGAACGGCGACCGCAATGCTCGGCCTCGGAGAGCTCCTGATGGATCGAGGTGATGCGCGGACTGCGGAGCCGTATCTGCGTGAGGCATTGCGGAGCGTCGAGACTGCGTTTCCAGCCGGCCATCCGGGTATCGCGCACGCAACCCGCGCGCTCGAACGGTGCCTCGTCATGCTCGGTCGAGGCGTCCCTCAGCCGCGATGATCGCGCCGATTCGGCCTCCGGTCGCCTAACGCCGATCTCATCCACGACAGAGCTGGACGGTTCATCGCAGCTTCGATTTCGCGCAGGTCCCGGCATCACGGTGACAGGGCGTACCGAGTTCGCGGAGCGGTCTCGCAGGAAGACGAAGCGCTAGATGTCGACAGCCTCTACGGGACTGGCTCGGCCAGTGGCTTCCCCTTCTCGACGAGATAGACCGCGAGGATCTTGACCGGCGTGGTGCTGGTGTTCCTGGCGTTATGCACGCCTGGTTCGTTCTTGAACGCGTCCCCCGCCTTCAGCGTCTTCGCGGGCTGCCCCTCGTGTTCCAGCGTCACTGAGCCCTCGAGGACATAGCCGATTTCGACGCCCGGATGCCGGTGTCTCCCCGCCATCGCTCCCGGCGCGATCTCGGCGATGCCCATCACCGCCTCATATGTCGGACTCCCCGGCTCGTCAGTCCGCAGAAGAATCGTCCGCTTGATCCCCGGCTGCTGAGCGAGCGCGAGCCGGTCCACTCCAGCTCCGACCGCGGCGGCACCGACCAGCGCGACAAAAAGGACGAAGACGCGCTGCCTTTTTCCTGTAGAGGTTCGGTTCATCGCTGACTCCCGTTGAAGAAGGACGTGTTCGGAGAACAACAGCAGTGCGAATCGCACCACCGGTGCTGCGAAACATTACACCAAATCCCTGTCACTACGCGTCGTGATTCAACCCATTGGCCTGACTTCGTGACGTTGTCGCCCGATGGGTGCCGCAGGTGTATCGGCCACCCGGCGCTCGCCGCACGACATCTACAACGTCGTGACCGTGTTCAAGGGCGGCGTAAGCTACGACTCGATGAAGCTTCGCGAGGCGGCGAAAGGACGCGTCGGCATACACTGAACACCTAACGACCTAGGGCACAAGGGACGCAGGGCCAACGGGCGCAGCGCCCAGACGGCGCACGGCCCGAACGACGCAAGGCCCAGAGGTCGCAGGGCACAGAGAGCGCACAGGGCGCTTAGGGGCGCGAGAGGGCGTCGCCGTTCCGCTTCTCGCCCCTAAGCGCCCTGTGCGTCGTTCGTGTCCTGCGTATTTCGGGCGCTGCGCCCTTCGGGCCCTGCGCAGTTCGGGCCTGCGCCCGTTGGCTCCTGCGGACGACCGACGGCTGGACCGGTCTAGCCAGCCAAGGCGAGATCACATACTCTGCCACTACCACCCGGTGGGTCTCGAACCGCGGCACGAGTCCCACCCTGTGCGGTCATCCCCAAGACTTCATGCAGCGAGCGGACCTATGGCCAGCATTCCCTTCACCAGCAACTACACCGACCTCTCGAGCCAGCGCGGCTACCAGTTCCAGTTCTTTTGCCGTAAGTGCGGGAACGGTTACATGTCGACGTTCCAGGGCAACAGCCTGAGCGGCATCGCAAGCGCCGCGAACGTCGCGGCATCGCTCTTCGGAGGGATCTTCGGCCGCGCTGCGCAGTCTGCTGCCGCGATCCAGAGCCAGGCCGCCGGCCCGCAGCACGACGCGGCACTCGACGCAGCGGTGCGCGAGATCAGCCCGATCTTCAAGCAGTGTACGCGGTGCGGGAGCTGGGTCTGCGAGCCAGTCTGCTGGAACAAGAAGGCCGGGCTGTGTGAGACGTGCGCGCCGGATATGGACGAGGAGATCGCAGCCGCGCAAGCGCAGGCCGCTCGCCAACAAGCAATGGACAAGGCACGTACCGTCGACTACCTCGGCCAGCGGAACCTGGCGCAGGTCGTCTCAGCGCTGTGCCCGAGCTGCGGCGCCAAGACACAGGGTGGCAAATTCTGCCCCGAGTGCGGCACGAGCGTGGCCCAGAAGCGAACCTGTGCCAACTGCGGGGCGGAGGCGGACGGCTCGCCGAAGTTCTGCCCGGAGTGCGGGAAGGCGTTCGGGAGCTAGCGTGGTCGCGGAGCCGAGGCGCGCCGCGGCCGCCTTCGAGCTGTTCGACGCGACGGGAAACGTTAGGCGCTCAGGCGAAGCCGAGGCTCTGATCGGCGATGACGCGCTCGCGGTCGGCCCGGTCACCGTCTCGTGGCTGGACGCCGATCGACTGACCGCGGCGGATTACCGGCTCGAGATGCAGCTCTGGCCCGAGGGCCGACTCGTGCTGCGTCAACTGGGCCGACGGTTCGACACCTTCACCCACGAGCTGCGACGAGTCCGCAACCAGGCGCGAGTGGCGGGAATGCTGGCGCACGGCATCACGACGCCCGACGTCTATGAGGGTGCCGTGCTCGCGCCAGAGGTCCGACCCGCGGAGCTCCAGGTGTACGACACGCACGTCACGGTCGTCCCCGAGGACGACGACCCGTGGCAGGTTCCGCTCGGTGCGGTCACGAGCATTAGCGAGGACTCGGAGCCGCCGGGGTTCACGCTCGTGACGGCTGCGAGCCTAACGAGCGTCGGCCAGATGGGACGGCAGCGTGACGCATGTCGGGCCGCGATCATCGAACGCCGCGACGCACAGCGCCAGCTCCTCGCCGAACTGACCGGGGAGTCCGGTTTCTCGGACGGGTGGGGGCTACCACCGACTGACGTGAACGATTTCACTCGACTGAGCGAGCGGTTCACCGCGCCGGAACGGGTGTCGTGCGCCGACACACTGATCACCGCCGCGACAGCCGACCCGAGAATCGGCTTCGTGCAGCTGCTCGATCCGGACCGCGAGGGGTTGCAGTCCGCTACGCCGTTGCCGAGCAACTGGGCGGTGTTCCTGCTCGTGCCGGTTGACCTGGGAACGGTGCTCGAGATGCTCGCGGGGCCGGCGGCGGCCACGTATGTGTTCCGCAAGGAAATCGACGCGGTGAACCGCGATCTGCAGCTCCTGCACTTTCGTCGGGCACCACTCGCGCTCGGCGACGAGCAGGGAACGATCACGCTCGACAATCCTTATCGACTGGCGCTGCGGAGGCTCGAGCCGCTCAAGCGGCTTCGGTCGGTGACCGTTGCCCGGATCATTCACAACGAGCGCTGGAGCAGCGCGATGTGGGAGACGCTGTGACGTCCTAGGGTCGCACCGATACACGCAGCCGCCGGCAGGCCTCTAGGCCTGCCGGTCATCGTATCCGGGCTCAATGGCGAAGCCCCGGTGGCATAACTGAGTCAGAGTTGCGAGCTGCCTCGACGAACGTCGGTTGCCGCGGTCGCGGCTCGCCCGCATACTCCGGCCGGGTTGACGGCTGGTTGACCGTCACGCTACCACCGAATTCGAGGAATGGCGACCATGCAGACCGCCGACATCACCCGCAGCCTAACAACGCTATTCTCCGAGCTGGTCGACGGCGCGAAGGCGCCGGTCGGCGGCAACTTCGTCCTCAATTCGGGCGACGCCGGCTTGCTCGCGTCGCTCGACAAGCTGTCCGCTGCCGACGCCTCACGCTCGGTCCACGGCGGCGCGACGATCGCCGCGCACGCGCAGCACGTGCGATATGGTCTCTCGCTCAGGAACCGCTGGGCGAGCGACGGCGGGAACCCGTTCGCGGACGCGACGTGGGACGAGGCGTGGAAGACATCGGCCGTGGACGACGAGCAATGGGCCGAGATCCGCGCCGGGTTACGCCATGAAACACGTCAATGGCTGCAGGCACTCGGCACCCCGCGCGATGTGAGGACGGTCGAGCTCAGCGGAATGATCGGGGAAATCGTGCACGTCGCGTATCACCTCGGTGCTATGCGCCAGATCGCGACGAACGCCCGTGGACCGCGAGAAGGCACGTTCTCGTAGTCACCGTCGAAGGCGCTGACGTGACACCTGGAAACGAACCTCCTGGGCGGACGAGGAAACGGTGACGTCATGACCTCAGCGCTCGTGCTATTGCCGCGAGGGTCGGGAGGTCGTTTCTTCATACCACCCCTCACAGCGACGGGTCGCATGACACACGGTCGCGGCATCCGGCGCATTGCTCGGCGTGGAGCAGTACGCATTTCCTGCTCGATAACATTGGGGCTGTACTGGCTCGGAACGGCACAGAGCGGTTCGATGGCCGCGCCCCTCCCCCACGAAGGTTCCGAGGACCGGATCGCGATCAACGACAATCGCGTCACCGGAGGCAAGCTCGAGAACGGCGTCCTGACGATCCGCCTCGACGCGCGCACTGGAGACTGGCACCCGGACGGTGACTCCGACCGCGGGATCACGGTCCGCGCGTTCGCCGAGGAAGGCAAGGCGCCTCAGATCCCCGGACCGCTGATTCGCGTTCCGCGAGGAACGGAGATCCACGTCTTCGTCCGTAACTCGCTTCCCGACAGCACGCTGTTCGTGCGGGGACTCTACACCCGCGGCGGCGCGCGCTCCGACACGGTGCAGGTCAGGCCAGGCGAGGTGCGCGAGGTGCGTTTCGCGGCCGGCGTCCCCGGTACGTACTACTACTGGGCAAGCACCAGCGCGATTGGGGCGGTCGGCGCCCGGGGCATCGACTCGCAGCTCAGCGGCGCGTTCGTCATCGACTCCGGGTCCACGTTAGGCTCGGCGCGCGATCGCATCGTGGTGCTCGGGCTCTGGACGCCGCTTACCGGTCTCGGTGCTGCCAACCAGGCACCGCCGCTGAGCCTTCCAGTGCGCTTCGTCATGAATGGCAAGGCATGGCCGCACACCGAGCGCCTCACGTATTCGGTCGGTGACTCGGTGCGGTTTCGCATCGTGAACACCAGCAACGCGCCGCACCCGATGCACCTTCACGGGTTCTATTTCCGGGTCGACACGCGAGGAGACGAACGCGCGGACACGGTGTACGACGTGAAGTCCCCGCGCCACGCGGTGACGGAACGGGCGGCAGGCGGACGCACGTTCTCCCTGACCTGGGTGCCGGAGCGACCGGGCAACTGGCTATTTCATTGCCACGACAACATCCACGTGTTGCGCAACCGTCCGTTCGACGGAACACCGCTGCCACCCGAGCAGCACATGGAGCACGTGAAGAATCACGCGCAGGAGATGATGGGTGGACTGGTGATGGGTATGGA
>Ga0207674_10000574_pt1 | contig 48330 bp, 74 predicted proteins | sample KBSCornC72_FD_184303 | JGI IMG/M metagenome (GOLD analysis project Ga0207674, IMG submission 184303) | Corn rhizosphere microbial communities from Kellogg Biological Station, Michigan, USA - KBS Corn C7-2 (SPAdes) (version 2) | ecosystem: Host-associated > Plants > Roots > Rhizosphere > Soil ... | reverse complement strand
TCAAGATCTCGAAGAAACAAGCCAAGGGCTACGGCTACGCCAAGCCCGGCATGAAGCGCAACCCGGGCGTGACGACCATTGCTGCCATCAATGGCCGAGGCTCGTACGCGACTGCCAATCGCTCGGCGCGCTCAGTGATGAGCAAGCTGAAGCGCAACGCGCGCCCCGCCGCGGCACGCCGCGCGCTCACCTCTTCTGAGAGGGCAGCGTTCAAGGCACGGATGGATCGCGCTCGTAGCGGTCATCGTTCGATGTCCGCCAACCGCTCGACATCTACCGCGCAAAGCGAGTCGTCGAAGCGCAACATCCGTAAGGCCCAGCGCGCTCGTAAAGCGTGGGGCAAGAAACTCACCCGTGGGAAGCGGTTTCGTGTTGGCACCGCAGCCTACGGTCGCAAACCCAAAGCGCGCCGCCTGAAAGCCGGCGTGTACGTGGCCAACCGTCGCAAGAAAGCAGGAAGCAAAACCATGGCACGACGCCGCAAGCGGGCAGCAAGCCCCATCAAGAAGCGCCGCAGCAGCAAGCGGCGCCGCAAGTCCATCAAGTCGACCGCAGCAGCTCCCAAGCGTCGTCGCCGCAAGGCGCGCAAGGGTGCCGCTCGTCGTAAGACTGCAGCGAAGAAGACGGTCACACGTCGTCGCCGCCGCAAGTCGAGCAAGAAGCACACTGCCAATCGCCGTCGCCGTCACGCGAAGAAGGCCGCTCCGAAGCGTCGCCGTCGCAAGGCGCGCAAGAGCGTCAGCAAGCGTCGCCGTCGCACCACGACGAAGCGCCGCTCGTCGGCTCGTCGTCGCAGGAGTGGTCGCAAGCTGAAGGCGAACAGCCGTCGCCGCAAGCACCGGCGCAACCCGCGCCGCAAGCACCGGCGCAACAAGGGCCTGAAGGCGAACCGTCGTCGTCGCACCGCCAAGCGGTCGCACAAGATGAACAGCCGTCGTCGTCGCCATCGGCGCAACGGACGCAGCTTGTTCAAGCGCAACGGTGTAGGTGGCCTCCTGAAGGTCGGCGCAACGGTGCTCGCCGGCTTCGCGCTCCACCGAGTACTGAGCAACATGATCGCTCCAAGGCTGATGGCTTTGGTGGCACCAGCGGCGGCCCCGGCTGCTGCTACGAGCGGCTACGACCAGACGAACATCTACGGTCTGGCCACCAACCTCGGCGTGGCCGGTCTCGCTGGCTTCGCGCTCCATAAGCTCGTCAAGAACGACGAGACTCGGCGTCTGCTCATCGGCGGCGTCGTGGCGAGCGCGGCTCAAAGCCTGGTCGTGTCGCTGCTGCAGAAGTTCGCACCTGGTGCGGCTGCGGATGCTCTGGCTGGTCCAGAGAGCACGGCAACGCGCATCTCGGCGATGTACGGTCTCGGTGGGGCGGCAAGCATCATGCCGCACTACCAGTCGATCGGTCGTCCCGTGCAAGGCATGGGCGAGTACTTTGCCGCGAACGGTCTCGGCGAGTACTTCAGCAGCCCCATGAATGGCCTCGGCGAGTACTTCGCCGCGACCAATGGCCTGGGAACCTACGAGCCCAACGGCGACCTGATGCAGGCGGCGGCGGGCATGGGCTCCCACGAGTACCAAGGCAACCACATCGATCCTTCGGGCGACCTCGACCGTCAACTGACGATCGCGGAAGCTGCCGCAGGTATCGGTACGTTGTTCCCGTACTCGGCCGCGGCCGGCATGGGCGGACCCGAACTGATGCAGGCGGCGGCTGGCTTCGGCACCGTCGACACGGTTCCGAGTGGCGACACTTGGATCCCTGGCACCACCAACGGCCAAATCTGGGCAGGCACCCGTTCCATCACGAACGACCAAGGTGTCAACCAGATGCAGCCGGCGGGCGTGCTGGAGACCGAAGGCGGTCAGGGCATCTTCGGCTGATCGAAGCGCCTAGCTGTGGAGCCCCGGCTCCTGCGGAAAACCGCAGGCCCGGGGCTTACGGCGTGTCAGCTCCCGATGGGGAACCAGGCCCCAACAACAACGGTAGGAGCAGAAGGAAAACAGTCATGGCCAAAATTGTTACGATGCGCGAGCGTGTTCACCAGCCGTTCTGGGATACCGTCATCCGTACCTCCGGGTTCGGTCTCGGCAACCTCGGCGACAACATTCCGCTGTTCACCCCGAACGGCAACCGTGGCGACGCCACGACGAACTTGGTGAACGGCGCAACGCTGCCGTCCGACCAAAGCCACGTCGTGCTGGCGCTCCGCGTGTTCTCGTGGTTCCGCAACTCGCAGCTGCGCGTCAGCGGAGCTGTGCCTCCGGAAGTCGCTCTCAACGGCGACTACGGCAACCTGTCTCCGTGGCTCACCGGCGGCGCTGCCGTTGGGACCTCGGCGCCTGGCCAGATCCAGGACGTGTACCGTCTGCACTACCAGACGGAAGAGCAGCTGCACTGGACCTTCGGTACCGGTGAGAAGCCCTCGATCAGCAACATGCCGACCTGGTACTTCCCGGCCGGCGGTGGCATCTCGGGCGACATGGGTGGGGCGACCGACCTCATCCACTGGCAGAACTCTGGCTACGATGGCCATGCGGGTATCTTGCGCCTCGCGCGCGCGATCCTGCTGCCGCCCCGCCAGAACATCCAGTGCAAGGCGACGATCTACGCGCTGCCCGACAACGGACAGAGCACGATCGCTGGCCTCACGCAGGCGTCGCGCAACATGTTGTCCCTCAAGGACAACCTGAATGCGTACGACGGGATCAACAAGGTGATTACCTTCACCTTCGACGGTCTGTTCTCGCGCGACGTTCAGTAAGCTCGCCTTCGAGTAGGCAGGAGCGCGGCAACGCGCGCCAGGACTGCCAAACTGCCGCCGGGGTTCCACGGGCTCCGGCGGCAGGCTCATGTTGTGAACCGTGCGTTCCATGTTCCCGGCCCTCGGCCGGTGTCTCCTTAGGGAAGCCCACATGACCCAGAATATCGACCTCTCGCGGCTCGCAGCCAGCGCCGCCTACGCCGCACAGCAGTCTCGCCAGAACGCCGAGACGCTCGCAGCGCTGACCCGTCAGCAGGCGGAGATGATCAAGAACGCGCAGCAGCTCAACCAGATGCTCGCGCAGCTCGCCGCTCAGCGCACAGGTGGAAACCCCGCGCTGCAGTACGTCGAAAACATCCCTGGTCGCCGCGTGCCGTTCGACTTGCTCGTCAGCATCCCTATCGGAGCTGACCTCACGAGCGAGACCCAGGGCAGCATGACGATCAACCAGGACGGCCCATTCATCGCGGTCGCCCGGTACGCATTCTTCCTCTCGCAGTACGCCTTCCAGTTCACCGACCCCGAAACCGGTAACCAGACGATCTTCAACGGCCGCAGCTTCGGCCGCTGGCGCCCCGTGCATTCGGCCTGGGATCTGAACGATGGTCTGCCGCGCAGCGAAGTCGTGCAGGCTGTGCCGGCTCCAGGTGCGGGCGCCCCCCACATCATCTCCCCCTCGAACGCTGCGAGCTTCCGCTCGATGCAGCCGGACTTCAGCATCCGGACCGAGAACGAAGGCTTCGCCTACCCGCGCTCGAACATCTACGTGCCAAGCGCGGCCTGGACGAAGCAGATCAACAGCCCCTTCGAACTCGGCGCCCTCGACGTGTTCGAGCGCGGCGAGGTCATCACCTTCCGTGTTCAACCGAACCATCCGAACAACCCGGCGTTCGGCGACATCCAGTCTTTCACGGGCTCCGGCAGCGCCTGGCCGTTCCTGGGATCGCAGTTCGACGCCATCGAAGGCATCAACGATGAGGCGCTGACCGACGTCACTGCCGATCCAGTGACGCGCCTGCCAAACGGCTTGCTCATCATCGGCTTCCACGGCTACAAGATCATCCAGCCGCCTGGTGCTGGCCCGTACTGATCCCGTGGTAGGATTCGAGCATGAGTGCCACGCTCAAGTCGATCCTAGACGCTAACCCGGACCTTCGTGGTGGCGGATTGGCGCCGCCTATGCCCGGGTCTGCTGTGACGCGCATCGAACTTTTGCGCGCGCAGAGGCCCGGCGGCGAGCTGCTCGGCTACGTGCAGTCGCAGGACATCGTCTACTTCGAGCAGCTCTACCGCAAGCTGCCACCGAGCGGCATGTACTCGGCGACACCGAACAAGCCGCTCACGTTCACGATGGGCGCCTTCCAGGTGCCAAAGAGCATGGTGCTCATCATCGTCGACTACAACTTCGACATCTACCGGTTCTCGGGCGCGTCAGCGAGCGACTTCGTGCCAATCGAGACCAACCGTCTCTCGACGCAAGTGGGCTGGGACATCACGGTCGATCAGGTGCGCCAGGGTCAGTTGAGCTACCAGATCATCCCCAGCGTACAGACGCAGTTCGAGCAGGCTTTCCCTCAGAACAACCCGCTCGCTCCGGCTCAACCGTGGCAGTTCGACCTCGTGCGCGCATCGCAGAACCAAGGCCCTGCAGGGCCTGCGCTCTCGCTGATGCCGCAGCGCCATCACAGACCGGGCAACGTGAAGGTCTCGAACAATTACGTGGCGCGTTCGACGAGCGTCATCAAGGTGAGCTGCTCGATCATCAACTACGTGCCGATCCCGCTTGGCTTCTTCGAAGCCAACATAGCCGGCGTTTTGATGCCCCAGAACGTCTACGACGCCTACCAGAAGGCAGCCGCTCCCGTCGGGGACGCGATGGTCCCGCCTCTTCCAGGAGCCGGCTAAATGAATTTCAAGCGTCCAGACGCTCGTCTCTCAGGAGTCTTGTGCCCTTTGGCGAACCCCAAAAAATCGCTTGAGGTAGTGCAATGATCTCGGGAAGGAGCCGTGCGTCTGGGCGTCTTGAAGCCTTGTCCCCGTCGTTCGGGGGGCCGCAAATCGGCATCGGTTATTACGAGACCGTCGAGGGTGTCGGATCCGACTATTTCACGACCCCCGTCCACGTGTCGCCGGTGATCAATACGCAGCGGCTACCGCAAGTCGTGTCCGCGCCGGCTCCGGGCGACGCAACCCTGCTGCCCAAGCAGCGTGCTGCGCTGAGCGCGCTCACGGTGATGGGCCTATTTGCTGCCGCGGCAGTCGCCGTATGGGCGGGCAAGACAGTTGTCCAGAATTTGCGGAGCACTGCGTGAGCAAGATCGTCGCCATCGCGGGCCTCGGTGATGAGTCGACGGCTGCTCCATCCGGCCACACCATGCTCGCCTGGGGCATCGTGGTCGGTCTCACCGTCGGGATCTTCATCGGCACGCTCGCGCTCAACCCGAGCAAAAAGCGCAGGTCGTAGCCATGGAACTCGTCGGCAACGTCACGCTTGGAGACGTGCAGCGAGCCTGGAGCGCCGCCAAGCGTCTCGACACCAATCCCATGCGCCTGGCGGGACGGCTGGCAGGGCTAGGTTCTAGCGAGCTGGAAGCCGGCGTACCCACCTGGGCCTGGGTGACAATCGCCTTTGGCGCAGGAGCTGCAGCCAGTTTGTTGTACTCGGAAAGCTTACGCCGAAAAGTTGGAGATTTCTTCCGCTGATGCGAGGATCGTCGTTATGCGGTCTCTCGGTACGGTTGCATTCCCCGGCGCGGTGAGCTTCGAAAGCTCTAGCGACGTTGGGCGCCGTTGCAACGAGTACGCAAAAGCCAAGGCCCTCGACGACTTCAAGACGAGCGGCAAGATCTCCACGCTCGACACGTTGCAAACCGACATTGATACCTGCTCCGCAAGTCTCGACCGTGGCAGACAGATCCGGCAATTCCTGATCTTGACGGTAGGCCTCTCACTTGCCGGCTACCTCGGGTTTTTGGTGTGGAGGAACACCTGATGGCGAAAATGATTGGTGCATTCGACAGCGGCTCGCTCGAAGAGACTGCGGCCGGCGTGCTCGACAGTGCGCTGAGCGAATTCATCGTGTCGACCGCCGCGGCCACGAGTAGTCTCTCGCCGACTGCCCCGCGCGCCGACGCGCGCCGCGCTGCCGGCATGGCCGCGGTCAACCTGGCCAAGGACGCCTACAGCATCGACAGCGACTTCAGCACGAAGCTCGCGACGGCGATTGCCGCCGGCTACTCGGCAGCGTTCTTTGGTCTGCCCCAGAACAGCTTGCTCGTCACCACGGACGAGATCTGCGGCATGTTCACAATGACCGCCAACCAACGAAGGGCGGTGCATCAACAAGCAGCAGCGATCCTTCAGAGCTATGTGACGTCTCTCAAGAAAGGCAATGCAATGTCTGGGATTCTACAGTCAGGTTCGTTCCGCGACGGTTCGCTCGGGGTACTCATGTCGCAGCCTCGCGCTGTCCGCGACGGCTCGCTTGGCGCGATCATGTCCCAGTCGGGTTCTTTTCGTGATGGCTCGCTCGGTGTGCTCATGGCGCAGCCGCACGCAACCCGAGACGGCGTGCTCGGCGCGATCATGTCGCAATCAGGTTCGTTCCGCGACGGTTCGCTCGGGCTAGCAGCCACATCCTCTCTCGACCGATACATCAGCGCTCTGATGGGCGCCGTGAACCAGAGTATGGTTGGTAGAGTAGGGGCAGGAGCAAGCATTGCGCAGCGTCACTACATGCTCACGGCTAAGATCCTGCTCGCCAGGGCCTTGGGAAGCCCACGAGATCTTTCAAAGGTCAGCTACAGCTACGCGGCTCATGATGTGCTTCGCCAGTGCGGCTGCGTGGATTCCAAGCTGCTGGCTAGGTTTTTCCTGTACGTGAAGTTGGAAACCGCCGAACTCAGGTTGGATCTGTCGACCGTGGCGACCGAAGCCCGAAGGCTGCGGATGACAGAGGAGAACAAGCAGCGCAGAATGGCGTCACAAGCGCTCCCGGCCGTCAATGGCCTCGGTGGCGGCTGCGGCTGCAGCGGCGGCATGGGAGCCGACGAGGTCGCGTCGTCCACTCCAGCGACACCATTTTACCAGAAACCCCTGGTAATCGGCGGCGCCGCGGTCGCTCTCGGCGTCGTGCTCTACGCGGTAACGCGGTAACGCGCAAGTAAGCTTGCGCGCGCCCCGAACCTGGTATCTGCTCCTGGTAGATGGCAGGGATCGGAGAGTTTCTTAGCTCGATGTTTTCCGGAATCGCCGGGTCGCCTGATGGCGCTCACATGCGGATCTGGAACGAGCTGAGGCCGTGGCTGGCAAATCTTGGCCCTTCGGCGACGAGAAAGTGGCTCCCTCGCATCGCCAGCGGCGTCGAGTGCGAGGTGCCGCTCGTCAAACGCGGCGTCTTGTCGGACGACACCTGCGATCACATTGCCATCGCAGCCTGCGACGTCTGCCACCGTCCGGTGTGCCTGCACCATGCTCGCATCGACCAGTACGGCGACGCCATCTGCTACATCTGCGTGGTCGACGCGATAAAGCTCGTGCCGCCTGCGCAGCGCGCCCGGGCGCGAGAGCAGGGCGCCCCGCCGCCGCGTGAGCGAAAGCCGCCGCCCCAGCAGCCCAAGCCGGGACCAACCCCACTGCAGGTCGTCGAGGCGCTGCAAACGCTCGGACTGAAACCAGGCGTCAAGTACGATGCGGTGAAGGCTGCGCACCGCAAGCTCTCCGCTCAAAACCACCCCGATATGCACAAGACCTCACGCGCGAAGGCGAGCGCAGAAGCGCGCTTCAAGGAGATCCAGAAGGCGTTCGAGGTATTGAAGACGCAATTCACGGAGGCCTCATGACCGCAGAGGAAGTCCAGCGCTACGCCGCGTTCGTGAGCAAGATCACCGACGTGATCAAAAGCGAGACCAACCAAGATGGTCTGCATGGCTGCCTCATCGGCATTGGCGTGGGGCAGCTCGTAGGCCGTGGTGTCACTGAAGCCGAGGTGCGAGCGTTGTTCGAGCGGTCGCTCCAGACAGTCCTCCAGGCTCAAGCTCAATTGTCCAAAGAATCCAGCTGATTTACGACTAACTCCCACTTTTTGGTGCTGTCGCCGGCTTCAGGTAGCCTGATGACATGGCGGACGAGCCGAAGAAGAAAAGCAAGTACCCTTGGGGCGCAATGTTCTGGGGGACGATCGGCATCGCTGCCGCGGTGCGCGCGCTGTACCACCCGTTCCGCGCCGTGATGCGCAACGGTTTCCCGAGTCGCTGCGCCTCCGACGGCAGCTGCGATCCGTCGATGACGATCGACAGCTTCGAGGGTGAGAGCGAGATCTACGCGCTCGGTAGCGGCACCGTCGTGGCAGCCTCACCTGCTGGCATCTACATCGCGCTCAACAGCGAGCCGACGTTGGTCGAATACGCAGCAGATCCAGGGCAGCTCGTCACGCAAGTCGTCACGGGTGAAAGCGTCGGCGCAGGTCAGCAGATCGGCCTGGCCAAGCGCGTGAAGTTCGCGGTGTACATGATCGACCAGTCGGCAACTGTCGGTCGGCCATTCGAGCCCGCGTCGTGGCTCGCCAACCACGGCTTGCGCGTCAGCCACAAGACGCACAAGACATCGGGCGCCGTCTGGTGCGCCGGTGGCCGCAAGCTCGTCGTGCCGCAAACGGTAGCGACCTGCGGCATGCGGCTGCCGCCGCCGAACGGCTTCGCGCTCTTGCCTGTCAGCGCGACGATGGAGTAACCATTGGCCAAACGCAAACGTCGCCGTCACCGTAAGAACAGCTCCACGCCGAACTGGCTCGTGCCAGCCATCATCGTGAGCGGGTTGGTCTCGGTTTGGCTCTACAAGAAGGCCAACCCGGGCGCATCGCTAAACCCGGCGCCAACGAGCCCCGCTCCGGCCTAACCCACACAATGGCCTCGCTCCAAGCCGCACGCGCCGCAAAGGACGACTTGCGGCTCAAGCTGACTAGCCACGGGATCGGCGCAACCGCGGTGAGGGGTCAGGATTTAGCTAACGTAGTACTCGGCGCGATAACGATGACGGCGACTTTCTTGCTGGGAAAGATCATCGTCAACAGCATCATCGAGTCTCGCAAAGAACACTTCGATGCGAAGGGTCAGCCGCCTGCGGCGGTGAAGGCCAAAGAGACGACGGTGGACGGCATCGTAAAGGTTTTGAGCATGGGCTACTCGATGTACATGCTCAGCCAGGAGCTGCCGATCGTGCTGAAGGAAGCCGAAAAATTGTTGAAATGAAAGGCCCCATAATGCCAATACTAGTGCTCATCGTCGTCGTTTTGATCCTGCTCTCCTTGGCGATCTATGCCGTGGGTCAGTTGCCGGTGATCCCAGTCAATTTTCGCCCGCTCATCAACGTGGTGCTGGTGCTCATTGCAATCTTGGTCATTCTGCAGCGGTCTGGTCTGCTGGGGAGATGAACCGCCTTGAATGCTACCAAGCCACTGTCGTTGCGCTCGATACTTGGGCGTGCAACGGCACGGCGGGCCGCCCCAAGACGGCTCCTGAGTACCAGCTAGTCGTCGAGGGTCGCGATGTGCCGGCAAACTACGAGCACTACTCCAGCTGCGCGGACAGGGCTCACTGGCGCTACTGGCGGCTCGGCTGCCGGCTGCCATTCGTGAACCGCGAAGAGCGCACGCCGTACCCCAAAGACTTTCACTGGGGGTTCAATATTTCGCGGCTCCACGACGTGCAGAAGGGCGCGCCGTGCTTGTTCGTGCTGAACGACGACGGCGAAAAGGAAGCAACGCCACCGGGCGCCTCGTGGGAACCATCTGCCGGCGACGAGATGCTCATCTGGAACAGCGGCCCCGACGCGCACTCGCTCTCGATCATCTCGTTCGACGGTAGCCGCGCTGCCACCGCCAACTACGGCGTGAGCGGCATGTCCAAGGCCGTGTTCCCGGGTGCAAAAGTCGGCAGCGCGCCGCTCACGTTCAAGGGGAAGCATTGGTGGTACGGGGAAGGCGTGCACGCAAAGCAGGTGCAGCGCGTCAGTCGCTTGGTCGACATCATCGAGACGCTGACCGCGAAGGCCACGCTCGACGGCATTCCGTTCGATGACAACTTCACTGGAGAAGTCGCTGACTTTGTCACCAGGGAGCGCGCTTGATCCGCCAGAACGTAGAGCACATTTTCCCGCAGTACTCCTCGGAACTGGAGGGCGTCTTCACGAGCCCTTACTGCGACGTGCGGCGCCTGGTCAGTGCTGGCGTGGGTTTTCTCTGCGACCCCATCGAGCGCTGCATCGTGCTCGATTGGTGGATCGGCGACCGTCGGGCAACCATTTCCGAGATCACCAACGATTGGCACGCCCTGAAAGACCGCGCGCTGCGCATGACGGACGAGCAGATGCAGCACTGGACGGCGCAGATGCAGGCGCCGCTCACGAGCATCCGCTTGAAGCAAGACGCCATCGAGCGGCTCACTATCCAGAAGCTCCACGCCAACTACGACTACATCGAAAAGCACCTGATCCCGAGCATTGGAAGCGCGCCGGCAGACGCGCAGCTTGGCGCCATGTCGCTCGCCTGGGCGGTAGGCGCTGGCTTCGACATGACGAACCCGCCGAGGACGGAGTTCGTGAAAGCGTTCGAGGCCGGGGACTGGCAGGGCGCCAAAGCGCACGCGCGCCTACGTGAAACGGGAAACCGGGGCGTCGTCGATCGCAATCGGCGCCAAGATCTGTGCTTCGACAACGCGACCACGGTGGCCGCCCGGGGTCTCGATCCCGCCGCGCTCTGGTGGCCGAACGCTTGCCCCAAGGAAGACAGCCTGCACACGCTGGCTGTGCATGCCTTGGAGCTAGGTATCGCGCGAGACGACGGAAAAGCCTAGCCCATACGAGGCCTAGACGCACCTGGTAGAACCTGGTAACCCTGCTCTCACAGAGCATGGGAGATCGCAGTAACGTCAGCCATCGTGTCCTGAATACCGTCCGCACGACGACCGGAGCTGCGCGCAGCCTCGAAAACTTCATCGGTCTCGCGCTCGTAGACGGCGCTCAGTGTTTCGTTATCGAGGAGGAGGCGAACTACCGCTGGCTCGCGGAGTCGACGCTCGTAGCAGACGGGCGTTTCGTGGTGAAGGCGTCGGGACCGAACGAGCAGGGGCGCTGGGTACGCGAGTCGGCCAGCGTTGGGTTCGCGCTGCTGGAGGAGGCCGAGTGCGCGGCTGTGAACAGCTCTAGCTCCAGCCTGTCCTTCAGTAACTACGCACACCAGCAGCTCGTGCAGTTCGAGATGCTGGACGCGGCCACGCTCGTGTACCGTGGCCGCACGAAGCGCCTGGCGATGCTCTTCGGCAAAGCGTGCCTGCTGTTCAACCGTAGCTCGTTGAGCCTCGGTATCCTGGTAGAGCAGGACAGTAAGCCTCCTGTGGATGCCATCTTCAGCAATCTTGTCACGTCGCAGCGCCTGGAGATGTCCGGCACTGCGAGTGTTTCGGGATCCGTATTCTTGGAGCCCGGGGATCGACTCTCGCTTAAAGCCTTCGTCTCCTACGATTCGGCTGACTTCAAATTAGCTCTCATCGATCCGAGTAAACGCGGTACCCATGGCTCGCTGCGCGTGGTGCTGGCGTGAGAGAGAACAACCCGGTCACGAAGTGGATGCGTGACGCCCGCAAGGAGTTCGCGACGGCGAGCGAGATGAAAGCTTGTGCCGAGACAGTCAAGGACGCGAACAGCCGAAAGCTGCTACTGCGTGAGGCCCAGGAGTGGGCGCTCGAAGATTTGCGAAGGAAAAGATGACCACCAAAAAGAAAAAACCAGCACAGGGTCGTCCCCGCGTTCACTGGAACATGGTTGCCCAGCTGGCGTTCACGGTCTCGCTACCGATCAAAGACTCGCCGGGCCTTGTCGTCACGTTCAACCCGATGGTGTCTCCGTACCTGATCGCTGCTGAGACGTCGGCCAGAGATCTTCAGGGCGCGCTCGCGTCACACAAGCATCAGCTGCTCGGCCCCGTCGGTGACATCAAAGAGGCAATGATCGTGGCCGAAAAGTTCGGGGAGGAGTGGCTCAAGGGCAAAGGTTTTTCGTCAAGCGACTGCACGTGTAGCGACATCCACCCGGGCACCAAACTGCGCCCGATGCGCGGCAGCTCCAAACGCAAGAAGGTGTAAACATGCACGAGTCAGTTCTGAGCTTCTTCTCCAGCAACCTCCTCCGTTCCGAGGTGCAAGGAAAGGACGTGCTCGAAGTCGGATCCTATAACGAGAACGGCTCAATTCGCCCGCTCATCATGGAGAAAGTGCCGGCAAAGTACGTGGGCTCCGACATGCGTGAAGGGCCAGGTGTCGACGTCGTGGCCGACATCAGCACCTCCCAGCTGGGATGGTTCGACGTGGTGTGCTGCGCGGGGACGCTCGAACACATGCAAGATTGGCGCGGCTGCATCACCAGCATGAAGCGTCACGTGAAGCCGAACGGAGTTCTGCTGCTCACTACGGTCTCGCCCGGTTTTCCGCTCCACGACTACCCGAGCGACTACTGGCGCTTCACGTTGGCTGACATGGCCAACATCTTCAGCGACTCGCGGATCTTGACTCTGGAGCCAGACCCCCAGGTTCCTGGCGTATTCGTGAAGGTGTCACCTGGGGCGCCATTCACAGATCTGAGCGGCATCGAGGTGTTCGCTATGGGACGAGATGGAAGAACATGATCAAGCTCAATCTCGGCTGCAACGACCGTCACTTGCCTGATCACATCAACGTCGATCGCGTCGCGCCTGCCGACGTCATCACCGATCTTGAACAGCGGTGGCCCTGGGAAGACTCCACGATCGAGCACATTGTCGCTCACGACATCATCGAGCACTTGCACGACAAGATTCACACGATGAACGAGGCGCACCGCGTGCTTCTTCCTGCAGGCACCATCGAGATTGCGGTGCCGACCACCGATGGGCCCGGAGCTTGGTGCGACCCGACGCACGTCAGCTACTGGAACCGGCTTTCGTTCCGCTACTATGAGTTCGGAAACTACGCTCACACGCGCCTAGCCAAAGCGTACGGCATCACCGCGGCCTTTCGCGTCGTGAGCGAAAACCTGCAAAACACGGGCGACGGACCTCGACTCACGATCGTGCTGGCGGCGGTCAAGCCGGGTCGTAAGTTCGGAGATCTCGACGACGCTGCGCTCGGTGCGCTCCTGGCGTCCCCTCTCCAGCTACTAGGTGCGATGCGCGTCAAGAACGAGTCTGAATGGATCTACGAGTCCATCGAGTCACAGCTGACGATTTGCGACAAGGTGCTCGTGTTCGATGACCACTCGACCGACGACACACGCGACATCGTTCGTTCGTTCGGTGAGCTGTGCATCCTGATGGAGTCGCCGTTCAGCGGCCTCGACGAGGCACGCGACAAGAACTACATCTTGGAGCACCTCGTGATCGCTAACCCCGATTGGGTGCTTTGGGTCGATGGTGATGAGGTGCTGGAAAGCAACGCGGCTCGCGTGCTGGAGACCGCGCTCAACGACGAGTCGGCCTGCGCGTTCACGCTGCCTTTCGCCTACTTCTGGAATGACCGCGAGCACGTCCGCATCGACGGCGTGTACGGCGACTTCTGTCGCACGACGATGTTCCGAATCAAGGGCCAGGATACCGTCGCGCTCCGGTTCCTAGCCACGGGCAGTGGTCCCAACTTCCACTGCGGCACCTATCCCCAAGGGTTATGCGGCAACGTGCGCTACCTCGATACGCGCATGAAGCACTACGGTTACCTCACGCCCGAACAGCGCCAGGCGAAGTTCGAGTGGTACAACAAGATCGATCCCAACAACGAACGTGAAGACTGCTACCGGCACATGATCGAGACGCCCGGCGCCATCCATGCGCCTGGTCCCACTGTCCTTGTTCCGTGGGTGGAGAGAAAATGAGCGAGTTTACCGTTTGCATTCCTAGTCACAGCCCGCACTTCCGATGCTGGGAAGAACTAGCGACGAGCGTCCACTGGGCGCTGAGCGAGCTGGGACACACGGCCTATCGCGACAGCAACCCTCGCCCGCGCACGCGCGCCATCTACCTGGGTTGGCCACTGAACAAGCCAGACAGTGACGCGATCTTCTACAACACCGAGCAGGTCAGCAAAGACAGCTACTGGCAGCACAACGCGCTCTACGCCTACTACAAGGGGCGCACCGTCTGGGACTACAGCGCGGCGAATGCTGCGCGCTTCGGGCAGTACAACTTGCCCGCTCCGTCGGTTGTTCGACCTGGATACTGCCCACTGCTCGAAGATCGTTTTACAGTCAATACCAAGACGTACGACGTAGCGTTTTTTGGTAGCAGCAACGAGCGGCGGGAACAGGTGCTCCGCGAGGTTGAAGCCAAAGGGCTAAAACTGCTTCGAGTGCCGTTCGGTCTCTATGGAAAAGATCGCGACACGTTCTTGGCGCAGGCGCGCCTGTGCCTCAACGTCCACTTCTACGAGAGCGCCATCTTCGAGTCGGTCAGGTGCTCGTACCTGGCGCTGAACCGCATGCCCGTGCTGAGCGAGCTGAGCGCCGGTGAAGAGAGTAGCGCATACGGCATCGATGGGTTTGCCTACGAAAAGCTCGCTGCAGTTGCTGCTGGGTTGATCCACTCGACAAGTGCGCTCGAAGAGCTGACGACGATTCAGCACGCTAGTGTAAGAAGCGTGTCGATGGTGGATGACCTTGGGCGCGCGCTCGAACAGCTCGCCGCAACCGACGTCTCGCGCGTGCAAGTCTCTGTGCCAGCCAGCATGCCCGAGCTTACCCTCTGCATGATCGTGAAGGACGAGATCGACGTCATCGAGCGCTGCCTGGCGTCCGTGAAGCCCTACATCAAGCGCTGGTCGATACTGGACACGGGGTCAACCGACGGCACACAGATCGTCATCCGTGACTTCATGAGCGACGTGCCAGGAAAACTCCACGAACGTCCTTGGAAAGGGTTCGATGGTAGCCGTACCGAGGCTATCGATCTTGCTCGACAAGATTGCGCCAATCGGGGCTGGCTGCTCATGCTCGACGCCGATGAGACGCTGGAGATCGACAGCGACCTCGTGCTGCCTGACGACTACGACTGCTATAATTCTTGGATTTCTCGCTGTCGTGAAGGTTGCCTGCGCTGGGGAAGGTTCACCTTCATGCGCGCGAACAAGCCCTGGGCGTACGAGATGCCGGTCCACGAGTTGCTCTACTGCCGCGAGCACGCCCCGTCGCGAGCTGAGCCTATCCCCAATTCGTTCATCCTCAGCACGTGGGAAGGGGCTCGCTCAAAGGAGAATCCGTACGATAGGTACATGCGCGACGCGCGGGTGCTGGAGGAATGGATCCTGAAACACCCTGGCCACACGCGGTGCCAGTATTACATCGCACAGAGCTACCGCGACGCTGCGACAGCAAAGAACCCGATCGATCGCTCGGTCATGCAGAAGGCCATGCTCGCGTACATGAAGCGCGCCAACATGCCTGGTGGATTCACAGAAGAGACTTTCTCGGCGCTGTACGAGGCCGCCAAGGCGCAGGCTCAGTGCGGATACCCATGGGACAAGGTGATGCAAACCATGCTGCTAGCGTTCAACGAGCGCCCTACGCGAGCAGAGCCGTTGTACTTGATCGCGCGTCACTTCCGAGAGGAGAAGAAGTACGCGCTCGCCGAGATATTTGCTCGTCGCGCCGCGTCGCTCCCGATGTCCACCGATAGTTACCCAGGTGTCGAGCACGCCTACTACGTGTGGCAAGCCAAAGAAGAGCTATCGGTGAGCCTCACATGGCTGGGAGAGTACGAAGAGGCGCTCGCGCTCAACTTGGAAATCTATCCTCACCTTCCAGATCACGAACGCCCGCGTGTCGATGGGAACATTGAGACGTGTCGGCGAATGCTAGGCATTTCCCAGTAAATTGGCTGAGTGTACAGGGGGAGCGACCACTTTTTGGTCGATCCGGTTGCTTCGGTTAGCCTGGTGAAGATCCCGCATAGTTGACGCGGTCTCAAAGGAATCTCACCATGCAATCGTTTCCTCCTGGTCTTCGCATCGCACAGTCCGTCCCTACCCTTGCCGGCGCCGATGGCCTAGCTGGCATCAATACCACGCTGTTCTCCCCGAACGCCATCGTGGCGGTCACCGAGAACAACAGCCTGTACATGCTCCGCAAGGCCTCGGTAGCCGCAGCATCGAGCCCAGACATCATCGCGCCGGTCGACGGTAGCCCGGGGCGTTGGTTTCTGTACAGCCAAGGTGCTCAAGACTTTCAGAACGTCGCTTTGGTCGTTCCTTCCATGCCCCCAAACTCGGGCGCCAATGTTGACGCTACTGTCCTCGGCGCAGACGATGGTGACGTCGTCTTGTTCAACCTGAGACAGTCCGGAGTGCCCACTGAGCTTGCGATCACGTCGCCGTACATCGCTTCACCGAATTCGGTGACGTTCAAGGTGCTCAATGGAACAGGGTCCACCGTTAGCGGTGGAACCTATACTTTGCGTGTGGCAGTGTTGCAGTCACCGTGAGCACAGTCGTACTAGCTACGTACGGGAAAAGTAAAGAGCACCGCCACGTCGACCTCATGACGGTGCTCAAGTGCGAGCTTGGCATTCTGGTGATCGAGACGCGCGGCCACCCGCACCTTGACATCGCCAGAAGCCAGCTCGCCACCGCCGCATTGGAGCAGGGTGCCGATGTCACGGTCTTCATCGACCACGACACCTTGTTCGATCCACTCGACGTCGAAGCGCTCGCTGGGGTAGCTCGTGACACCCAAGGCATCGTAGCTGCCCCCTACTCCGAACGTCGGATGGGTGGCTGCATGGTAGGAATGGTCGACGCCGAGGAGGCCGTGTTCTTCGAAGACGGCGGTCTCTACCCAGCGAGCAGCTTTGTGGGGATGGGCTTCACCGCTATCCACAAGAACGTCTACTCGCTCCTCGATGCGCTGCCCGACTATGCGCCGATCAACTCAGACAACGGGACCATTCGGCCCTACTTCAGAAAGTTGATCGTGGACGGCTACTGGATGCCCGAGGACGTGAGCTTCTGCCATGCCGCGCGCGCCGCCGGAGCCGACATCACGATAGATACTAGAATCCGGCTGGAGCACCTGGGCGAGCACCCTTTTTCGATCGAGGACTGCTCACGGCGTCCCGAGAAGAAGGCCTCAATCCGCAGGAAATTCAGGCCAGACACGAGGTAGCGTCCATTTTTTGGAGCATTGGTAGGCCGCTACTATCCTGGCCCCCATGCTCCAGTCGTTTCCTCCGGCTCTCCGCATTCTGAACACCGTCTCGACCGTGCTCGGCGCTCAAGACTCACTCGCGAGCATCAACACGGAAATCTTGATGGATCGCGCGCTCGTCTCATGCGCAGAGAACAACTTGACCTATCAGCTGCGCAAGGATTCGGTAGCCACAGAGAGCCTTCCGGACATCGTGGCGCCGGTGGCGGGGCCAGGGCGCTGGGTGTCTACGGCGGGCGGCAGCGGAGTCGTGCGGTGCGATTGGGCGCTCGACCAGCATGAGACAAGCGCAGAGTACACGTTCGCTCCGGATCCAGGTCCCGTGTACAACGTGGTCACAGAAGTAGGCGTGCTGGCGGGGATCAACATCGACGATACGATCTTCTTTCAGCCTGGCGAATGCCTGGTTGGCTTCTTTCACAGTGCGGTTTCGGCGCCGCAGTTCGGCGGCGTCTGGTTGGTCGTCGACAAGATCGACGATCAAAACATGTCGGTCCGGCGCGTGTCCGAGCTATCGACAACGGCGCAAATCGACGCGACCGCGCTGATCTGTGCCGACGCGGGCACTGGAGCAGGTGTCTACCAGGTCGTTACGCCTGCTGGCGCAACCATCGACGTAGATCCTCAAGTGATGCCCTGGGTCGCGCGCCAGCCGCCTCCGAACGACGATAGCGTCTACAAGCTCCAAGCCATCGACGGTCAGCTGTTTTGGACGCTAGATCCACCCTGATCACAGCGTCCCATTTTTTGGAGCGTTGACCGGCTGCCGCTATTCTGGTCCTCATGCTCCAGTCTTTCCCGGCCGCTCTGCGTATTGTGAACACCGTCTCGACGGTGCTTGGTGCTCAAGACTCGCTCGAAAGCATCAACACCGAAATCTTGATGGATCGCGCGCTCGTGTCGTGCGCGGCGAACAACTTCATCTACCAGCTGCGCAAGGACTCAGTGGCGGCGCCGAGCCCCCCAGACATCGTAGCGCCGGTGGCGGGGCCAGGGCGCTGGGTGAAGTACCAGACAAGCTCCGGCGGCGGAATCGACCCGCTCACTGCCGAGTTCTTCGTCGACCCGGGTCGTCTCGATTCGACCGAAGACGGTAGCATTGCCGAACCGTTTTTGACTCCACAGGCTGCGATCGATCACGGTGTGGCGCTGCTGCTCAGTAGCTTTACGGTCATCCTCTGCCCAGGCGACTACACTGCCTTGAGCATCAGCGTTCTTAGTCCCGAATCCGGCGGCCCGAGTGACCTCACCATTATCGGCATGGGTGGCAGCTCGCCGGTTGGTCGCGGCGTGCCCATGGTGTCGCTGAACGACATCAACATCAACAACGGCACGGAGGGCGGTCCGTTCTCGACGACGCTTCAAGACCTTCAGTGCCAGACGCTCGAAGCCTTTGGCAACGTGGTGCTCAGAAGGGTGTACCCCGTTTCGAGCAATCTCACGATAGGCGGCGTCAATGCGGTCATCGACGAGAGCGACCTCTACCAGCTCCGTCAGTTCGGCGCGAACACCCCTTCGACCGGCATCAAGGCGGTCAACACCGGCCTGGGCGTCGTTTATGCGGTGCCGGCGCTGACGGCAACCTTCGCCGACGTGACCGTTGACGTGAGCGGTTCCCCAGCTTTCGTCGACCTCCGGGTTGGTGACGTCATCAAGGTCACTACCACCACACGCCTTGCTGACGTTGGTATCGTCGATGCCTTCTGTGACGTTGCGGGCCAGCTCACTCTCCGATTTTTCGGCACCACAGCTGGCGGAAACGTGACCGTCAACTTCTCCATCTCGCCCATGAGCGCCTAGCAGGGCTTGCTCATGATCGCACTGGTCACGTTGCGCTTTGGCTCGCGTCCGTACTTCGACGTCAGCGGGCCGCAACTAGACCGCTACGCAGCCCGCCACGGGTACGTGCTACACGTCTCAGACGGATCGGGGTTGCCCGATGATCGCGATCGTCGTTGGGCGAAGGTACCGGCTTTGCTGCAAGCGCTCGGCGCCGGGGCGCAGCTCGTGCTGTACCTCGACGCGGATTGCGTGATACTCGACGAGTCGCAGCCCGTTACCAACCTGTCGGTGCCGCTCGCTGGGCGCGATTTGCTCGTCGGCCGCGACAGTCACTGGAACGCCAACACTGGCGTGATGCTAGCGACGGCCCGGGCTCGCGACATCTTGGAGGCGTGGCACAGGGTGCCGACGCACGATCCCGAGACGGCTAGTCGCTGGCCCGTTGATGAGCTGGGCTTCAACCGTCACGTCTTACCGGCGTTCAAGGAGCGCATCTCCGTGCCGGCGCGCGTCGTCGGTACTCCCACAGATCTGGTCACGGGTCCGTGGATACGGCACCTCATGAACGGGACGCCGGCCGAGAAGCGCGCTCGAATGCAGGCAGCGCTTGCCTCAGCCGAGGTGTGCTAAGCTGCGAGCTGCAGGCACCGATAGGGTTTCGCCGTCCGGGTCCTTTTCTCCTCACTCGGTGTTCATGTCGGTCTCCTTTCGCCCCCATCGGTGCCTGCACTAGTTTATCTCGCCCTCGAAAGACGCCCCGAGCTTCGCGAGGATGCCACCGAGCACCGTTCGGTGGCACCGCTGAGGATTAGTGCACATGCAGAGCAGCACGGCGCGCGGCCAGCTCAGCAGCAGGTCCCAGTCTGGTCGGTAGTGGCGATAGCTGCGCCGCATTTCCGCCGTGTAGTCCTCCACGTACTTTGCCCAAAGCTCGTCAGTCTCTCGGTTGAACTTCCGTGCGCTCAGGTACGGGTAGAGAATGTCCGGGCTTGGGGCGAAGACGTAGCCGATCGTGCGGTGTCCCATGGGCTCTTGAGGCCGTTGCTCGATACGGCGCTCGTTCCCTTGGAGCGTGATGTCGAGCCAGTCCTGGTCCGCCTTGTAGCCCATGCGGGCGGTGTAGACGACCAGTGTCACAAGTCCTCAGTCCGCCCGCAAATGAGCGCGTGCGTTTCGTGCAGCCACCTGAATCGCGCGTTTTGATTCCGGCGACAGGTTTTCACACCCGGGTCCGCCGCTCACTATGCAGCATGCGTCGCCTACGCCGCCGCAGGTTGGACACTCGGGACAACCGCAGTCGTCCGGGTCACCGCCGCACAGGTCACAAGGGCTAGCCCTGTCATCTGGCGGCGAGTCGGGCGCGTACTTGCTCACGGGTATCCCACAATCCTCGGATCTTCGCCGCAACTCTCGCAATGGGGCTCCCCGCAAACACAATGCTCTGTGTCACCTTCCTCTTTTTCGATGTCGTACCTGAGCGCTTCGAGCAGACCGTCGTCGCCCGTGTACTGGATGTCACCGTACAATTCGTACTCCTTGTCCATGGCCGACTTGATCGCGGCGTGACAGGTTTCGATGTCACCACGCTCGAATGCATGGAGCGATTCCTGCACGAGCACATGGATGGCGCGGGCTTCCTTCCGCATCTCCGCAGCAAGCTCGTCGAGACCATCGTGAACCCGCGCAACCATGTCCCAGAGGCGCGGACCGAAGCCTTCTAGGTGCAGCTGTTTCCCGTCGGCGTCGAGCACGCGCAGCAGACGACAGCCCTCATCCTTGGCTTTTTCGATGGCGCCTCGAATGATCATTTTGCGCATCTCGGCGTCATGCCAGAGCTGCATCTCGTCGGCTTTTGCCTGGAGTTCGTAGACTTTATTTTCAGACATGGTTCTCTTTCGATTTGGAACTGTTTCGCTTAGACCAAGCGCGCCTAGCCCAATCAGCTAACTGATATGCCTTGGCGCGCGACCACTGCACCAACAACGCCGAGCAGAGCACGGCAGCAAGAATACCCGTTCCGTACGCGAACAGGTCGAAGACGATCAAGCGCAACCCGAGTTGAGGTATTCGTGGGCGCCGTCGTGGCCGTAATCGTGAATGCACCCCACCATGACGCACGGGTCGTGAGCTGTGACGCGAGCAATCTCGCGCGGCGATGCGCCGGCCAAGGCGCGCAGCTCGCCTAGGGTGACGCTCACGATCGAGTCGTCCGGCGAGCTTGCGCAGTCAGCGAGCTTCTGTTTGATGCTTTGCATGTTACTTGTACGCAAGCTCAAGCGAGTGAGCGAGCGTCTCGATCACTGCGTCGTGCGTCGTGTAGGCGTAGGTGCCTCGGCGCCGGTGGACCCATCGGGCTGACTTTTCAGCAGGCTCCCAGTGGTAGGCACGAAGATAGTTTTCTTCGGAGTCCACGAGTCTGCGAAGAGCGTCTTGTTGGATGCGGGTCATTTGTCCCCAGTTTTCCTTTCAGTACTAGTCTAGGTATACATCTCGTATATACCAGACCTTCCCTTTTGCTGGAACCGTGCCAAGTCTACGATTACCAGATTTCCCGAATTTACAGGCGTTCGCAAGGGCGTAACAGACCGCAACACCCCGTAACCCCAGGTTGTCCCCAGCCTGTGGACAAGTAGGGGACCAGGTGAGTGATACGGCCCGGCAGTGACGTTTCGGGTGACCTGTTACGTAGCTAACTCCACGAAACCTGGTAGAATCTGGTAACCGTGGGTACGGCACGCCGCGTGCAATCTAGGAGAACCATCATGAAGTACCTCATTCTCAGTTTGGCCCTGGTGGCATGCGGCGGCGGCGATCCTTTCAGCGCGGCGGAGTTCGGCGACGCGGGCGCCGGTGGCGACAACGCTGTGGCTGGCACGGTAACCACAGCGGGCGACACGTCTACTGCGGCCGCCGGTGGCGGCAGCCACGCAGGTGGCAGCGCGAGCGCCGGCAAGAGCAGCGGCGGCTCCAGCAGCGTCGCGGGCAGGCCCAACGCTGGTGGCTCGCCAGCCGCCGGTGGCGCTGCCGGCAGCGCCACGTCGATGAGCTGTGATTTCGACCCAGCGGCACTCACGGCAGCGCTGCCCACGTCACTGGTCTGGCAAGACTACATCTACACGAACGGTGACCTATGCGAAACGTGTCGTGACAAGCCGTGCGCCGTGGTCAAGGTGATCTCATGGGGCGTGCCGCAGGTGCAAAAAGATGGCAGCTACCTGTACCTGCCGAACACCGACGCACCCATGGCGCCGATCAACTACGGCGTCAACGATGGCTCTTGCACCAAGAGCGTCGAGTGCGGCGTCAAGGGCGGCAGCCCCTCGGTGCAGGTTTCCGTTGCGCGCTCAGCCGATGGTTGGCGCGTGAGCGCCGTGAAGGCGGGGGCCGGCTGGGGCGGCAGCGCCTGCAACGAGAGGATCGACATGAACACCAATCCGATGGCTATGGACTTCTCATCGGAGATCGAGGGGCAGCTAATTTCCATAGAAATGCCCTGCGTTAAACAGTAACTTCCCCAAAGTTGCCTGGATTTGCTGCGGGGCGGTAGTCTTCACGCATGGCATTAGTAGCTGGAGACATCGTTTCGCCCATCGTGTTCATCGCCGCTCCTAGCGTACAGGGGCCCGTGTTCGGCATTGTCGACGATGCCGCAGGGCTCGATGTGCTCTGGAACAACGGGACCTTCGTTCAAGGTCTCACCGCTGTAAGCCCATCGCTGGACAAAATTGGCGCTGCCGATGCGGCAGTGGCGGCCAGGATCGTCGGCAGGCGCGTGCAGGTCAATGACCCAGCTGGTCAAAATATCTGGGGCCTGTGCGTTTGCATCTCCGTCTACACGCGGCAAATCAACGGCGGTCCGGCCCTCGCCAGGACGATGGCGTTGCTGCAAAACCCCACCGGTGAGTACTTCATCGAAGTGCTCGCCTCAGATTGTACCGCCGTCCAGTAACCGCCATGTCTGCTTCGCTGTCACGCATCGAGCCGCTTGTCGACGCGCGCTCGCCCCTGCACGTGATCATCGGCTTCGCTGCCGGGGTCATGGGCATCGATCCGCACGTGGCCGTGGCGACTTTCATCGGCGCGCGCATTGTTGAGCAATCGCTGAGCCAAGGGACGGAGCACGCGGTCTTCTATCGCGAAGAAGGCCACTCGCTCGGCAACGAATTGAGCGATCTGTTGTTCGAGATGCTGGGGCTCCAGATCGGCGAGAAGCTGCGCGAGAAGCTCCTTGAACGCGCAGCGCCTGCTGCTGGCATCGGTCGCTTCACCCTGTACCCAATGAGATACCCCGGTGGCCCGTACGAGCCATGGGCTCGACCCTGAAGGAAATCCCACCGATGAAACGCCACCGTCGCAACTACCGTCGCAACGCCATCACCAGCGACGACCTGCTCCACCTCATTTTTGCCGGCGTCGCTGGCGTCGCGCTCGGCATGATCATGGCGCGTAAGAACGGCAGCGACGCCGCGCCTGCGTCTGCTGCTGGCATCGGCCACTTCACTTTGTACCCAATGAGATACCCCCGCGGCCCGTACGAGCCCTGGCATCGACCCTGAAGGAAACCCCACCGATGAAACGCCACCGTCGCAACTACCGTCGCAACGCCATCACCAGCGACGACCTGCTCCACCTCATCTTTGCCGGCGTCGCCGGCTTTGCGCTTGGCGCGATTATGATGCGCAAGAGCGGCAGCAGCGACAGCACCTCGGGTTTCGGTGAGTACTTTCGTTCACCGATGAACGGCCTGGGCGCCTACTTCCATGACCCGGTGAACATCCCGATCTCTACCAACGGTCTCGGAAGCAATTACGTTCGGGTACGTTAGTGGAGCCGAATGGCAGCGATCTGCACTACGCCGTCAACGGCTGGCTCGATTCTTTTCGATCCCAGCCGAGGGCAGCATCAGGCAGTCGCTCCATCAAAATTCCCTCCCCTGGCCTCGGCATCCCGGTAAGCCTGCATACGGCTACGACCACCCTGTCTCCACAGACGGTCAGCTCGCTACAGAAGAAGCTCCGGAGCTATGGTTTCAAGGGCGCTGTCGTTAAATCCCTACTTCGTGGCGACGGCGGCGGGTTCACGGTTGACTACCAGGGCCAAGAGTACAAGTTCTGGATCGACGAGGCTGATGACATGAAACCAAACTTCTCGCTCACTGAGTCCGACAAGAAAGTCATCAAGGCGTTCGTCGCCGAGAGATCCGCCGATAGCCGTCTGCTTCAGACGGACGGGCGCAAGCTCGAAAAGCACGGACTCGGTAGCGAGGTGGTTGCTCGGTGGGTGAACGGTCGCATCGCGATCGTGTCCACCGAGTCAGTCAAGAGCGACGAGTCGATCATCAGGCTCATCGTGAAAACGGCAGGACCTGGCATCGTCGACTTCAGCTACGCCCGTAAGGGGCACCGAACGCACGGGCACGGTGCCATGGGGCGTAACCCTATGCTCGACGATTTCACGCGGGCATTCTTCGAGACGGCGCTCTGGTCCACGAACGATGAGTCCGACGATAGCGGCGGCGAGCCGCTCGATAAGAACTACTCGATCGATGACATCGACCAGGCCAGCCTGGCGGGGCTTGCCGCAGAATGTGCACGTTTCCAAAAAGAGAACGCCGACGATCTGGACGTCGATCACGACTTTGGGCCCGACTTCAATAGCGATGGACGCGCCGGTCATGATTTCTGGCTCACGCGCTGTGGCCACGGTGCCGGGTTTTGGGACGGCGACTGGCCGGAGCCTCAAGCGACACGACTCACCGAAGCTTCAGAGAAATATGGCAATGTCGATCTCTACGTTGGCGACGATGGCGTCATCTACGCGAGCGGCTACCAGGCAGCCGCTCAAACGCCGAACGGCCGCGGCCTCTACCACGGCACTGGCATCGGCAAGAACGACTTTGCAATCTACCAAGGCCGCGGAAATCGTTGGCGACTAGATCTGGTGACAGGTGCAAGCGGCACCCATATCGACGTCACTGGTCCCAACTCGGGCTACGAGAATCCCGAGGCGGCATTCGAGCAAGCTCTTCACGAGCAACACCGCCGAGGCACCAGAGGCAAGAGCAGCGTGTTTATCCAGGCTGGCGACGGATACAAGCTGTACGAACCAGAGGGTGCGCATTTGCCGTTCGAACGAAACGGCCGCCGCACCGGCATTCTATCTGACGGTACGCGCATCAACTGCTACCAGTTCGATAACGGCTTCTGGACAATAGTCCCGCATAGCATGGCATGGGACTCCATGGTGCGCGGCAAGATGCGGGAGATGCTCGAACTTACTCCGCACGGTAGTGGGACGCAGTGGACGTCCGGCCAAGAGGGACGTCACCTGGGGCGCTCGATACCGTGGGAATCCGTTCCTGCCAACATCAAGAGTTTGATAGAGCAGCGTGTGGTGGGTGATGCTCGGGAGATGGCATCGAACGGAGGCAAACGCACTCGCAAGGCTTCGAAGCCAGAGACGTTGGATCAGCAATGGGACAAGGCTGAGCGAGCCGGTCTCGTGCGCGAGGTCCAGGAGCCTGAGATCGAAAACTACTTCGACGTCTACGGTTACCCGGACTCGCGCGAGGAACGCGAACAGATCGAAGATCTCATCAATCTTCATGGGCTGTGGATGTACGCCACGCAGTACTTGGACCAGGAAACTGGTCAGTGGCAGACCGCGGAGAGCGTCGGCATGGTGTTCGGCAATGATCTTTCAGACCCCGATCGCGGTGGTTACGGACCAGACTTCAAGCGCGCGGCTTTGCAAAATGTCTACGGTGGACACACGCCGAACGCCCGCGGCTCCATCGTTGACGAGCACGCCGCCACCGAGCTGAGCCTCTATATCGACAACGAGTTCTCACTCATCGGCGCCGCGAACAGCATAGGCAAGAGCATCGACGCAAACCTACGCAAGAAGGTCGCCAACGGTAGCTACGACAGCGCGCTCGCGCCCAAAGCGTGGGAGTACCTGATCGAGGCCGGCGCGAAGAAGTATTCGAAAGAGTACAGCACCGGCAACGACTGGTCGAAGATCTTCAGCGCGGCGACGCGCCGCAAGGTCGCTCAGGACTTCGCGCGCGCCTGGGAACAAGAGAACATCCAGACGGGCTGATGGTCACGCGCTACGTCGGCGAATGCCCCGTCTGTGAGGGCTCGTACCGCCTGCACAATTTGCGGATGGTGCACCACGGCTACCGGCGCCCGGGACACGGATCGATCGAGGGTGATTGCCCCGGCGTCGGCTATGCGCCGTGGGAGCTGTCGCCGGACAGAACGATCCAGTGGGTCGGTATGTTGCAAAGCCAGCTCGAACTCACGGAAGCGTTCCTGGGGCGACTAGAGCGCGGTGAAGTCACCAAGCTGAACGTAGAAGAGTACACCGGATATTCTGGACGGCACCGCACCTACAGGACGATCACGCTGACGCCGGCTGATGGATACACGTTCCAGGTCGAGGTACGGAACCGCATTTCCCGAGCCCGTGGCGAAATCGACATGCTCACGCGCGACATCACGCGCCGGCAAAAGCGCATCGACAACTGGCACGAGCAGCCGGTGCGTACTGAAGAAGAGGACCTTATTCGGCGCGAACAAGAACGCGCTCCGGCGCGCGCTGCCCGTGAGCAGGCCCGTAGCGAGAAAGCGGAAAAGCGCGCCGCCACCGACGCCAAGAACGAAGCTCGCAAGCAAGAGCGACTGGACCTCATGAACGAGTACCGCGCTATCTTCAACGCGCTGGCGCTCGACGGCACCGCCGAGGCGACCAAGGAGGCCAAGGCGCAGTGGGTGAAGATGCAGAAGCGCAAGAGCAAAAAGGGTTACCTGGACTTTCGGGAGCCCGAGCTTGGTATCGACCAGGCTTTGGTGGCGCTCGGGCTCGCCGCGCCAAACCCGCGCCCGCACGGCATCTGGCAGTACATCTACTCCAACGACCTTGGCTGGGATCCCCGGGCCTACTGATGCGCTTGCCGCCAGACATCGCCGGCCTGGTCATACGGCGCCGAAACCGCCTCACGGGCGCCATTCTGAGCGTCTACAGGGCCTCCGACGCTGGCATGAGCGACGACCCCGAGTTCCCCTGGGCGGCCGTCTGCGAAACGCACGGGGCCATCGTCCTGAACGCCACCAGGCGCCTCGCCGAGCAGGCCATGCAGTTCCCTGAATGGTGCTCGGATTGCACCGAAAAACTGCCGTAGAAAGAACGCCATGAAGTCCACATTCTTCTTGCCACGCAATCACCTGCCTGCGATGCGCGTGCCGCTACCTGGCTCGTCGTGCTCCAACTGCCGTTTTGCCGTCTCCGCCAAGGACGGCCCGCATTGTTCGAACAAGAACTACCAGGACTGGGCCGGCACCAGCGAACTGATCGACATCACCACGAAGCGCCGGGTCATGGATGCCAAGCAGTTCTGTTCGGATTGGTACGAGCCGAGCTAGACTCACTCGCGCATTGCGTCACGCAGCACTTCGGTGGCGATGAGCAAGTCCTCGACCTTCATCGACTCTTGCGGGTTGTGAGAACCGTGCTCATTGCGCACGAAGATCATGCCCGTCGGGATGCCGTTCTGTTGAAAGACAGCTGCATCGTGACCGGCGCCGCTCGGTATGTGAGGCGTCGCAGTGTAGCGGCTGGCGATCACCTGGAGTTTTTTGAACAGCCTGCTGTCGAGCATCACCGGCTCGGTAATAGAAGGTGTGCCGAGTTCGATGCTGGTCCCGCGAGCTTCGGCAATGTTGGCGCTGATGTTTTGGAAAGCGCTCGCAAATTCCTGCATCGCGAGCAGGTTGCTGCCACGAAATTCGAACGAAAACTTTACGAGATCTGGGATCACCGACATCGCATGGCGCACTGTATCGGTGCCGACGACACCGCAGGTGGCCACGATGTGCGGGTAGAGGCGCAGCGACCCTTCGATCTGGTACATCAAACAGGCAAATGCCATCACCGCGTCTTTGCGCATGTTCATGGGAGTCGTGCCGCTGTGACCGGGTTCACCGGTGATGGTGCAATTCTGGTAGCGGTAGTTGCCACGGATTGAAGTGACGATGCCGATCGCGCAGTCGGCCTTGTGGAGCACCGGACCTTGCTCGATGTGCACCTCCAGGAAACGCAGCGTGTTCTCCGGCGTGAAGCTCGCGCTGCCCGCTTCCGCGAATCCTTGCTCGCGCAGTAGCCTCAGCTTCGTTGCCAGTGTGTCGCCGTCCTTGTGGCGTAGTGAAAGATCTGGCTCCTTGAACAGCGCCGTCGAGCCCAGATAGCACTTCCCGAACCACGCGCTCTCTTCGCCACGGAACACGATGAGTCGCAGCTGCCGCGGCGTGTTGGCGTTGATCATGGCGCAGAGACCAGCAGCGACGCCCGCGACGCCGTCGTATCTTCCGCCGTTCGGTACGCTGTCGAGATGCGAGCCTGTGATGACACCTGGTCCGGTGCCCGGTTTTACGACATGCAGATTACCTGCGTTGTCCCAGTGCACCATGAGGTCCATCTTTTTGGCACGGCTGGCGACGACGAGCATTGCCTTCGATTCCATGTAGCCGTAGCTCGGGCGCGTGATGCCTGGGCCATGTGGCTCCGTGTGCTCGTTGATCGCGTCGATGAGTTCAGTCAGGTACTTGATGGTCATCATGATGAAGTTGTCACTCGTCGCTTGCGTACAGGTTAGAGAGCGACCAACCCTTGGTCGTCAGTCTGAACTCTTGCTCGGGTATGCCGCCCCGTATCGCCAGCTCTTCGGGCGATAGGGGCACGGTACGTGCGCGCACTAGACCACGCTCGATGGCTACGCCCAAGTAGACGTAGACCGTACCCCGCTTCGCGTAACCAGCATCGGCAAGCTTGCGCCCGGTGCACGGACCAATCGTCGCTAGCCCGATGATGATATTCTTCAAGTCCCGTTTGCTGCGCGAGACCATGTACGTGAACAGCGCGAAACACAGGCCGAGGAGGATGAGGCAGATCCCCCAAAACTGCGAACTCCAGTGGTCGTAACCCTTCATCGCCCCCCGACTTTTTTCGCTGGTTTCAGCTCCCAAACTTCTCCGAGCTGGATGTCTTCGTACCAGCGCCGGTTGGACTCTTCCGCTGTCTCGTCGGGGAGCTTGCTGCTAAACACGGCGCTCTTCTTGACGCGAATTATCACGTGATCGGCGTAGTAGCGACCTTCGTTAGCCGAATTGCCGTAAAAGATGCGGTAGTCGTCCGCTGATTCTTCTTTGTGCAGGACGACGAGTTTCACTGGGAACCGCGTTCTGGTTCACGTTTTTGCCAATCCTCGCTCTGGGGAAGCTGCTTGTACTCGTCCTCTGTCACCGCATAGACTGTCCGACACCCACGGCAAGCGCGCAAGCGTGAGCGACGGCCAGGACTGCCAGGTGGGATCAGCAGCGCGTAACCTGCAGAGATCATGATCTCGTGATCGTTTTGCGCGCGACCACACCCGCAGGCACAGGGGCTCACTGAAAGAACCCCGGCTCGTTCAGCGCAAGGTTGGCGATCTGAGCGCCGAGCATACTCAGTGCTCCGTGGTAATCTGCCGACAAGTGGTCCGACGAGAAGGCGTGCGCGAACTCGTGCAGCAGCAGGTCGAGCACGTCGGTGGCGCGCTGCGGTAGCACGAACCAGCGCTTGCCCAGCCGGCCGTAGTTCAGGCAGAGTCGGTACCCGTCGTCATGCTTGCCAAAGTTGGCGCTCCAAGACGCCTGGGGTTCGTTCACGATGACGACGTAGCAAGACTTGCCGGTGAGCTTGCGCAAGAGATCGGCCGCAAACTGCGCGCGACAGCCCATGTCACCTGTCCACTTTTCCGGCGGGATCACGTGCTCGTCGCGCCCTTCTTCGGCGTAGACCTTGGGGCTCGGCGTGACTTGGCCGGCGGGGAGCACGGCGCCGCTCTGCCGGATGTTTTCCCAGGCGCCTTTCGAGAACGAGCCACCTGGAATCACGGTGTACCCCTGACTCACCGCGATCTTGGTGCCCTCGGGGTCGGAGAGGTCGTTGATGACGGCCTTGCCGCCGAAGCGCTCGGTCACCACGCGCTTGATGGCCTCGGGGTCGCAGCGCGAGTCGTCGATGGCATCCGAGACCCACGGCGCTGTCACGTCGTCGCCGGTGATGCGTTCGTGCAGTGCGTTGAGGGCGGAGACGCGCAGCGTCTTGAGGTAGGCCGGCGGCACGCTGCTGCGCTCGAAGTTGACCGGAACTCGCTGCATCACGTTGTAGTGATACCGGTCGCCAGTCTCGACCACGGGGATCCCCATCTCGAACAAATGCGCCACCTCGCCCCGTAGCACATCGTAGACCTCGACCGCGGTCTTGCGCGTAGTCGGCACCAGGTTGCCGTCCGCATCGGCGCGCACGGTCTGCAGCGTCGCGTAGAACGTGTGCAGCGGGATCCGTATCGGCAGCACCTCACCGTTGAAGGTGGTGCTCATGTGCGCCGGCTGTAGCAGGCGCCGAGCGTCGGCGCAGAATACTTCGAACTCCGCGCGCGTCATGCGGATGTCGACCATGATCTCGCTACCCACTTCCGTCTTACGACGCGAGTGGTGGCGCGTACCATCTACTTCAATCGTTACCGAGCCCTTGGTCGAAACGACGTCCATGCGGAGAGCCAATGCGGCCACCAGCTTTTCACCCAGCTCGAAACGGCCGCGCTTCTCCGGGTCGGACGCCTTCTTCGAGTCCCGAAACATCGTGTAGACGCTTTCGAGATTCTCGAAGCCACCCGGCGCGTCGTCCTTGACGAAGATACGGCAAACCGGAGCGCCCGGCAGCATCTCCGCGGTGACGGTGACTTGAGTCGCGTCGCTCTCGTCCCAGCTGTTTTGCAGGAGTTCGAACAGCACGAACGACTTCGGGCGGTGCGCGAGTTTCTTGGCGAGACCTTTGCGGTCGACAACGATAGCGGCAGCGTGACTCACGGGTTATTTCTCCAGAATCGGTAAAACCCACGAGAGCGGGCTACCGGGGGTGATGGAACGAAGAATCGTGGCGCGCGCCTCTGCGTAGTCGCGCCCGGTGACGTGCATGATGTCCACGGCGTAGTACCGGCCGTTGGCTTGCAGTGAGGGACGCGCTTCGCTGTAGATACCGGCGGACAGCACCAGCAGCGTGCGCGTGTTGATGAACAGAACGAGGTAGGCGTCTCTCATGAATTTAATTTCGACCGCATTGGGCGCCGATGTCACAGCTCGATCACCCGCCCGCCAATCGCCACGCAGAGTAGGCCCACCCGCTTCACGACGGCTTCGGGCAGCGGCTCGACAAGCCACGCCTGGCCGTAGCTGTAGCCTCGATCAGGATGCAGACCGAGCGAGGTAAGGTGCGAGACGGCGTTGTCGAAGTTCCAGACTTCCGGTGTCTTTTTCGCTGCCTCCTTCAAGGCCTCACGCTGCGCACGCGACGCGCCGATCATGCCGTTCAGGTGCCAGCGCTCCCAGACTTCACATAGCTCACGGAGACAGTCGCCCTTGTTCTTGGTGAGATAGGGCACCATCGCCCGCACGCTGTTTCGACATTGGCCAGACTCCGCCTCGCGCTTGCCGCGCCGGATGTTGGCGCAGATCGACAGCTCCTGTATGCTCTCGGGAGCAGGCGTGAGGTCAATAGTGAGGCCGCTACTGAAAATTATCTCACCGCAACGCGCGGCGCTCGGCCTCTTCTCTCGGATTTCGACGTCCAGCTCGCAGCTGGCGCCGTCGATGTGAAAATTGATCTTGCTCAGCATGGTGATGGTTCCCTTAAAATCACTCCGCCCGATACGGACTGTGTTGCTGCCGGCCTTCACGATGCGCCTGGTACCCGGCGTTCCACGCGGCGTCGGCGTTTTCGCGTAGCTGCGCGCGGGTCAGGGTCACGGTGTGGAGCGCCGGGATTGCCGGATCGGTCTCGCGTTCCTCGGTCTGCGACACGAGCGGCCACAACCGATCACGGTCTTGCCAGTCGAGCGCAAAGGCGATCAGCTCTCTCGCGAGGAAGTGGCACTTGGCCTGCATCCCCGAGAGCAGCACCCGGATGGCCGCGATAGCAGCGCGCTGGCCATCCGCGTCAGAGTTCGAGTACAGCTCCCAGCAAGCGCCGATCGCGAGTAGCGCTCGCGTGTCTTGGCCGGTGAGTATGCCGAGCGTGCCCTTGGTTAACCTCGCGGGGCTTTGCGGATCGCGGCTGCATTGACGGAGCCATTGAATCGGGTTTGCCATCGGATCAGAGGTTCTCCCCTAGGCCAGGATCTTCGGTCAAAGCCGCATGAGCCGCGGCGCTGCGCGCAGCATCGCGAGATTGGCCAGCTACCAGGACGGGATCGTGGCCACGCGGCTGGGGCAGCGTTACCTCGTAGCCGTCCTCAGTCGGGCGCGGCGTTGGCGTAGGCAGGTTGTGCTTCTCCGCGAACGTATCGAGCACGCGCACAGCGAGCAGAGCTTGCAGCGCCTCCTCCATCGCTCCGGCCTGGTTGTCGTAACCAGGGCACAGCCGCATCAGCAGCTCCTTGTGTTTCTTGGTGATCATGGTGTCAGCCGTCCGAGTGAAAGTCTTCGCGGTCGCCACGCGGGCGAGTGTTGGTTTCGATGCAGAGATCGTCATCGGCCTCGAAGACGCCGCCCTCTTCGGCTTCGAGGCAATCTAGCGAGCAGTAGTGACCGAGCTTGCCCTCGACGTAGCGCTCTTCGTTCATGATGTGGCCGCAACCGGCTTCGCACTCATCAGAGTCGCTTGTCCACGTCAACCGGCGGTAGGACTGGTAGGCGGTCATTCGAAGAACCATGGTTCTGTATACGGACAGTATATACAGACCTTCCCTGGGGGCTACGGTTTTTCTGGTAGGGGTTTTGGCAGGGCTTTTGGCGCGCTGATTGGCCCCGGCTCGAAGAACAGGCAGGGGCGCCCGTCCACGCGCTCCAGGCGCAGGCCAGGCACCTTCCCCGCCTCGATCCACTGTGGCAGGTGAGCCACGGCGCTCTTGACGCTGCTGTAGTGGTGCTTGAACTCGCCGAGCGCTTCCCGCAGCGGAATGCCGGGCTTGTCCTGCGCCACCTTACGCAGGTTCAGGCACGTTTCTCGGAACGGCGTGAAGTGACCGCCGGTGTTGCCGCCGGCTTCGGCGAAGCCTGACTTGTGCTCGGGCCTGAGCTTTTGCGTGAGTAGCTCCAGGTTCGGCGGACGTCGCAGGAAGACGGGCTTCGTCTTTTCCTGCGTACTGTTGCACTCCGGCGAGTAGCTCGTGTGTTGCAAGTGGCCGAAGCCATAGTCCTCGACGATGCGATGAATCAGGCGTCCCGTTCTCGACCTGTACCAGGTGGCGACCCATACGAAGTGCGCGTAAGGTTTCCACTCGTAGGCCTGCTCCAGCACCGGCAGTCCGAGCGACTGCTTGCATTCGCAGATCCCGACGAGCTTGCCCTGCGTCACGACGATGTCGGCGCGGCTTCCTTGCGTCGAGAGCTGCACCTCTTGGTACACTTCCCACTGCAGGTTTTGGAAGTAGCCGACGATGTAGCGAGCCAGGTCGGCTTCGGAGCGATCGGGGCGCTTCAAGATTTCACGAGATCACGCTCACCGATGAGCACGCAACCGCGTTCCAGGATGACGCTGAGCCACAGATCGTCTTTCTGGGAAAGACAAAGTTTTTGAAGCCCTTCGAACCAGCCCTGCGGAATCACGCCGCAGGCGGTAGCAGCTTCGAGGTCGACGAACTCGGCGTCCACGATGCCGGTGTGCGTGCCATCGGATACGACCTTACCAAGGTAGCTTTGGCGCGGCGGGAGCGATCCAATCTGTTCGATGCGTTTAGCGTTGCTCATGGGATGTCTCGGAGGCGTACCCAGTGTCCACCGATGCCGGTGAACAGGTACGACGGGCTGGAGGGGAGCTTGGTGATATTGCTGAAGAACATGAATCTGTTGGTCGTGCGGTAGAGCACCGAGTCGTCGATGGGAGAGAGCGAAGTCACGGTGTAGATGTCGCCGTTGGCAACGCCAGTGAGTGCGACGAGCGCAGCCACGGTCTCAACTTCGAGGTTCACGCGGGTCCATCACTGGCTGTTGCTGCTGTTGCTGAGGCCTCGCGTAGCTCCCGGAGGCGTTCTTCAGCAGATGCTATACCCGCGGTGGCGATGTCGCGCTCTAGCTCGGTTTCAGCCTCGACGCTCAGTAGCTTCTCGTACTTGAGCACTTCCTCCCATGCGTCGATGGTTTGCTCATGCTCCGCACGAAGGATGGCGCTGGTGACCGCTGCGTTGAGGTTCGTCATTTTTACCTGCGGACTGGTGGGTACGGCACACGCACCACGCGGTTGCGATACTCGACATTGCTGCTCTTCTTGTAGGGCTCCGCCGACCAGTCGCGCTCTTTGCGCTCGTACGAGACATGAAGGCTGTGATAGCCGCTGCCGAGTTCAACCTCTTCGAAGATAAAAAGTGGCGGCGGGTTGTAGTCGCGCTCCAGCAACGCACGCAGGTTTACAGGTCCAGCAACGTCCGACCAAGGACCGGCGCGGAGATCACGCGGGGAGTAACGGGCGAGGGTTCCGCGCAGCAGCTCGACACTCCATTTGCCGTCGATTGCTGAGTAATCGCGCAGCGTCACCTCGTCACCGATGTGGATACCTCTGATGACGTGAACTTTCATACCGCTGACAAGTGGCTCGGCTCCGTCGCCAGCGCTGAAGTCATGCTGCGCCATGTCGTTGGCGTAGGCTCGCGCGAGATCAGCAACAACTTCTGGTTCGGGTGCTGCTGGCGGCGCGGGTTGCTTCTTGGCGGCGCTGAACAAGTGCCGCCCGTGGTCGCCAAATAAACAGCAGCGCCAGCCAGTCAAGCTATCGACCTCGGGACACTGCACCCGGATCGAGTGCCAGAGCGCCCAAAGGTCTTTGCTGGCGTCGTCAGTCGCCATCAACTTGAGCTTTTCGATTACGTCATGGATCACGTGGCGCACGTGGATCAGCTCCGTCTCTCGCTCCTTCAATCGATCAGCTAGCTCGCGGTTTGCATCGCCAGCGACTTCGTCTGCTTTTCCACGTGTCATTCAGTGTCTCCCCATTTGCTGAAGCCGGTGGCGGCGTTCTTGTCGACGGTTTGAGCGATGCGCACGTACCGGAGAAAAACTTCGTGAGTCTTGTGGCGTGAGCGCTCCATCACCTGGCGATCGTGCTGCCCGGCGCGCACGGCCTCAGTGATGAACCCGGCGCGCAGGCTGTGCGCCGAGAAATCCATGTTCTTGCCCTCGGGTTTGAGGCCAGCCTTTTTTACGAGCCCCACCACCACGCGGGACACCTGCTTTTCACCGAGCGCTCTTCGGCGCTTTTGCCAGCCGTGACCCCAGAAGAGCGGCCCGGGCGTGTCGCCACGGATCTCCAGCCACGCGCGCATTGCTTCGACGGGGCAGAGCAAGCGATCCTCCTCCGAGGTCACCGGCAAGTCGCGGCCGGCGCCGAGCTGATCGGCCTTGCTCTTGCGAATTGTCAGCATGAACCCCTGGCTCGTGAACTTACCGATGTCGTCGCGCTCCAGCTCCGCGATCTCGCTGCGGCGCATGGCGCAGACCCAGCCAACCAGCACGAGCGCTCGGTTGCGCACCGTGAGCGGCGTCTGGTTTCCGTCGCACCACTTGGCGATCTTGCGCAGGTCGGCCAGCGTGAGCGGGGCTGCCATCTTCGGTGGCTCTTCGCCCTCACGAACACGTCGCACCTTGATCGCGTGCAAGAGCTTGGACAGGCGCGGTGTCACCGGGCTTGGGATATTCATGACCGCGTGCGCCCAGACGATGCCGGACAGCCGGCGCTCGATGGTGCCTGAGCGGCACGGGTACTTGCCGTTGGCCCCCTTGGTATCGAGATCTGTCAGGTAGCCGAGTAGCGCCGTCTCTTCGGTGGGCAGCGGTGAAAACGGCGGGAGCTGCCGAGCACACCAAGCTTCGAACTGACGGAAGTCATTCCTGTAGGCGCGCGCGGTGTTGACCGGCGTACCTTCGAGTAGCGTCTCTTCGGTGGCGCGCGAGAACCTGTCGCGCTGGTGCTGGCGCAACTGCTCATCGTCTTTTGTGAGCCCGGCTTTGTTGATGACGATGGACTTGGTCATGGGTTATTTTTTACGATGGCACAGAATAATCTCCGACCAAAGAAACGATGGGTTTCAGCGCCCTCATTGTTGTGCTCTCCGGAAAAACCTGACGTACTGCAAGTAGCCATGCAGGTGCGGCGACTTGGCGTCGGTGTCTTGCTCGCTTGTGACGTGGGAAGCGTAAAACCAGCCAATGGAGTAGGTGCCGTCGCTGGCGAGGTGGATGGCAATATCGAGCGATCTGTCGCCAGGGTTCCAGCCGAAGTGGGCGCCGCCGTCTTCATCGAACCCCAAGGTGGGAAGCGCGACAGCTGGCTCTACCTGCTGCACCAAGAACCAGATTGATTGCAGCGTCTCGCGCATCCGCAGTGGCGCTGTGGAGATCACGCGGTCGAGTTCGACCAGGCGTTGCTCCCGCTGCTCAGCCTTGAGCGCTGGTGCCATGGCCTTTTTCGTGTTGAACCAAGTTTTCGGCAACGGACCCACGCGGTAGGGGTTGAACTCCGGGCCGCGCTCGAACGCGCCGGCTAGCGCACCACGTCGCTCGCGTTCGTCCCAGCCCTGCTGCCACGCGCGCTCCAGCTCCCGCTGGTGAGCGCTCGCAGGTTCCTGGATCACCATGCCACCGTTGAAAGCGATCCACTCACGCTCACTCATGAACTGCTCGGCTTCTTCGGCCGACCCGAAGCGCTTCGCTGTTTCCAGCGGTCCAGACGTGGTCGTTAGCTGCAAAAAGTTTCCACTGCGGAATTCGATGACGTGACTCATTTGTTCGCCTTTCCGTTGGACATCTGATCATCGGGAAACCCACGGAGATCTAGCGGCAGCTGCCCCGTGTCCCAATCGTGCAACCACTCGCTGGCCTTGTTCGCGGTGTCGAAGTAGCCCATGCGGCGCGTCACGAGGATGGTGGCGCAGAGCTTTGCACGGGCGAAGGCGCGCGCCTCTTGTTCGGCGAGCAACCTGATCGCTCGGATAGGTGCGAATGTCATCAGAGTCTCCCAAGGATCTTGTTGAACTCGGCCGCGACCTGGGCAGCCTGATTCACTTGTCTGACCTGCGCCTCGGTTTCGTTGGTGAGCGCAACCCATAGCGCCGGTAGTTGGTGGGCGGCTTTGGTTCGCACGGCGCGGCTCATCGAAAGGAGCGGCTGCATGGTGCCGTCACTTGACCGAACGTACAGGATCCAATCCCTTTCCTTTTTGCCGAAGCCGAGCAGGTGACCATCATCGAGAGGCACCTCAGCTGAAACGATCACTGCGAGCGTGACCAATGCCTTCTCGGCTTTCACCAGCTCGGCATTGAGTCGATCAGTGGCTTCATCCAGCTCAATACTCATGAAGCTTTCCCCAGTATCTCGAACAGTCGACGGATCACCGGGCGGCGAATGTCGCGGCGTCGGTCACCGAGCTTGTAGTCTTGCGGCAGCCAGACCGATGAGCCGATCAGCAGCACCTGCGGAAGCCTGCCGGGCGCGTACACGTCGAGAATGCTCGGTACCGACCCGTAGCCGGGTCGAAACCTCTGACACCAGCACCAAGAATGCTCGACCATTCCAAACCAGCCGTCCGCCACCGTGAGTCGCAGGTGAGCTGCGACAGCACGCGCCAGCTCATGACATCGCACCGTTTCCCCATCGATCTCGTAGGGCGCCAGCTTGACGAGCTGCGTCGCCCTGCCGAGCAATGCTTGCTCGGCGTCCGAGAAGATTTCTTGCTCTGCGTAGCCGATCATCCACGCTCCAAGGCCTGTAGGCCCTGCTTGGTGATCTTGTTGTTGATGTCGAGGAAGTCGCGGCGCCGCAGCGAGAGCAGCGTAGCCTGGTGTCCGCCCATCTGGGATTGACCGTGAAGTCCGTACCAGCTGGGGCGCCCGTCGCGAAGGTTCTGAAGCGTCCGCAGCTGTGCTCGCGACAGGTTGGGTGTACTGGGTTTCGGTCGCTGCGTCATCGTCATGTGTCACGATCTACGCGATGCGGGGCCAACATCTCGATTGCCTCGAAGGTGTACCCAAACGCTGCGGCGTAGCGCCCAGCGTCACGACTTTCACGTGCAGCCCGAATAACGTCGCCCAGCGATACTGGCTTCGCGCCTTGATCCGGCTCTACTTTGTTGGCGCACGGGCCTCGTTGTTGCGGATCGGGGTAGCCGCGTCGCGCATTGGTTTCGGCTCCGCACTTTACGCACTTGAAGAACGTATCGTCGTACTCCTGCGACGTGATCTGCCAATCGTGATTCGAAAGTTCCGCGGGGCGTATGTGGGGACGGGCTTCGTAGCGCCAACCAACCGAATCGGTGCGCGTCTCCTGCTCTCGGTTGAGGTTGGCTGCGCGGCGCTCTGCATCGGCGCGTGACGTCTGCAGCGGCTCCGATGAACCAGCTTTGGCCTGAATCCAAAACCCAGAGCAGTTGTGGCGTTCGCCCCACACACCCCAAAGCTCAGACGGCGCATCAACCTGCACCGGTTCCTTGGGAAGTACCCGGAGCGCTCGCGCTAAGCCCTCAATCGCGGGCGCTTCGACCAGGGCGGCTTGCACGGGGGTGCTGAGCGGCGGATCGGCACGAACGAAGCCGGCCTGCTTCAGCTGGCGCGGGGTGGCGAGAGCGGCAGCAGCGCCGGGCTCGTCGTCGCTGACGAAGAGCATCCGGTAGTTGCGCCCCAGGTAGCTCCAGCGGATCGGCAGGTCGTCGTCGCTCATAGTTTTGGATCCGGCTCCCGCAGTAAAGTCTCGATGCGCAAGCGCGCTTCGTCCGCGTAGGCAACGGCGTTCGAGTGCGCGGCGCCGCTCTTGGTGGTGAGCGCGTCGACCTCGGCGTCACCGCTGTAACCGACGTATGAGCGGGCCGCACGCAGCTTTTCGAGTAACTCGACGCAGTCCTTATGAACGCTTCTGAGTGCTTCAAGATCATGTAGTGGCATGGCTAAGTGGACTCTCCTTTGGTGTTAGCGGAGCGCTCGTTTGTGCTTTCCTTCAGACAGCTCTTTGAGCAGCAACGGGTACCCGCCGTGCAGCGCGCACGCGGCCCACTTCCGACCGTCGAGCGCCTCACGCACGCCAGTCGCTGTCGCTGTGCACGGCCCGACGCGGCACGGGCCACCATCCCTCACGATGGCCACTTCGCGGTTGTACCTGTCCGCGGCCGCGCCGAGCGTTCGGTGGAGGCCGGCAGTGCGCCGACTCACCGAGATCTCCTCTTGACGTCGGGCATCACGATCCTGCCCAAAGGCGTCTTCGAGGCTGGCGCCTTCGGTCTCCGCCAGGTCGCGGGCAGCGGACCGCAGGTGTGGTCGAAACCACGGGACCTCTTCAGCGCACCACAGGTGGGGCACCACCAGACCGGCGTTCCGGTGGGGCTAGTCTGGCCTACGTGCATCTGGTCGCGGTGATCGCAGCGCTTCATTTGCCGGCGCCGCCGAGCGTCCGGTGCTTCCCCAGCGCCGTACGCAGCTGGTCCGCCAGCGCCGTCCGCCGGACGGTGGGGGCCATGTTATCGATCCAGGCGAGCGCGGCGGTCGCGGCTTCGCGCAGACGCAGCAGCCGGAGCCCAGGGAATCCCTGCTGATCAGCGCGCGGCGCCGGCAGCCCGACGCCGTACGGGTTTGCCACCGGCCCCGGCGGCGACCAGCGCCCCTCATCCCAGGCCGTTGCCAGCAGCTCGGAGAGCTTGCGCTCGAAATCGGGCGAGTAGTGGTGACCAGCGCCGCCGCCCCCAACACCAACACCACAGGCTGCGCCGGTGTCCCCAGCACCGCCGCCGCCCCCACCAGCGCCGCAGCCGGCAGTGGATGCGAACCCGGACGCGCCAACAGCGCCAGCCCCGTGGCCGCTCGCGCCGCCGCCCCCGCCCCCGCCCCCGCCGCCAGCGCCTGCATAACCGCAGGAGACACCTGCGGCGACGCCCCCAGCGCGCGGGCTCGCCTGTTCGAGCAGCTTCGCGGCCTGGGCTTTCACATCGATCGTGGGTTCGGGATACTCCATGGTGCCTCGTGATGTCCGATAATCCTCCTTATCGGACGTGGTGTCAAGGCTAGGACCGCGTCAGCGGCGCGCTGGCGCGGTTCTGAGCGCAACGGGGTGAATCTCGTCGGCGGAGCCAGCGGCGCAGCAGCGCCGAACAGGCGGCGGTTCATGCGCTGGTTCCGGTTTTTCGGCGCCAGTAGAGCCGGAGCCGGTCCCCGCGCCCTTGCCGGCCGTACTCCTGGAACCGCGGCGCGTCGGGCGAGAGCTGCGAGCACTCGACGCAGAGGTAGTGGCCGTCCGAGCTGCAGCTGCCGCTGCCGTCGTAGTTTCGACCATCGAACGCTTCGCAGGGATTTTCGGGATCGCGCACGCCAACGGTCCCGAGCAGCGACGGCTCTCCGTTCACGAATCGTCGCAGCGCCTCCCATTCCTGCATTGACATCGGAGCGGTCACCATAAACCCACTTGCTTTGCGTGACAAGATGTCACATGCTGCGGCCAAGGTCGGCTGGACATGAAAAAACGCCAACATCCTGCACTGGTGACGGTGCAGGCCAAGTCCAGGAGGCAGCGCAAGCTAACCGGTCAACGCGACCAAACGGCGCGACCCGGCTTCCGCTGGTGAGCAGAGACGACCTTTTACTTTGCAGATCCGGAGATTCTTCATGAAACGGTTCGTGATGCGTTTAGGCATCGTGATCGTGGTGACGTCGGTGTTTTGGACGTACTGCTATGCCACGAATCAGAACCCAGCGAAGGTAGAGAAGAGGCTCTCCGTCGCGCTCGCTGAGTGGAGGCAAGAGGAAGCAGAGAATAATCTCTCCGCTGCGCTCGCCAAGTGCAATGCGAGCCTCACGCACCTGTCCAGCGTCGAGCGTGACCCGTGCCGCTTCATCTGCTCGGACACGTCGGACAAGGTGCTGTGGGTGCAGCCGCTTGATGAAAGCGTGTGCAAGAATCTCCCATGAGCACTGCGCCAAAGAGCGAAGGTTGGCCCAATATCGGCGCCGCGATTCGCAAGGCGCGTAAAGACAAGAAGCTCTCACAAAAAGAGCTAGCGGCGAAGGTGGGGCTCAGAGGTCCTGGCCTTTCACGCATCGAAACCCGTGGCCGCCTGAACATCGGGACGCTACGGCGCATCGCGCGTGCCCTCGAAACAGAAGGCTACCTGATCATCGCTTATGCAGAATAACTCGATGCGCTCGAAGGAGGAAAAGCACGTGAGCCGAACGAAAACCAAGACCAAGCGCCTCGCTGACTTCCCCAAGCCCTACCGCGACACGCTCGCGTACTGGCAGGCCTTCCGAAAGCTGGGCTTCATGGCGGACGACATCTTCGTGGGCTTCGGTGTCGTGAGCGGCGCCAAAGACATCCTGCACATTCAGCTAGCTACCCAGGGAAACACGTTCACCGTGACCGTGGCGCAGCTCTTGGGTGAACCGCGCGCGAAGGTCGTCAAGACCTGGAAACAGATCGCCAAGATCGCGATCACCGCGCCGGATGACGAGCGAGAGGCTTGCTACCGCGGTCACCTGATCGGCTCAAGCGTCGAACACTTCGTGATGTTCACGTCGCTGATCCAGCAAAAAGGGATCATGGTCCCCGAGATCATGCGTACGGCAGCAGTAGGACAGGCCTAGGCGTGTGGTGACGAGGGAGCCGGCGCCCGGAATCGAACCGGGAAAGGTGCGCTACGAGGGCACGTTGCGTCCAACGCGCGCCGGCAAGGGCGGAAAGTGGAGGGCTCGATCCCCACACCCGAAGGTGCGCACCGGTTAGCAACCGGGCTCGCTCCCACGAGCGATTCACTTTCCATGGAGGAAGGCGGAGGAGTCGAACCCCTGTGCCGAAGCACCCTCCGGGTTCAAACCGGATGCCGCACCACCGCGGCTTCACCTTCCATTGGCTCGGATAACGCGCCGAGCACGCGGTTACGTCGGCAGAAACGCCAGCCACTCCACCGGCGCCTTGTCGCGGTCGATGACCGGACCAATCGCTGGCAGGTACTTGGGTCTCACCGGCTTGTTGATCGGGAACATGCCGCAAGCGTCGCACTCACGGCTACCCTTTAGGGTGTTGCATCCGCGGCACGCCGTCACGATGTTTTCCCAAGTCGTCTTGCCGCCAGAGGCGCGCGGCACGACGTGATCGTACGACAGCTCCCGCGGCGAAAACCGTTCCCCGCAGTACTGGCAGCAGTAGCGATCCCGCAGGTAGATATTGGCGCGCGAGAAACGAATCGCGTGTCGCACCTTCATGACGCGCCGTTCGCGAATCACAGCAGGGATCTTCCACGTTACCGACGGCGAGCGGATCTCTTCTGCGTACTCAGCGACGACGTCGGCCGTACCCTCGAAGCGCATCTTGACGGCGCGGTCCCAGGGGATCACTCGTATGGGAAAGTAGTTGGCAGAAAGAAGTAGGGTACGCATCGGTAGCTCCGGTTCGATAGTACTTGTCCTCACGGCAGGAGTTCAACCTGCACGCCCGAAGGCACTTGTTTCTAAGACAAGCGTGTCTAGCAGTTCCACCACGTGAGGGTGCGAGGTGCGCGAATCGAACGCGCTCATGCCGGCGTGTCACGCCGGAGACTTCCCATCTGTCTCACCTCGCAGAGCAGTGCGCGCACTTGGAATCGAACCAAGACATCCGGCATATCAGACCGGCGTTCAGACCACTAAACCATGCGCGCGAAGTGGTCCGCACCCCCGGTGTTGATCCGGGCGTCCGAGGCTTATAAGAACCAGGCGAGCACCGGCTCGATGCGGATGGTGCGCGCCCTGGGATTTCAACCCAGACTGAGCGGGGTTTAAAGCCGCTGCCTCTGGCTGTTGGGCTAGACGCGCGTAGTACCGAGCCAGGGAATCGAACCCTGCAAACGTGGACTGTAAAACCACGGACGTCACCAGCTGTGCTCGCTCGGCGTAGATGCTCCAGTCCCGGCTCACCCCTGAAGCGGTGGGTGTCCAATGCGCACGTCTGCGCAGAGCCTTCGGGTTCCGGGCCGCAGATTCGAACTGCGCTTCTTGCTTTCAAAGAGCAATGTCCTGCCGCTAGACGATCCCGGATCAGTGTCGTCGCCACGTGCGGACTCGAACCGCATCCCTGCGCCTTATGAAAGCGCGGTCGTTCCTAACGTCGTGGCGGTAGCGAGGCCCGGAGTTGAACCGGGTTCCCTTTCGGATTGGGTTATGAGCCCAACGAGCAGTGCCGTCGCTCGGTCCTCGCAGCGCTCCCGTGCAGAGTCGAACTGCAGAGCCGCGCTTCGGAGGCGCAGCGCCGTTCCCACGGCGAGAGCATGGTGTCCCTGGAAGGAGTCGAACCTTCGCAACCTGCGTTCGTAGCGCGGGCGCCGGATCCGCCGGCAAGGACGTGGCGTCGTGTGCGGGATTTGAACCCGCGTTACTCGCTTGAGAGGCGAGCTTCCTGGGCCTGGCTAGAAGAACACGACGTAGTGCTCCTGGCAGGAGTCGAGCCCGCCATCGTGCGTTTAGAAAACGCTGAGCCGATCCCTCGGCAGGAGCCTGGAGACGCGCGTCGGAACCGAACCGACCCGTTGCTCGTTTGCAGCAAGCTCCGCACACCAGTGCTGCGCGTCATCGCGGGGTCACCACTGCGCTTGCACTCGCGAATGCAGGCGCAGCAGTGGTTCCCCTGGTGCAGCTAGGCGGAGTCGAACCGCCGCCCCCGCGTTGGCAACGCGAAGTGCTACCGTAACACCTTAGCTGCGTGGTGCGAGTGCCCGGGAATGATCCGAGTCCCGCTGGTTGGAAGCCAGCGATGCAGCCAATTACACCTCACTCGCATGGAGCCCACGTCGAGAATCGAACTCGAAGGCAACCCATACCAAGGGCTAACGCGCGCCTGCGCACGTGGGCATAGTGGAGATGCTCGGTAACGCTCCGAGTCGTCCTGCTTGCAAGGCAAGACAGCAGCCTTCTGCGTCCATCCCCGTAGCAGGCCTGCAAGGAATCGAACCTTGTTAGACGGATTTGGAATCCGTTTCGCGTCCTTCGCTCAGGCCTATGGCGCCTCGTGCGGGTATCGATCCCGCCTTACTCGCGTGACAGGCGAGCGCCCACACCAGCTGGCTCACGAGGCATCAACCCATAGCTTTACTCATCGTCCTTCGACGACACCTCTTGCTCGGCGCCGAGCAGGTAGGCAGGAGCCATGAACCTGAGGCCCCTTGCGGAGCCCAGCGCTCTTGATGCGAGTCGAACGCATCAGCATCAGTTTAGGAAACCGCGCGCTCGATCCGCGAGCAAGAGCATGGGGTGAAGCGGGGAGTCGAACCCCTAAGAAACGGGTCACGGCCGCTTCTGCTTCCGAAGCAACTTCACCATGGTCGGAGATGTGAGAATCGAACTCACCTGATGTCCTGTTCCCAAAACAGGCGGCCCTCCTTGAGCCCGATCTCCGCTGGTGGGTCGCGCCGGATTCGAACCGGCCTCTTCCGCTCTTCAGACGGAGGCCATCACCAGATTAGCTAACGACCCATAGTGACGCGCCGGGGTTACGATCCCCGCAAAGTCAGGGTGAAAACCTGACCACCGCACCAGCAGAACGCGCGCCGAAAGCAGACAATTTCTTTGGTCCCGTCTGCGAGGGGCGGAGCTGATCTCCGGAATCGAACCGGCCGCGTCTCGTTACAAATGAGTCGCGCTCGCCAGACGGACCAGCATTCGCTCCAGGAGCTGGATTCGAACCAACGATAGCTTTCGCTGCACGGTTAACAGCCGTGTGACTTACCACTCGCCCATCCTGGAATATTGCGGGCGGATGGCGCCGCCCGCTTTCGTCACCACGAGAGACCGCCGCGCATGCGCGCCGTCACGTCGTGCTTTCCTAGGTTTTCAGAGAACAGCGCGCCGAAGCGCGAAGGGTTCTGGCTCAAGGATTCGAACCTTGATTGGCGGAGTCAGAGACCGCCGTCCTGCCGTTAGACGAAGCCAGAAAAATTCTGTGTGCGCGCGCTGGGCGACGATCCCAGACCGTCGGTTTAAGAAACCGATGCTCTGCCACTGAGCTACACGCGCGTGTTGGTGGAGCCGCCGGGCCACGATCCCGGACCTCACGAGTTAAAAGCTCGGTGCGCTGCCGATTACGCCACGACTCCGCGTTCAGGCGCGAGCCGTGCGTTTCAATTCTCGATCTGTCCTTTCGTTGTTCATGCTGTTGGTGCACCCGTCTGGAATCGAACCAGCTAGCCAGAGGCCCGGCGTTTACAGCGCCAGTCGCTTCCCAGAGACGAACCCCGAGTGCGTAAAAGCAGAAAACCCGCCGAGTCTTTCGACCGGGCGGGTTCCCACTGCCAAGGTGGAAATCGCGCCCTACGTTGTACCCTCCACGCGGAAATTCAAGGCGGACCAATGCCCGCATGCCGTTTTCGGCTGCTGGCTAATGGACCTTATTGAACGTTCGAGCATCGAGGAGTTCACCTTGAACGCTACCAGGAAAGTCGTCAAGGAAAAAATCGTGGCCTACTTAGTGGCTACTTGGTGCCAGCATCATTTGCCCTTTAACGACGCGGTGATGCGACCCTCGTCCCAGGCCTTGCGCAGGCGTCGTTCTTCGAGCTTTTCGTCCAAGCGTTCAGGTAGTGACAGCTCGCGCAGTGCCGGCGCGGGTGTGCGCACTGTCGGTGAAACCGGCGTGCCGCGCGCCTTTCGGAAGTGCTCTTTCTGCGCAGTGGTGAGCACCTTGCTCGGCTTCACGGGAGGCAAACTTGTTCACGGTTGGCCTTGAGCTGCTCGGCACCCGCTACAGATCCCGCCGGGAATGCTGACTACGCTGAAGTGACATCCGCCGCACAGATTTACAGCACGCCCCCTCTTGTTTTGCAAGCTAGCGATGGACCCTACGCGGACTTGCTCCTGTCGAATCCAATCCAGGTGCTTATTCAAGTCGGCGTATATCTTCACCATCGCCTCGAACACCACTCCTTCGGGTGACGACACGCGCTGCCACGCGAGTTCGTTGTTCTGCCCGAGGCCTTCGCTCTTGACATTGAACTGCCACGTGCTGCCGTTCAGGAGCCGGAGCGTGTATGACTTACCGTCGACTGTCGCTGACCAACCCTTGAGCGAGTGCGCGTGCTTGGCCTTGGCCTCGTCGGTGGACCAATCGATTTGTTGCAAGCAAGAACCTAGGACGCGCTTGAGCGCGTTTCCCTTGCCAGTGTCACCATCCCAGCAATCCTTGCCGCTCGGGTAGCTGCGCCATGTGATGCCGCCCGAGTCGGTGCGCCACACTGTGCCGTTCTCCAAGTGAATCTCGATGGTGCGGCGTCCACCCGGCCACGTAAGATCTTGCCACCAAACCCAGGTGAGTGGATCAGGCGGTAGCTCTCTGGACCAGCCAAGCTCAGGCGCAGGGCGTTTGACCTTGGCAGGATCAAGCGCAGGTTGCTGCAATACAAACTTTGCTACAGCAACGCCAAAGATTGCGACCAGCAGGAACACGATAGCGATCCCAACGAGGATCACCTCAGGCCGGCCTTCTTAGCCTTCTTCTCTGCACGCTCCACCGACTTGTCGCTCACGAATGGTAGATCGTGGTAATATCCCAATGAAGAGCCGGTGAGCTGCATAAATTGCTCCCAGTCCTTTCGCGTGAAAGGCATCAGCTGCAGCTCGTTCAGGCCGATGCCTCGCTCCCGTGCGACGTCGGCTAGGTACTTCACGATCGCGTTGGGACGAAAACGGATCACTCCCTCTTTGTCTTTGATCAAGGGCTGCATCGGTAGCTTTTTCACTGACCACCAGTCATCAACGCCGCGTAGTCGAACCGCGTACCGAGCGCCTCTTGAATGGAAACCGTTTCCGGATCGGCGTCCTGTCTCGTCCGCTTCTGGTTGTACAATTCGACGGTCTTACGAACGCGAATCTCTCCGCGCACGAACGCCTTGCCGCGGTCGGTGATCCTCCAGTAGCCGGTGCGGGTGCTGGAGTCTTCGCGAACGGCTGGCTTCGGCTCGATGAAGCCCCAGTCTTTGAGCTTGGCGTAGTCGCCGCCGCGCGCGGCCTCGTCGGCGCCGGCAGCCGTGAGGTACTGCGGCACGTGCAGCCACTCGCTGCTCGTGCGGAAGTGCTGATCGATCAGAATCAGCGCGTAGCACATCGTGCTCGTGAGCGTGCGCTTGTAGAACTGCACCCGCTGCTCACAGCAAGGACATTGAGCGCCCTTCCTCGCATACTTACTTAGCCAGACCTTGGACTGTGTGATCGTCGTCGTGTCGTCGTTTTGCCCCATCTTGATGGGGGCGGTGCTCTTCTTCGTCACGCGAGCACGACCCCACGCTTGGTAGCGATGGCGCTGTTTACGGCAGCAAGGAAGGCGTCGGGTTCGAGCTGTTCGAACTTTTCGCACATCGGTAGCACGTGCGTTACCCTGTCTGGATCCGTCATTGCTGTGCATTGCTTCCCGCAGAAGGGACAGATGAACTCCAAAGCGAGTAGGTGGCTCATGGTTTTTTTCCGCGCCCGGCGTTCGGCTTCTTGATCAAGGTAGCAGGGAAGCTTCATAGTTTCAGTTTCTCTATGAAGTCGTAGAGCTTCATGCGTAGCGAATGCACCGCCCTTGACTCGGCGACATGCAGATCGATGTCTGTGACGCAGGGCTCAACGCTGAGCACACCACGGATTTGTCGCAGTGCCGTGATCGTTGCCTCGGCGTCGTCCTCGCGGATGTCGCGCTCAAGCGTAACGATGTACGCGCAATGTCTGTCAGTCAATGCGCCCCCGCCTTCCGTTCTTTTTTCCGCGCTCGCTCGTTGGCCTCAAGGGTTTCCGTAGTTTCGAGTAGCCAATGAACTACTTCGAGCGGCGCTTGCAATGTTTCTCGAACGTCACTGACCGCCAACCCAAACTCGCTTATTGAAAACAGATTGACGAGTCCCTTCCCGTTTGGACTCGCGGCACGAATGCCTGATGGCATAACCCAACAAGTCCAATCTTTAATGACTAACATGGTTTTTTCCGCGCTCGCTCGTTGGCCTCAAGGTTTTGCTGCAGGAGCATCCACAGTTTCTTGTCGTAGATGCCATCGGCGCACTGTCCCCAGAGCTTGTGAAAAAGCTCGTTGATGAACTCGGTGCTACCGAGACTTTCTTCGCTTTGTGGCAACAGTTCGCTCATGCGGGTAAACCAACGGCGGCGCGAGCGGCAAGCTTGCGTGCGCACGCAACATGCATCACCGGGTTGTCGGAGCGTTCGTAGATCGCGACGGGCTGACCTTCGAGGTAGCCGTTATCGCAGGCGCCGCAGGGTCCACTGGCCGCGGCCTTCTCCGTCCTAAACGGAGGTCGAATGCGCCACTCCTTCTGTCCGCGGGTGAATCGCAACTCCGCGATGTTGCAGAGAACCTGGTGGTTGAGCGTTCTCGTCAGCGCCGCCGGTGACGTATGCAGCTTCTCGGCGAGCGCAGTGCCGTCATGCCAGTCGCCGTCCGCCATCAAGCGTAGCGCGCGCACGGTCATCGTTTCATTGGAACTGCCGCCACTCTGGCGAGGCGCGCGCTCCTTCGCGGCGTTCCTCACGCCGCGCGATCCAGTCAGACTTCGGT
>Ga0207674_10000571_pt1 | contig 48350 bp, 43 predicted proteins | sample KBSCornC72_FD_184303 | JGI IMG/M metagenome (GOLD analysis project Ga0207674, IMG submission 184303) | Corn rhizosphere microbial communities from Kellogg Biological Station, Michigan, USA - KBS Corn C7-2 (SPAdes) (version 2) | ecosystem: Host-associated > Plants > Roots > Rhizosphere > Soil ... | reverse complement strand
GTGAGCGCCGAGCGGCTGCTCGATCACTTTGCGGTGCTCGAAGGCTTTATCGACCGAGGCGAGCGCCGCCGCGTCGTCGAGGCACTGCTCCGGCAGACCAATCTGTGGGACGTGCGCCGTGAGCGGCTGGGCGGCTACTCCGGCGGCATGCGCCAGCGGTTCGGCATCGCCGTCGCGCTCCTTGGTGGCCCCTCACTCATCATCGTCGACGAGCCCACCGCGGGCCTCGATCCCGCCGAGCGCGTGCGCTTCCTCAATCTCCTCAGCGAGATCGGTGAGCAGGCCGTCGTGATCCTGTCGACACACATCGTCGACGACGTCGCGGAGCTGTGCAGCCGCATGGCCATCATCGACAAAGGGGAGATTCTCCTCGAGGCCGAGCCACTGCCTGCAATCGCCGCTCTGCGCGGGCGCGTTTGGCGTCGCGTCGTGGCCAAGGCGGAGCTTCCCGATGTCGAGCGTCGCCATCGCGTGATCTGCACGAAGCTCCAGGGAGGCCGCACGCTGGTGCACGTGTACGCCGAGTCGTCGCCCGGGCCGGAATTCGATCAGACGGAGCCGGACCTCGAGGACGTCTATTTCAGCGTCATGGCCGGCCACGCAGGCACACGCGCCGAGGCTGGAGCGATCGGGGCCGCGTCATGACGCTGCGCGAAGTGTTCCGATTCGAGATCGGATACCGGCTCCGCCAGCCCTCGACGTGGGTATACGCGCTCGTGCTCTTCGGGATCCCGTTCCTGATGATGCACGCCATCAACGGCAGCAGTCAGTACCTCAACGCGCCGAAGATGATCGCGAATGTGTCCGCGGTGATCGGCGGCATCGGGATGCTCGTGACAGCCGGGATTTTCGGCGACGCCGCCGCGCGCGACGTGCACTGGCGCATACACGCGCTCTTCTACACGTCGCCGCTTCGCGAATCGCATTACCTCGGCGGTCGATTCCTCGCCGGGGTGGTGGTCAACGCCGTGTTGCTCCTTGGCGTCCCGTCAGGCCTGCTGCTCGCATCCGTGATGCCGTACATGGCGGCGGGGAAGTTTGGCCCGGTGCAGCTGGCCGCGTACGCGCAGACCTACCTGCTCGTGCTCGTCCCGAACCTCGTCGTGATTGGCGCGTTCATGTTCGCGGCCGCGGCGCTCACTCGTCAGGCACTGGCGACCTACATCGGCGGCATCGCGCTGTATGTCCTGGGCACAGTTGCCGGTAAGCTGACCGATGGATTGACGAACCAGGTGCTGTCGGCGCTCGTCGATCCGTTTGGCGGGGGTGCGATCGCGCTGACGACCAAATACTGGACTCCCGTCGAAAGCAACGCACGGCTCATTGGCTGGCCTGACGTTCTACTCTGGAATCGAGCGTTGTGGCTGGCCGTCGCCGTGGGGGTTTTTGCTATGGTGGTCGCGCGCTTCCGGTTCGCGCACCCGGGCGGGGCGCTGCGACGACGCTGGTGGCGCCGACGTGCGGTGGTCGACCCCTCGACTGCGCTCGGGGCAGGCCCCTCGACTGCGCTCGGGGCAGGCACGCGCCGGGACCGCGTCGCGCCGCTCGAGGTGACGTCGTTGACGCATGCGCCCGGCCAGAGCCGCTCATTTTCGTTCGTGGCGCACGCTCGGCAGACGCTTGCCGTCGCGGCTCGCGCCTGGCGTGAGATCGCGCTCACGCGATCGTACCTCGTCGTTCTCGCTGGCGCGCTGATTTTTGTCTTCATCTTCGGTTGGGAAGTGGGTTCCGAGGTTTACGGGACATCCACCTGGCCAGTCACCCACCTCATTGCAGGCACGGTGTTGAGCTCGGCGCTCGCCCCGGTGATGGCGCTGCTCATCGCCATCTTCGCCGGTGAGCTCGTGTGGCGGGAGCGCGAAGTGGGGATGGGGGACATCGCGGCGGTCGCGCCGGTGCCTAACGTCGTCGCACTGGCGGGGCGCTTTCTCGCGCTCGTCGCGATGCTCGTGACGCTTCAGGCGGTGCTGATGGCCGCCGGCATCCTGCTCCAGGCGATCCGCGGCTACTACCGATTCGAGCTTGGCGTTTACGTCGAGCTTCTGTTCGGGATCAAGCTCGTCGACTATGTACTGCTTGCCGCTCTCGCGATGGCCGTGCACGTGATCGTGAACCACAAGTACCTCGGGCACCTCATCGTCGTGCTCTACTTCGCGTTGACGCAGGTGTCCGGGCTCATCGGTCTCGGCCATCCGATGCTCATTTATGGGTCGGACCCGGGGTGGGTGTGGTCTGACTTCAACGGGATCGCGCCGTTCCTTCACGGGCTCGTGTGGTTCAAGCTGTTCTGGGCAGCATGGGCGCTGCTGTTCGCCGTGCTCGCGAGCGTCTTCTGGGTGCGCGGGCGCGAGCAGGGCATTCGGAGGCGGTTGTCCCTCGCGCGGCAGCGCCTCCAGGGGCTCGCGATGCGTGTCGCGACGACCGCGGTCGCACTCATCGTTGCGCTGGGCGGCTTCGTGTTCTACAACACGAACATCCTCAACGACTACCGCACGCCGGACGACATCGCCGCCCAGCGCGCCGAGTACGAGCGGCGGTACAAGCGCTTCGAGGCTGCGCCGGAGCCGACCCTCGTCGCGGCGGAGACGCGCGTGGAGCTCTACCCCGCGGAGCCGGCGGCCGAGATTCGCGGGACGTTCCGGTTCGTGAACCGTACCGAGCATTCGATCGACTCCGTGCACGTGCTCCCGAGCCTGGACGTCGAGACGCGGGCAGTCGACTTCGACCGCGCTGCGCGTCTCGTGACCAATGACTCGACGCTGCGTTACCGCATTTACGCGCTCGAGCGGCCGCTTGCGTCGGGCGACTCGCTCGCGATGACATTCGAGGTCACGTTCCGCCCGCGCGGGTTTCGGAGCGCCGGTACGCCGACCGCCGTGACGCGTAACGGCGCATACATCGACCGGACGTGGCTTCCGGCGTTAGGCTACCAGACGGGACGTGAGATCACGGACGAACAGATTCGGCGCGAGCAGCATCTCCCGCCGCGCAAGCCGGCTCCGACCGCAGGTGACGTCGAGACGCGTTCCGGCGCGAGAACCGTCGAGCTCGTGGATGCCGAAACGGTAATTGGCACCGATCCGGACCAGATTGCCCTCACGCCGGGCACGCTCGTCCGCGAGTGGCGAGAGCGCGGACGACGTTACTATCGCTACCGCACCGATCAGCCGATGAGCTACGGCGGCGCGATCCTCTCGGCGGAGTACGCGGTGCGCGAGGCGAACTGGAATGGGATTCCACTCCGCGTCTACTACCACCCCACGCATGACGTCAACGTCGACCGGATGCTCGAGAGCATGCAGGCGTCGCTCGGGTATTACACGGAGAAGTTCGGGCCGTATCAGTTCCGCGAGCTTCGAATCGCCGAGTTCCCACGGTACGCATCGTTCGCACGGGCGCATCCCCACACGATCGCGTTCTCGGAGGGAAGCGCGTTCCTCACGCGCGTCGACTCGGGCGACATCGACCGGACGTTTTTCGTCGTCGCGCACGAGACCGCGCACCAGTGGTGGGGTGGCCAGGTGATTCCAGCGCCAGCGGCGGGCGCGGCATTCGTTACCGAGACGATGGCGCAGTACAGCTCGATGATGGTGTTGGAGACGGCGTACGGCCCGGAGATGGCGCGCCGCTTCTACGACTACAACATGAACCAGTACCTTCAGAACCGGAGTGTCTACACCAACCGCGAGGCCCCGCTGCTCGATGTCGTGAGGCAGGCGTACGTGTACTACTTCAAGGGTGGCGTCGCGATGTATACGCTGCGCGATCGTTTGGGAGCCGATGCCGTCAACGGCGCGCTGCGGCGGTTCCGCGAGAAATTCGCCGGCGCGGATGCGCCACCGCCTACTTCGCGCGCCCTCTACGCGGAGCTGCAGGCCGTCACACCCGACTCATTGCGGCCGCTGCTATCGGATCTCTTCGAGCACATCACGCTCTGGAACGTGCGCACCGACTCGGCGCGCGCCGAGGCGGTGGATGGCGGCAGCTATCGGGTCACGCTGTTCGTCGACGCGTCGAAGGCGCGAGCCGATAGCGTTGGGACGCAGACACCCATCGCGATGGACGACGATGTCGAGGTCGGAGTGTTCGCCGGACGGTCGCTCGACGGCTCGCCTGGGGAAGCGCTGTACCTGAAGCAGCATCGGGTTCGCACGGGCAAGCAGACGATCGTGGTCACGGTGCCGCGTTTGCCAGCGCGTGCCGGTATCGATCCGTACCGAAAGCTCATCGAGCGGGAGCGGGACGACAACGTCGTCGCGGTCGTGGCTAAGTCGGACGCAGGGCCGGGTGATCCTTGAGGAGAGTGCTTCTCATCGGTGACCCAGCAATCGCCGGTATACAGTCTCTCTCACTCGGCATGCAATGCCCAACAGCAAACCACCGGCGAGCCAGACCCACCCTTCGCCGAGCACCATGCGCTTCACTCGGGAACCGTCGGCGCCAAGACTCATGCGAATGCCGATCTCGCCCGTGCGCAGGCTCACCGACAACGCCACCACGCCCGCGATACCCAGGCCGACAATCACCAGCGCAAGCCCGCCGAACAACGTCACGAGTAACGCGTTCACTTTCCGCGACGCCACACGATCGTCACGGGCGAAGCGGAGGTCGTGACGCGAATCATATCCGGTCGCCCGAGCTGGCCTGTGCGATGCGAAATCGATGACCCGCGACCGTGGAGATTCGAGTACGACAAACTCCGCCATCTTCCAACGGCCTGCAGGGCGTGAACAGCTTCGCGTCCGGCGTTCCCAAAGCTCACTCGAGGATCGGAGGTTCCATGGCCGCAGCGTTCACGCCGGGCGAAGAGACGTTTTTCGCCAGTGACTCGCCGACCTCGAGCTTCAGCGGCGTCTTCGAAGACAACGGGCAGACGGGCTACTTCTATGCCTACGACCGGGCGGCGCCTCACAACGCGCGGATCCTCGACGCATGTCACATCTACAACGTCGCCAACGTCGTGGACCGCGACCGGCCGTCCCAGGTCGAGGTAATCTGGACGAAAGACGGGATGAAGGCCGCGCTACTCATTAACGACGCCGCGCACGCCGTCGTCGACTTCGGCGCACGCCGCGCCTACTGTCGGACGAACTTCCCACCGCCGACCGGACCGTGGCGGGCTGAAGCCCGCGTTCCGTGGGACGATGCCTTGCTCGCGGCGTTCTACGAAGCTGATGCCTAACGGTCGTCGTATCGGACGAGCGATCTGCGAGGGTGTTCGCCGGGCACGGGGCGAAGGCGCTCATATTCGCCCGCCATTTGAACGAAGCGGAGACTGCCGCGCGGGAATTGCGCAGCGGTGGCGCCGCCGTCAGCGCCTTCGCGGCCGATGTCACCAGGCTTTCCGACATTGAGGCGATGGCGAAGCAGGCCTTGGCGTCCGCGTGAGGCAATCTGTATTCGAAATGGCACGGCTCGACTGGAAGCGTTAGGCGTCAGCAGCGATCACCAAGGAGGGGTCACGGACTACGTCATCACACACAACGGCGTGCCAATCGGCACGGTGGACTTGCCGCGCGACGGCGATCGTTTCACCGTCCCAGTCACTCCACTCGCCGGCTACGAGGTCGTTCGCCCTCTCGTGCGTCGTGCGAGCGCTGCGCTCGCCGACGTTGCCCTTGGCCATCCACCAAACGCCGTCCTGCTGGGACGTGTCGCCGAGCTCGGCGCTGCCCTCGAGCTCCGCGACAGGGCGGGCGCGCTCGTGCCTGTCGACTTCATCGAGCTCACCGACTGGCCCGGCGGCGCGCCAGAGGTGGCCGCGTTCATCCAACTGCGTGATGCGCACGCACCGGTGCCGGCTGCGGTGCCGTCGCAACCTCGGACCGGTTCGGACACCGCGGCACCGGCGGCCTAACGCTGCTCCGCAATTCACCCTCCTTGACCTGGGATTCAGCGTGCCACCAACGATCATCTCCCGGAAGGCCGGCAATTGGGTCGACCGTGGGGAGCCGCCCAACCCGACGCTCCGACGCGTCCTGGCTCACTTCTTCGAGCGCCTCGACCCGGGCGACGAGGCGTGGCTCGACGAGCACGTGCTCATCGTCCTCGGTATGGTGGCCGCAGACGCGACGGAGGTGCACATCGCCGGCTACCTCCGCAGCGTCGTGCGCCAGGTCGGCTTCCCAAAGCGCGAGCCCCTCGGCGCGCGCTTAGCGGCTATAGCGCTCTGGCACATAGCCAAGTCGGCACTCGTTCGCGACTTCGCCGAGCGCGTCCTTCGTGGCGAGATACCGATCAACCAGCCGACCCCGGACTCGTTCAGCCATTGGATCGCCAGTCGGCTCCTGACACCGGGGGAACTGGCCCAGTTCGAGCGAGAAGCCCGCAGTGGTGAGTCCGACGAGTGAGTTCTTAGCGGCAGTGCTCTTGGCGGGCTCTGAATCGGCGCCGCCACCCTAACGCTTCGGCGGCGGGTGGGTTGCGGAGTGACGCAACCGGGCCTTCCCGGCGACTCAGGATCGCTCCTCGTCACGGACTTCTCCGCTCGCCACGAGCCGGGATTGAGAAATCACGACCTCGGAAAGCCCTGTCGTGACTTCCCGAGGTCTTTGAACGAAGAAACGATGAGAGATCGAACGTGCCGTCGGAACCGTCCGCTACACGGAGCAAAGCTGCGAACATCGGCGTCATCGATGTTCGAAATCTGCGTTAGGTCTCGCCGTCAACCCCACCGTCCCGCCCGTGATGCCAGCGTGTCGATTCGCGCCGACGAAGGCCGCGGGTCTCGTCGACCGGTATCGTGGTCTATCAACTGGAATAAGCTTGTCCCGACCCTACGTCGCTGTCCGCGGGAACAGCTTCTTCTGCTGCCTAACGCTGCAGGCGCAGCAAGGATGAAAAAGCCTCTACGTCACGGCCAGGCGCACCGGCAGACGCTGCGATGACCGCCTTCGTCGACACTTTCGATGCGGTGGCTCACGTCTTCGATCGCTACCACCTCTCCCACGTGAACGATATCCAGCTGCCTCTCAGTCTCGCGCTGGGCTAGCAGCCCTTTACTCCGTGCTCGAGGCATTCCGCATCCCTTCGGAGGGAATGGCGACAACCATGTTGCTACAGCTACGAGCCCGAAGGCGACACGCCGCTGCCATTCCTCACTGCAGTTCGCTGGGAACGGCTCGGCATGACCCCACAATGAGACACGTTGCCTAACCTGATCGGCGCGGCGGCGCGCGTGCGCCGAGATCGTAGCCCCTACTTCGCGTAGAGCGAGCGCAGCCCTCGCACCACCGAAGTTCCTACGACGTCCGTGTGTCCCATCCCCGGGTGGAACTCGATCGTCATCTTGAGCCCTGGGTATTGCCGGCTCGCAAGCACGCCGGCAAGATGCGACATCCCGCTCACGATCTCTCCCATCCCCTCGAGCTGCGGATCCCCGGCCTCGAGCACGCCTGACGCGAAATAGATGCCGACTGGTAGATCCTTGTGGGTCTTCGCGTAGGCCGCTTCCTGTCGGAAGATCTCGCCGCGACCGTACGCCATCGCGGGACTCGAGATGATGTACTTCCTGAAGGGTGTGTTCGGCTGGAAGATCACCCACGACGTGAAGAACCCTCCAGCCGAGAGACCGAAGAGGCCGAGTTGGGTGGTGTCGATCGGGAACTTGGCGGCCAGCAGCGGAACCATCTCGGTCGCGATCGCCGTGAGAAACTTCCCCGCTCCGCCGGTGCATCGATCCTCCGGCGACTTGAACCGCTTGCAGAAGCCCTCGACGGCCTGGCCGAAGTTGTCTTGCCGATCCCACCCCGGTGGGGAGAACTCGTAGATTCGCCGCCGCGTGTGCTCCTCTTCACCCTCCTCGAGCGACGTCCCGACGCTGATGATGAACAGCGGCGTGATCGCTCCTGCAAGCGTCGACGCGGACTCGTAGACGTTCCCGAACGCGAAATCCCCATCCGTAACGATCAGCGCTGGATACTTCTTTCCGTCTCCCGGCTTGTAGCCCTGCGGCACGCCAACGTTGAGCGAAAAGCGGACGCCCATCGATGGCGACTGGAAGGTGAACGATTCGACGCCGGCGTTAGGAACGGGCCGCGACTGAAGCTGCGCGTGCGCGCTGGTGGACGCGAAGGCGAGCACGACGCCCGCGATGACAGTCGCTGTTTTCATGGTATGGCCAGGTTTCGGGGAGGGCGAGATCGAAAACCGACACAAGGGAATCTGCTCCATTCGAGCGGCAGCTCAACTCACAACGTCGCGCGAATCCAGCGCGCAAACCGGTGGACGATCGACGAGCGTCGAGGCAGAAGCTGTTCCAGCTCCGCCGGCCGGTCAATCCACGTCGTGCGCGCCATCATATAGAAGAGGTCCACGAGACCGGCCGCCGCCTGCGGGCCGGATACGCCTCCGCTCCGCTTCCGGAATGCTCGCCTCGTAGCCACGCATGATCTGGTCGGCGCGACGAGTCGCTACCGTGTCGACGCCGGCCTGCCCCCCACCCAGTCGCTGCGCGAAATTTGCCGTCTGCCGCGATTGCACACGCATCGCATCCGCCAGGATCTCATCCCATCCAGGCTGACGCAGCAAGGCGGCGATGGCGGTCGGCCGCGCGATGATCTGCGTCTTGCGATGCGGCTGCGGCGGATGCGGCTTCTCGTCCTTGGCGAGGGCCGTCGCGTCACGTCCGTCGCTCGCGGTCTCGCGTTCCACGCGACCGAGGACAGCGAGCGTCTTGTCATCGAACGGAATCACGTCGCGGATCCACGGATACCGCGCGAGTCCCTCGCGCACCTCGTGCAGACGACCGGCCACATCGTCGGCCGACGCGTGTGCGGCGAAGAGCCCGATACGGAGATCGCCGCCGCTTTCGCGCAAGGCCGGCGTTAGGCTGTCACGTAGCGCGAGCAGTCGTGTGAGCACGTCGTGCGCGCGTGCCATTGCCGGCGCGTCGGGAACCGGCGCGTTCGCCAGCGCCGGCGCAATGATCGCGACACGTGCGCCGCGCGCCGCCGCCCCCGCGAGCATCCCCGCCCACGTCTCGCTCATCCACAGCTGGTCCGGCGCGATGATCACCGCGCCGGGCTGGGCCAGGTTGTAGAGCATCGCCCGCGCAACCGACGATTTCTTGTTGCCGAAGCCCACCTCGTTACTACATGGGCAATGTTCATGCGAACGCAGCCTGGGCAGTACTGTGGCTGCTCGGCACCCCGCTGGCCATGGTCGCGGTGGGGTTCCGTGACTCGATCGCCAACGCGCACCGTGGCCAAGCTCGTTTCGTTAGGCGATATTTTTCGATCACGACACGACACGGCAGCGATACGCCATTCAGGAGCATGTAATGCGACTACTCCGCTATTCCATCAATGTCACATTGGACGGGTGCTGCGACCACCGGGCGATCGTCCCCGACGAAGACCTTCATCGTCACGCGGCGGAGCATATCGAGCGGGCCGATGCCCTCCTCTTTGGTCGAGTGACGTACCAGCTGATGGAAGCGGGGTGGCGTCCGGTGGCGGCCGGCGCGCGACCGGATTGGATGCCGGAGTGGATGGAACCGTTCGCCCGAACCATCAATGCGGCAAAAAAGTACGTCGTGTCGAACACCCTGGATCGAGTCGACTGGAACGCGGAGCTCGTGCGCGGGGACCTGGGGGAGGGCGTGCAGCAGCTCAAGCAGGAGCCGGGTAAGGGACTTTTCGTGGGAGGCGTAATGCTTCCGCAGGCGTTGACAGAGCTGGGATTGATCGACGAGTACGAGTTCATCGTGCAGCCCAGGCTCGCGGGACACGGCCCCACGTTGTTCGCGGGACTATCGAAGCATGTCGACTTGAAGCTCGTCAACCGTCACGAGTTTGCCTCGGGAGCCGTGGCCATGACTTACGAGCCGAGACGGTAGGCGACACACCCGCCTTCCGCATAGCGGCGTCACTCGGCGTGGTGCTGGCGTTCATCGGCTTCATACGCGCGCTCGCCCTTCGGCAGGCGGCTGCGTTCACCGACGTCCGCCTCCAGCTCGGCCGGTACCTCGCGCTGGCCCTCGAGTTCGAGCTGGGGGCCGACATCCTGTCCGCCGCCGTGTCCCCGAGTTGGGATCAGATTGGCAAACTCGGGGCGATCGGGGTCATCCGAACGGCCCTCAACTTCTTCCTCACGCGCGAGCTACGAGAGGCTGGCCACCCGATCTCGAGCGGAAATCGCTCGGATCCCAGTGCGATGCCGCAGAACCGCACGGCCTAACGAGATGCTCCAGCAGCCGCTGCGGCGAACTCCACGCTGATCACCATTGGCGATGTCGCGCACGATCCTCGAGGAGCCGCCGACCCGGCTGGCCGAGTATGCCGAGGTCCCGATCGGGTTCACGGTCGCCGAGATGCTCGACGAACGAGCATGTGCGGCGCTGAGCCAGGACGCGCCCTTCGACGCGGTCGTAGTCTCACCCGCATACTGGAAAGACTACGATTCCTATCCCGGCAGTCATCCGTCCGCGTGGCCACAGCTGTTCGATCTCTCCCGATGGACCATTCTCGCTGCGTACGATCGCGAGGGTCGGGTCGGAGGCGCGACAGTCATCATCGACGATCCGCACATCGACCTGCTTCGTGATTGTTCGGGCTGCGCGCTGCTCTGGGACATTCGTGTCGCGCCGGATGCGCGCCGGCAGGGCATCGGTGGTGCGCTGCTCGAGGCTGTCGAGCGGCGCTCGAGGGAGCGCGGTGCTCGCAGCCTTCGTGTCGAAACGCAGAACATCAATGTGCCCGCCTGTCGGTTCTACCACGCGCACGGGTTTCGCCTGGAGCGAGTGGTTCTCGGAGCCTATCCGAGCTTGCCGAATGAGATGCAGCTTCTGTGGCGTAAGCCGCTCCGCTGAGCATCGCCCTTCATCGCGAGGCACTCGCACGAATGGAGCTTCGGCCGTCCGACCTCACACCAGAATCCTGGCTCGTCGCCGCTGGTCGCTCTCCCGCGCCTGGCGCCCCTCTGAACGTTCCGCTCATCCCCGCCTCGAACTTCATCATCGGCAGGGGACGCGAATACTCACGCGATGATGGCACGCCCACATGGGAAGCACTCGAGGAGATCATCGGCGGCCTGGAGTCCGGCAAAGCCGTGGCGTTCGCGTCAGGCATGGCCGCCATCGCTGCCGTGTTCGACCAGCTCGCGACCGGCAGTGTTGTCGTGCTGCCGGATGACCTCTATCAAGGCGTCGCAGGACTCGCAGGAGCAGGCGCCGACAGAGGTCGTTGGTCCCTGCAACGCGTGGCGGTGGATGACACCGCCGGCTGGGTTCGCGCGTGCGCTGCGGCTGACCTCATCTGGATCGAGTCACCCTCCAATCCGCTACTCACCGTTGCGGATCTCGAGGCCATCGGCGCCGCGCCACGCAAACGCGGCGCGATCCTGGCGGTCGACAACACCTTCGCCACGCCGTTGAATCAGCAGCCGCTCGACTTCGGTGCCACCGTCTCGCTGCAATCAGCCACGAAGTTCATCGGCGGTCACTCCGACTTACTCTCCGGTATCGCCACGACACGGGACGACGCCATGTTGCGCGGCCTCAAAACGTCGCGCGGCTTGACCGGCGCGACGCCGGGCACGTTCGAAGCCTTTCTCGCCGTCCGCGGCGCGCGCACGCTCGCGCTTCGATTCCAGCGCGCGCAGCAGACGGCCATGACGCTCGCGGAGCGGCTCGAAAAGCACCCGTTGGTCGGCCGCGTTAGGTATCCGGGATTGGCTTCCCATCCGACCCATGCGACGGCCAAGCGCGTGCTCAAGGGCTTCGGTAGCATGATCTCGTTCGACCTGCGTGGAGGAGCGGAGTTCGCCGATGGCGTCTGCCGAAGCGTCAGGCTGATCCGTCACGCGACGAGTCTCGGGGCCGTGGAATCGACGATGGAACGACGAGCCGGGATCCCGGGACAGGAACACCTTCCACCGTCACTGCTGCGGCTCAGCGTCGGCATCGAGAACGTCGACGATCTCTGGGCCGACCTCGATTCGGCGATCCGCTCCGTCACTGCCTAACGAGCACCGAGTCCACGAACGACACCACGTCGGCCGCCCAGACCGAACTGCCCTGTCCACCGCCGAAGCAGTGCGTCTGCATCTCGGCCGGAATCGTGTCCGGGTACACCTTCCCACGATAATCCTTGCCGAGCCGCCGGAACTCGGCACCGAGATCGCGACTGGGGCCGAGGCTCACATCCTTCGGCGGCTGGATGAGGAAGACCGGCACGTCGATGCGCGACACGCCGCGCACGAGACGCTCCCTGGCTGCCGCGTTGTGGTCCCAGTTCATGGCGAACGGCGACATCGTCACCGCTGCCCGAATTCCGCGCGCCCGCCCGCGCTCGGCCGCGAGCAGCGTTTGTACGCCGCCAAACGAACAGCCTGCCACGACGATGCGCGTCGCGTCGACGAACGGCACGTGCTCGAGCCACGCGATCCCCGCGAGCTGGTCGTCCAGCTGCTCGGTCGGCAAGCGATGCGCGACGAGGCTGTCGCCGGCGCGCTGGCCGCCGGTCGCCACAGCGCGCGCGCGTTCGTCGGTGATGTACGCACCATCGGAGTCGTCGTGCCCGCGACGCGTAGGCGCGAAGACGACGTAGCCGCGCGGCACGAACACGCGGGCGATACCATCGAATTGCGCGCCAGCGCCGGGACGGGGCTCGCTTCCGTGGTTCCAGACGACCACCGGGAAGGGACCGCGCCCTGCGGGTTTGAAGATGTACCCCTCGAGCCAGAGCGGGCCGCTCTTGTAGGCTATGCGCTTCTTGACGAGCGGAGCGCTGTCAGAAGCCAGTGCGGTTTCCCTGGTCATGACGGCGCCGCGCCGCACTTCGGCGAGCGACGGGAGATCCGCGTCCGCCACATGCCAGTTCGCGGCGAGGCGCCGGTAGACGAAGGCGGCTCCCACGCTATCGCCTAACGCGAGACGCGCTCGCGCGAGGCCGAGGAGCGCGAGCGACCGATTCGGCGTGAGCCGCAGGGCCTGCGCGTACTCGCGCTCGGCTTCCGCGGCCCGACGCGATGCGAGAAGCAGCGCGCCCGCACGCTCGTGCGCGCGGAGCCACCTCGGCGGGCCGAGCGGCGGCATCGAGTCCTCGACCGCCGCGGCGCGGCGCCACAGATCGAGCGCCGCCGCGGTGTCCCCCTGACCTTCTGCACGGATCGCCTGCAGCTCGATCGCGGCACTGGCGTCGGCGCGACCTCCCTGCGGAGCGACGGAGTCGATCCACGTCGGCGGAGCCTCGCGGCGCATCAGCACGCCCGTCGCGCGTCCGACGTCGACCGTGCGCATGAAGCCCCGCTCACGCTGAAGCACTGAGGTCGGGCCGACGGGCGCTGCATACGGATGGCCGGCCGGTGCGTCACTCCAGCGACCCGTCTCCATCGCGTATTGCACCTGGAGGAGAGGCACGACGTAGTGCGCGTCGACGACGAGGGCGGTACCCGTGTCGGCGCCGGCGATGAGGAAACGCGCGCTGTCGATGAGCGCACGCGCCGCCCGCCAACGGCCTTGCTGCAGATAGCCGTACTGGAGCCAGAGGAAATCGTGAAAGTCCAGCTGGCTCTTCGGGCCGCGCTCGCGCGCGATCTCGGCCACCGACGCACGCCACGCGCGCTCGTTCGACGTGACCTGCTCGTCCCAAAAACCGAGCTTGAGGAACACGTGCGACGGCATGTGCTGCGCGTGCTCAGCGTCGGGCGCGATGCGCGCGTATGCGTACGCTGCAGGGAGAACTGTTTGCGCGATCGTGGGCTGGAGCGCGAGGCCCGGCTGCAGCGCGAAGCTCGGGCTGAGCGGGCCGGGATGGACATCCGACACGTGAATGAGATAGTGCGCAGCACCGGGATGCTGCGGGTTCGCGCTGAACACGCGCGTGGCGAAGCGGATCGCGTCTGCCAGCCGCGTGTCGTACTCGGGCTGCGGTACGGTCTCGCGGCCGAGATACATCTGCTGCGCGAGCGAGGCGAAGACAGATGCCTCGAGATCTGTCGTGTCGCGCCGCGCGAGCGCGACCATCGAGTCGGCAAAGCCGCGGAGCCGCGTCGGGAGGTCGGCGTCGGCGAAGAACGCCTCGACGGCCGACCCGTACGCGCGTTCGCGAGCCGTGGCCGCCTTGGCCAGTCGCTCACTGGCGTTAGGCGCGAGGCGGGCCAGTACCTGCCGTGCGGCAGGCGCATCGTCGATTCCCCAGAGGACCGGCGAATGCGTGAGTGCCTCGAACCAGTATGGCAGTGCGAAGTTGTGGTCCGCGTTCTCCGCCTCGCGGAATGCACGTGCGGCCGCGTCGTAGGCAAAGCTGTGGATGAGCGCGATGCCGTTGAGAAACGCGCGCTGGGCGGCGGGAGACCCGGAGGTCGGAAAGTGAACGGTGCCGAGGCGGACGGCCGTGGCCGGGGTCGCTGGCGGAGCGGCGTGAACGTGATCCTGCGCCGCGAGCGCCGTCGAGACGAGCACCGCGCCCAGCGAGGCGGCGAGTCGAGCGGAGACTTGCATCATTCCTCACGCGCGGGACGAAGGAGACAATGCGGAGCGTTCATCGGTCGATGCAACGTCCTCCACGCCATCGGAGGGAGCCAACCCTGCACTGACCTTGGCCCCCGAGCCTAACAAGTCCATCGCCGCGCGATACAACCGCGCGCGGAGTGCCGATCGCTCGGCGGCACGCGTCACGTAGCGCACGGCGATCTCGGTGCCCCCGGGGATCGGCCTCAACGTCACCGTCGGCGTCGCCGTGAGCGACGCGAACTGCGGTGTGCGGCGCGCGCCCTTCCAGTCGGCCTCGGCCTGCGTCACGCTCTCTTTCGTCGCCTCTTCGACCTCGCCACGAAGCGACTCGCTGATCGCGTACGGATCGCGTCCCGCCGGCACCACGATCTGGAGCTCGTCCCACAGCCACTGCCCCGTCGTCGAGAAATTGAAGTAGTGGCCTTCGATGGCAAAGCTGTTGTTGAACGTCACGCGACGCCCGGTGGGATGGCTCGACCCGCCCCAGTCGCCCGTCTCGAGCAATACCGTCTGGAAGATTCCAACCTCGATCACCTCGCCGGTGACGCCGTTGATCTCCACGAGATCGCCAGGCCGGATCCCATCCGCGCCGAGCAGCACGAACCACCCGATGAAGCCGACGATGAAATCCTTCAGGGCGACGGTGAGCCCGGCACCCGCGAGGCCGAGGAACGTGCCGAGGTTACTCGGTGGCCCGAAGATCACGAGCAGCAAGGCGAGGATCGTCAGCACCTGCAGTGTGACGCGACTGACCATCCGCAGCGTGTGCATCCGCCGACGATCCACGGACAACTTCGATGTCGTTCGCTCGGTCCATTGCAGCAGCAGCACGCCGACGAATGCCACGAGGAGCAGCGTGACGAGGCTGCTCAGCGCGCGGTTGATCGCCGCGCGTTCCTGGACGCGAACGACGGTCGTCCACGCTCCGAGCGCGCCGGCCAACTGCTCCTGATTGTCGACGCGACGGTCGAGCGTAGCGCGCGACTTCTGGCGCATGGCCTGGCGGCGCGCCTCAGCGAGCAGCACCGCGGTGGAATCGGACGAGAGCGTAGTGTCGTGTGATGCCTGCAGCCGCCGAGCGGCGCGCGCTTGAATCGAATCGTGTCGTTGCCGCAGCACCTTCGCCGTCGAGTCAGCCGACGACTCGGCTCGCTCGAGCGCGAGTCGCTTGTCGTTCAACGTTCGCCACTCCAGGACGTGCGACAGCAATCCAGGCTTGATGTCGAGCGGCGTCGTCGCGATGCGCAGCGTATCGGACGACTGAGATACCGCCTCGTGCTGTCGGATCATCTCCTCGAATCCCGACTGCGGATTGCCGCCGACGCTGATGAGATCCTGTTGCGCGTCGTCGACGGCGTCCTGGTCGAGCGTCGCGATCGCCTTCGCGAGCTCGAGCTGGTCCTTGAGTCGGGGCTCGTCGGTCACGCCCGCCTTCGCAACGGCAGCGGCGAGTCGATCGACTGCCGCCTTGTCCGTGGCGAGCGTTTTCAGCGCCTCTTGAAGTCGGGCGTTGATCTGCTGCGCCTCGGGAGTGGCGGCGGCGGGGCGCGACGCCATGCGCCAGACCGCCTGCGCGAAGGCGAGATCGCTCGCCCTGTCGGCGAGGCGTAGCGCAGCCTGGGCCGGTTCGCGTTCCTCGGGCGCCATCGGCATGCGGAGCAGCGCCTTGACTGCGTCGAGCGAGGCGTCGTTGAACGCGAGTGGCCCCTGCCCTTGCGCAGCTGGCGCGGCCTTGGCAGCCGGCGGCCCGGGGCGCGTGAGAAACACGCCGTAGACCGCCGCGACGAGGAGGAGGGCAAGCAGGAGGAGCCCGATGTGCTTCCGAAGTCGCATCGTGGTCGAAGCTAACTGGGGACTCGGCAGGGACGCCATTAGCGACGAGGAGACCTCCTCTCCAGTAATAGTCTCCCGGCCGAGTCCCCAGTCCCCAGTCCCCGTTCCCTTGACATTCGGGAGGAGCGGACCGACCTTCCTCCAGTCATTCGGGAGGAGACGCATGGCCAGGCCCACCGCGAATGAACAGGTCCTGCAGGGCACGCTCGACCTGCTCATCCTCAAGACGCTCTCGCTCACGCCGATGCACGGGTGGGGGCTCACCCATCGCATCGAGCAGCTCTCCCAGAACGCGCTGCAGGTTGGCCAGGGTTCCATCTACCCGGCGCTCGTCCGTCTGGAGCAGCGCGGCTGGATCGACACCGAGTGGCGGACCACCGAGAATAGCCGGCGCGCGAAGTACTACCGGCTCACGGCCGCGGGACGACGCGCGCTGGGCCAGGAGCTCGCGTCCTGGAATCGATTCGTCAGCGCGGTGAGTCTCGTGATCGCCGCCGAGAGCTGACCCGTGCTGTACCATCTGCGTGCCGCGTTCGCGCGCATTCGAGAGCTGTTTCGGCACCGGTCGCGCGTCGCCGCCGAGCAGGACGAGGAGTTCGCGTTCCATCTCCAGATGGAAGCCGAAGAGAATATCCGCCGCGGGATGAGCGAAGGCGACGCCAGCCGTGCCGCCCTGCTCCGGTTTGGCGGCGCCCAGCGGTTCCGCGAGGAAACGAGCGACGCGCGCGGCCTCGTGGCATTCGACAACCTCGCTCGCGACAGCCGCTTCGCGCTTCGGCGGCTGCGCCGCGCGCCCGGATTCGCCGGCGGCGTCATCACCACGTTAGGCATCGGCATCGGCGCCGCGGTCGGGATCGGCACCATCGTCTACGGCGTCCTCCTCCGCAATCTCCCGTACGACAAGCCGGACCAGCTCGTGCGGGTCGGCTTCGTCACGGAGGGCCTCGCGGACGCCAGCGACCTGCATTCGGCACCCACCTACATCCATTTCGCCATCAGCTCGCGCTCCTTCAGCGAGCTCGGTGGGTTTCTCACGAACGACCAGTTCAACATCACCGACGGCGACGCGCCGGAGCGCGTGACCGTCGCGATGATGACACCGAGCCTGTTCACCGTGCTGGGCGTGCGTCCGATCCGCGGCCAGCTCTTCGAGCCTAACGATACGTCGTGGTCCAATCCGCGTTCCGCGATTCTCATCTCGGAGAATCTCTGGCGACGGCGGTACGGAGCCGACCCGAAGATCATCGGTCGCCGCATCGAGCTGAACCGCGGCGCGCGGTTCGTCGTCGGCGTGCTTCCCCGGTCGTTCGCCTTCCCCACGCCGTCGGTGGATCTGTACTACCCTGCGGCCTTGCCTGTCAGCCAGGCGCAGATCACGTCACGCTGGCTCACGGTGATCGGCCGCCTGCGGGATGGCGTTACTCCGGCGAGCGCCGAGGCGGAGCTGAACAGCCTTGTCCCTGCGCTTTCAGAGCGGTTTCCGGCGATCACCCCCGACGTGCTCCAGCAGAGTCACGCGCGGGTCGTCGTGCGATCGCTCAAGAGCGCCACGGTGGCACCGGTCCGTCCACAGCTCGTGCTCCTGGGCGTACTGGTCGCGGTGGTGCTGCTGATCGCCACGACCAACGTCGTCAATCTCTTTCTGCTCCGCACCGACCGCGTTAGGCACGAGATCGCGATCGCGCTCTCACTCGGCGCGAGTCGCGTGTCCATCGCGCGGCGATTCGTGGTGGAAGGAATCCTGCTTGGCCTGGCGTCGACGATCGTCGCGCTTCCCGCCGCCGCGCTCGCACTCTCCACGAAATTCGGCTTCACGGAGCGCGAGATCCCGCGCCTGCATGAAGTCTCGTTCACAGCAACCACTGTGGTGCTGGTGCTCGGGTGCGCGATCGTGATCGGCGCCGCGGTCGGGCTCATCTCGCTCACGCGCGTTGCGACGGTCGGGCTGCTCGACAGTCTCCGCGCGTCGCGGTCGACGTCGAGCCGCAGTTGGCGCCGCGCGCAGAACGGCCTCGTCGCCTTCCAGGTCGCGCTCGCGCTCATGCTCCTCGTCGCGGCGGGATTGTTGGGCGAGAGCTTCTGGAACCTCCGCAACGCGGCGATCGGATTCGATCCCGCGAATACGATGACCTTCCAGGTGTCGCTGCCGTGGGGCGCCGAGGGGTACACGTCGTACGGCAAGAACGCGGCGTACAATGCGAAGCTGGTCGACCGACTTCGCGCGCTCCCCGGCGTCAGCCTTGTGGGCGTCACCATGCGTCTTCCGCTGGCGAGCCACGGCACGCGGAACTATGAAGAGCTGCAGGCCGCAGACGAGCAAGGCCGGCCGACGGTCGACGTGGCGGGTAACGTGGCGACCGCGGACTACTTCCGAACGATGGGAATTCCGCTGCACGCGGGACGCAGCTTCCGGGCGGGCGACCTGCGCGGCTGGCCAGCGGCGGTGGTCAGCGAGCGCCTTGCCACGAGCTTGTTCGGGACGACGGATGTCGTCGGGCGCCGAATCCGACGGGTGACCCCGACGCCGGCGCATGCGGCGGCGTTCACCATCGTTGGCGTGGTCGGCGACGTGCACTGGGACCGCATCGAAGGCGGCTACGCGCCGATGGTCTACTATCCGCTCCTGCGCGACGCCGACGGCCTGCCAGCCGACAGCCAGCCGGCGCCGTACACGCCGATGGACGTACACTACGCGATACGCGGGACGCAGCTGCCGAGCGGGTCGACCATTCACGCGATCATGAAGGAGCTCGACAGCCGAGTGCCGGCGACGGATATCCGTACGCTCGGCTCGCTCGTGGATGACGCGACCGCCCGCGTGCGCCTAACGTTACTGCTCATCGCGGTCGCCGGCAGCGCCGCGCTGGTGCTTGGCGTCATTGGCGTGTACAGCGTGGTCTCGTACGCGGCGAACGGGCGGCTGCGAGAGTTCGGGATCCGTCTGGCGTTAGGCGCGGCGCCGGCCCGCGTCGCGGGCATCGTGCTCCGTGATGGCTTGCGGCTCGTCGGCGTGGGCGTCGTCGCGGGGCTCGCGGCTGCCGTTGGCGCAACCCGATTTCTGCGCGCCCTGCTCTACGAGGTGCAACCGACAAGTGTGGCCGAGTTCGGGATGGCGACGGTCGTGCTTGTCGCGGTTACCTTGTTCGCGACGCTTCTCGTCGCGCGGCGGGCGGCGCGCACGCACCCTGCGGTGGTACTCTTCGGAGAGAGCTAGGTGCCGGCGGCCGGCGGCCGGCGGCCGGCGGCTGGCGACCGGCGACCGGCGACCGGCGCCTGCCGCCTGCCGCCTGCCGCCCACTCAGGAGAAACCCAAATGTCGCGACTTCTCGTTCGTGCCTTCACGATCTCCCTCGACGGATACGGCGCTGGCCCACGTCAATCGATGGACGAGCCGCTCGGAGTCGGTGGCGAAAACCTTCACGATTGGCTGGTCAGCACCCAGACCTTCAGACGCATGCACGGCGGCGGCGAAGGCGGGACCACCGGCATCGATGAGGATTTCGCCGCTCGCTCCATGACCGGCTTCGGCGCATGGATACTCGGCCGCAACATGTTCGCACCGACACGCGGACCGTGGCCCGACGACTCCTGGCGCGGTTGGTGGGGTGAGAATCCACCCTATCACGCGCCGACGTTCGTGCTCACACACTACCCCAGGCCGCCACTGGAAATGGAAGGCGGCACGGTCTTCCACTTCGTCACCGACGGCATCCAGGCGGCGCTGGAGCGTGCCCGAGCCGCGGCAGGCAGCCAGGACATCCGCCTCCTCGGCGGCGCCGAGACCATTCGTCAGTACCTGCAAGCCGGGCTGGTCGATGAGATGCAGATCGCGGTATCGCCGATCCTGCTCGGTTCCGGCGAGCATCTGCTGGGAGGCCTCGACCTCCCAGCGCTCCGCTACCGTTGCACAAAAGGCGTCCCGAGCGAGAAGGCCGTGCATTACTCCATAGTGAAGGAGGGATGAGGGAGACGGCCGGGAGACGGGAGACGGGAGCTGTAGCACCCTCGGGACGCTCATCGCGCCAGCAGCCAGCGTCAGCCAGCGTCAGCCAGCAGGCAGCACGAGCAGCCAGCACGAGCAGCCAGCAACCAGCCGCTGTTCGCCTCCGGCTCCCGTCTACCGACCTCCCCTATAACGAACAAAAAACGTCTCGACACCATCCCGCGCGCCCGCGATGATCGCGGCTTTCGACGGAACCGTCCCGACGAGCATGGCCCGGTCGAGCGGCTCACCCGCCACCAGATACGCGAAGTGCGCGGCGGCTCGACGTGCGTTGTCGATTCGAAGCAACCGGCGCCGGCCAAGCTGGGCGAATCCCGACGCCAGGGCGTCGAGAACCTGGCCGGGCGCGCGATCGAAGTACTCCGCGCCGAGGTTCGGGAATGCTCGCGCCTCGCCGATCAGGAGTCGCCGCAGCGCGACGACCTCGGGGCGCACGATCCCGAGGGCCAGCCGGCGCGCGAGGTCGTCGAGCGTGGCGCGAAGGTTCGCCGCCGTGACGCCGACGGTGAATTCCTCGTGCAGTCCGCGCGCGAATGCTTCCGCGTACGCGAGGACGTCGGCGACGATCTGGCGGAAGAGCGCGTCCTTGTCGCCGTAGTTGTTGTACACCGTACGTTTCGTTAGGCTCGCCGCCGACGCGATCTGCTCCATGGTAGTCCCCGCGTAACCCTGGCGCAGGAACAGCGTGCGAGCGGCCGAGACGGCTTCGTCTTCGCGCGACATCCGCTCAGCGTGCTCGCCAACGGGCCGGGCGGCTGGGTGCAGACAGCGAACTTCATGATCACTGGCCCGATGGTGATCGCGGTCGCCGTTGGGTTCCGGCGCGCGCTCGCACCAAAATCACTCGCGGTGAGCTTGTTCCTCGGCGCCTTCGGCGCCAGCATGCTCGTGGCTGCCGTGTTTCGGGCGGACCCGATGGACGGATTTCCCGTCATGTCGCGACGAAACGTGCCGTCACTGGCTCGCCTCTCACTGCTGGCCGGGATCATCATCCTGCTGGGCTTCTTTGGCGGCATGGCAGTCCCGCACAGCTCACCGGTCCTCGGAATCTGGATCGCGGTGATCGTTGGGTGGGCGTGGCTCGCCGTGATGTCGCGCCACCTGATTGGCGTGGACGTCGGAACCCACGAAGCCTAACGCGGATTCAGTACCGATCGCTCTCGAAGTCGTTTATCAAGAAACCGGGCTCGATGCGCGACCACGTTAGCGTGTTCGAGAGCGATCCGGCTGATCCGCCCGATCCGGATGCTCCATCAGCGGAATCAATGTTCGAAGTCTGCGTTAGGTCTAGCATGGACGATCCACTCGGTTGCCGGCCGGAAAACGGAGGAGCGCGATGTTCGTGATCAAGGCCGAGGTGAGCGACCCGGTGCCGCGGACGTTCACATTCCTCGCGCAGAAGACGATGTACGGCGGCAAGCAGATCGCCACCGGCGACACGATCTTCGTGTTCGCGAGCGAGAACCAAGGTGGGAGGGGTCTCGTCGCGAAAGGCGTCGTCACCGCAGCCGACGCGGTCCCAAGACGCCGAGGCATCGCCCGCCAAACGCCGCGCGTGAACGTCTCCATCCGCCGCATGGCGCTCGCCAAACGCCGCTTAGGGCGGCGCGAGCTCAAGGCCTTTGTCGACTGGAACGACGGCCGCCCCGAGACCGAGCTCAATTTCAAGCTCTATCGTCAGGCAACCAACAAGATCGTCGGCATCTCGCACGCCGCAGAGACGTTTCTGCGCGGGTTCTTCTGACGATGAGCGTTAGGCGTCCGACGCGTCCGCCGGCTCAGCGCTGACCGTCCATCAGTCGCACGCCCGTTCGAAAACCCGGGCGCGTGGCCCGGGATTTGCGGTCGAGCCCGCCACACCTTTACCGTCGCCACGTGCCCCCACCCCGCCGGCCTCCCCGCGTGGTGCGAGCACGTTACTCGGCGTTACTATGGTAGCGTCGAACGGGAACCAGTCGTGGTGAGAAGCCGAGATGGGCGTGCTGTCACGAAAGGCTGGACGCGTTAGGCGCCAGGCGAGGCCGGTCGGGATTTCAATCCTGTGGAAACCGCTTCGCGACTCGCATTACGTCGTCGCATCACTGCAGCCGGGCGGTGGTGGCCTTCGCCAGATCTTCGCCCGCCAGTCCACGCTGACCGAGCTGCAGGCGCTCGCGCGCGCCAATCCCGAGCAGGCGATCGCCGGCGTGCTCCTCGGGAAACGACTGGATTGCTCGCTCAACCTCACGCCCTACGTTCTCATCGAGTCGCATGTCGCCGTCGGGCTCACATCGCTCGACGAGCGCGCCATCGCCCACGACATTCAATCCGCCGTCGCCCAAGTCAGCCGTCGTCGCAAACCCGTCGAAGTACTCGGATGGTTCTGCACCAGTCGATCGCCCGAGGCAGCGGTGTCGCCAGCCCATGCCGCAATCCACGCCGCATGCTTCAGAGACCCGTGGCAGACCATTCTGACGTTCGCGAAAGCGGGCAAAGGCGGTGCCTTCTTCCTTCATGATGCGCGTGCGGCGCGCTGGTTCCACGCCCCATTCTACGAGGTAACCGACACGAAGGCCGGCAGTCGCGCGCCGAGGCCTACGTGCATCGCGTGGCCCGCGTACCTAACGACGAACACCGTCGTTCCCCTGGTGTCGCAGCCGACCGCCGTACCACCGCGCGAGCAGCCCGGTGCCTTGGCGCGACCGGTCGCGCGACCGGTGGCCCGAGCGCCGCGTGCTCCCGCAGGCGATACGCTCGGTGGCGTCAGTCGAGTCGCGGAAGCGGCCCGCCGCTCGGCGCTCGACCTCGCGAAGACCCTTGGCGGCCGGGCCGCGAAGACATCGCGAGAGGCCACGAAGAAGCTCGACAGGATTCGCGCTGAGCGGGCCGAGAGCGCGGCCCGCCGGAAGGCGGAAGCCGATGCGGCCCGCGCGCGTCTGGAAGAACAGAAAGCCAGGGAAGCGGCCGAACGTCGGGCGGCGCGCGAGGAGGAGCGACGCAAGGCGGCCGAGTTGGAGAAGCAGCGCGCCGCCGAAGCCAAGGTACGCCGGGCCGCGGAGGAAGAAGCTCGTCGCAAGGCCGCCGAAGAGACTGAACGGCGCCGAGCGGCCGAAGCGGAAGCAAGACGGCAGGCCAGAGAAGCCGAAGCCGAGGCCAAACGCAACGCAGCGGAGGAAGCGGAGCGCCAACGTGCTGCCGAAGCGGAGGCGAGGCGCCAAGCCAGAGAGGCCGAGGCGCGACACCGGGCTGAAGAGGCGGAGCGGCAACGCGCGGCGGAAGCGGAGGCGCGGCGTTTAGCTGCGGAAGAAGCGGAACGTCAGGCCGCGGAAGACGCGCAGCGGAAGGCCGAAGAAGACGCTCGACGTAAAGCCGCAAGGGAGGAAGCTCGACGAAAAGCCGTGGAAGAAGCGCGTCGAAGGGCTGCCGAAGAAGAACAGCGTCGGGTTGCAGCGGCGGAAGCCGAGGCGCTTCGCGAGGCAGAAGAGGCCGAGGCTCGACGGTTGGCCGAGGCCGAAGCTCGACAACGCGCCCGGGAGGCGGAAGCGCGGCGAAAGGCTGAGGAGGCCGAGGCATTGCGCATCGCTGAGGCCGTCGAGGCGCGCCGGAAAGTGGAAGAAGAGGCAGAGGAGGAGCGCCGAAAGGCGGCAGTCGCCGAAGTGCTTCGCATCTCCATGGAAGTGGCGGCCATGAGAGAGAAGCTCGCGCGAGCACCAGCGCCCGTGGAGGGAGGAAAGAAAGCACCCAAGGCGCCAACCCCTCACTTGCCGGATCTCGAAGACACGACGGGTGCCGACGGACCGTACCGGTATCTCGCGCTCGCGAGGCGTGAAGGGTTCGAGGTGACGGAGAAGATCGAGCGCGGAACCCCTGAACACCCGGAAACGATCTGGCTGCTGCACGAAGCGGCGTTCGGACTGCGGCTGATCGTCGTGACCACCGACGAGACGGTTCGTGAGGCCAACCTTCATTACAACATGCGGACGGATGACGGCGCGTCGAACGGTACATCGCCGCTAGAGCACGGCGATGGCGAGCCGCGGACGATTTATGGACGCGAGGAGTGCCTTCAGGGTTTGCGCGCGCGCTGCCGACGCCTTCGCGCTACGGGAGCACTCGAACGTGACTGGAAGGTCGCGCCGACGTCGGAGAATTCCGTCTCGTCTTCTCTGTAAGGCGGCTGCCAGGGCCTGGGTGATCCCCAGGTGACTTCCTCCACCACATTGCGCGACGGCGATCGGGACGGACGGTTTCCGTCGCCGTTCGCGTTCCAGGCCTTTCAACCGGTGGATGTGGATCATGAGTCACGGATCGATACTGAATGTCGCGGCGGCGGGTCTCGTGATCGGGGCGCTGCTCGGGATGGCTGGTTCGTTTGCGCCGACCGCTGAGCTTCGTGGGCTCGCGTGGGGAACTGACGGCATCGCGCTCGTGGTGGCCAGCGCGTTGCTTGGCCTCCATCACCTGCGAAGGGGTGATGTGCAGCTGGCCGCTGGATTCCTTGTCTTTCTGGCTGGCGAGACATTGATCGTCTCGGGGTCGGCGATGGACCCTGCCGCGAGCGCGCCGTCGTTCGCCGCGGGCACGGGGCTGTGGGCAGCGGCTCTGGCGCTGATCAGCGCGTCGCCAATCATGCCGAAGCCCGTCAGGATCACCGGGACGATCGCGGCGGTTCTGTTCGCCGTGACGGCTGCGGCGATCTTCAGCGGCGCGGGACTGACGTCGCTCTCTAACCCGTTGCCGTTTTACGCCTATCCATTCCTGGCGATGACGCTCTTCGGATGGGCGTGGGCGCACCGGCCCTCGGGGGCTCCAACGGAACCGAACCGTCAGCCTGCGGTACGCGACTACGCCAACAGCTAGTGCCGCGTTAGGCTTCTTGACCGCGGCGTTCCCGAGGCATCGCGCAGTGTCGCTGACACGACATAACGCGGGGCGTCAGGCGGCAGATCTGCCAGCTCCTCGGCGGAGTCGGCGTCCAGCTCGCGAACGAGCCGCTTGAGCTCCATCAGATCACTGAACGCGATCGACGCGAACTCCAGCCGCTCGCCGTCAGGCGCCCGCATCTCGACGTCAGCTAGCGTCCGCCCAATGTCGATGAGCTTCTTCCCGGCGGGCGTGGCATCGAGAAAGTCGTCGATCTCTGCATCTCGCATCTCCTCGGCGGACAAGCCGTTCGCCTCGAGGTGCGTCTTGAGCGCGTGGCCGGCGGAGAGGAAGCCGGTGAGACGCGGAAGGATTTCCAGGCCGTAGGCCGTGGGCCGAAAGATCCCACCCTTTTGCCCAGGGTGGTCGGAACGGTCCTCGAGATCGGACTCGCCGATGAGGACGCCGGAGTGCCAGAACGTGTAGGTCATGTGCCCAGGTTATGATCACGGCCGCCGGCGTGCGTCATCGAAACACTCGAGCACGCATCGATTCATCGCGGACGGCAAGGTCCTTTCGGAGCGGATACGGCCCCTTGCGGTAAACCTTTGGGAAGGTGCGGGGCCACGCACTACCGCCCTATTGTTGGCGATGTCCGGCTCCGGCGCGACCGCGCCTGACCGGCGTCTCCAAACGAGGCGAGGGCAAATGAGAGCGACACGTTCGTGTCGACCGATGGACCGCCTGCGACCGATGCTGGTCTTGGGCGCCGCGCTGTTCCTTGCTGGCGGCGGGCGTGTGGGGTGGGCGCAGTCTGCGCAGGCTATGCAAGCTGCGGCGCCCGCCACGCCCGCCGCCAATCAGGCCAAGACCGACAGCGCAAGTAAGGCCCAGCCCGACAGCGGCAAGAAGATCGCACCCGAGCAGCTGCAGATGCTCGTGGCGCCGGTGGCGCTGTACCCGGACGATCTGCTGATGCAGACCCTCGTCGCATCCACGTACCCGCTCGAGATCGTTCAGCTGCAGCAGTGGATGGCGAAGAACCCGAATCTGAAGGACAAGGCGCTCGCCGATTCCGTCGGGAAAATGCCGTGGGACCCGTCGATTCAATCCATGGCGGCGCTGCCCGATGTGGTCAAACGCCTGTCCGACGACGTCCAGTGGACGACGGACCTGGGGAACGCATTCCTCGCGCAGCAGTCCGACGTGATGAACGCCGTGCAGGTCATGCGAAAGAAGGCGAAGGACAAGGGGGCGCTCACGTCGAACGACAAGCAGAAGGTCGAGACCCAGGTCGTCGAGAAGAAGGAAGTGATCATCGTCCAGCCGACGAATCCCGAGGTCATCTACGTGCCGCAGTACAGCCCGACCGTCGTGTACGGGCCGCCGTATCCCTATTACCCCTATCCGCCGATCTACTACCCGCCGTACCCGCCGGGAGGGATGTTCATCTCCTTCACGGCAGGCATGGTGTGGGGGGCCGCTATTTGGGGCGGCGCCTGCTGCCACGCCGGCTGGGGCGGCGGCAACGTCTACATCAATAACAGCAACAACTTCATCCGCGCCGGCGGAGTTGGTGGGGTTGGTGGCGTCGGCGGTGTTGGTGGCGTTGGAGGTGTCGGCGGCGTGGGCGGTGTCGGTGGCGCCGGTGGTGTTGGTGGTGTAGGTGGCGTAGGCGGTGCCGGCGGCGCTGGACGGCCCGGAGGCGCGCAGCCCAAAGGCGGTAGCAACTGGTCGCACAACCCTTCGCATCGAGGCGGCGCTCCATACGCCGATCAGCGTACCGCGGACAAGTTTGGCGGATCTACCAACCGGGCTGGGGCAAATGACCGCGCAGGCGGCGCGGGCGGCGGCCGGGGCGGTGCGGGTGGCGTGGGCGCCGGCGCCGGCGCGGGTAACCGAGCGGGGAACACGCCGGGAGTAGACCGAGCTGGCGCTGGCAATCGCGCCGGGGCTGGCGGAGCAGGCGGCGCCGGCGGTGACCGCATCGGGGGCCGAGACATTCCGAGCGGAGGTGCATCGAACCGCGGTGGCTCGAGCGGCTTCGGTGGTAGCTCGGGCGGCTTCGACGGCGCGAGTGCCCGAGGCAGTAGTTCACGTGGAGCATCCAGCATGGGCGGCCGAAGCGGTGGCTTCGGCGGCGGCGGTGGACGAGGCGGAGGAGGAGGGAGACGACGATGAGCGCGGGAACTCTACGCATCGCCGGCTGCCTCGGCGCGGCTGCGATGCTCGGCATTCTGGTTGGGTGCGGCGGGTCGAAGGATTCGGATGCGTCGAACGGATCGGCCACCCCGGCGGTACCAGCGCAGCAATTCGCGAGTCCGGAGGAAGCAGCCGCGGCTCTGGTCGGCGCCGCGGAGAAGTACGACGTCGCGACGCTGAAATCGATTCTTGGGTCGAACGGCCAGCCGATCGTCCAATCGGGAGATTCAGTGTCCGATCGCAACGACCTGATCGCGTTCGCCGGCCAAGCACGTGAAAAGCAGCACATCGACCTGGATTCGGCGCAGACGACTGCGCACCTCATCGTGGGACCGGGCGAGTGGCCACTTCCCGTTCCCATCGTGAAGAACGGTGACAAGTGGGCGTTCGACGCAGCGAGCGGGCAGCAGGAGATCCTGCGCCGCCGCATCGGCCGCAACGAGCTCGATGCGATCCAGGTGTGCCTCGGATATGTCGAGGCGCAGCACAGCTACGCCTTGGTCAAGCACGATGGGGCGCGCGTGAATCAGTACGCGCAGCGAGTCATCAGCACGCCGGGCAAGCAGGACGGTCTCGCGTGGCAGGCGAAGGACGGTACCTGGCAAGGCCCCGTGGGCCCGCGGATCGCCCACGCCATTGAGGAGGGCTACGCGACGAACCCTGCCCCGCCGTATCACGGCTATGTGTTCAAGATTCTCAAGGGTCAGGGTCCGGCTGCGCCCATGGGGCAGATGGACTTCGTGGTCGATAGCGCGATGATCGGTGGATTCGCGCTCGTGGCTGCGCCGGCGGAGTATCTCGTGACTGGCGTGAAGACGTTCATCGTGAGCCACGACGGCATCGTGTACGAGAAGGACCTGGGCGAGAAGACCCTCGAGCAATTCAAGGCGATGGATCGGTATAACCCCGACTCGACCTGGTCGCGCGTGCAGGGGAACTGAGGCGCGGCGGGTCCGGGGTGTTGTACGACGATGCGGGGCGTCATGTTCGACGCCCCGCTCATCGCATCTGGAGGTACCGTGCTCACTGCGGACATGCGGGCGGTGATCCAGTCCGCCCATCTGTGCTTCGCCGCGACCGTGACACCCGACGGACGGCCTAACGTGTCGCCGAAAGGCACGATTCGGGTGTGGGACGACACGCAACTCTTCTTCCTCGACATCGCGTCACCGGGTACGCGCGCGAATCTCGCGCACGCGCCGTGGCTCGAGCTGAACGTCGTCGATCAGCTGTCGCGGCGTGGCTATCGGTTCGCCGGGACGGCCGTGCTCCACTTCCCTGAAAGCGCGGTCTACGCGGAGGGCGTGCGTCGCGTGTATGACGCGACGCTGCCCGCTGAGCCGCCGGCCGCGGTGGTGCTGCTCGCGGTAGAGCGCGTGGCGCCCCTGCTCTCCCCGGCGTACTGGCGTGGAGACGACGAAACGGCCATCCGGGCGCTGTGGCGTGACCGCCGGGCCGAGCTGGATCGTGAGTTCGACGCGCACGTCGCGCGGGTCGGCGCGGTTCGGGTGGACGTCGGATAACACCGTGCTCCGCGGACTTCGTTAGCTTCAGGTGTCCTCGGGCACGTGACCATGAGCAGCAATCCAACGATCGTCTATCCGTTCGCCATCCCGATCCACCTCGGCCGCTTTCAGTTCGAGCTGTCAGGGTTCGGGGTCGCCGTGCTCCTTGCGTTCGTCATCGCGCAAGTGGTGTCGGAGCGTGAGCTGCGGCGGCGGGGGTACGAGACCGAGGCGCAACACGTCAGCGACGTCCTCCTCGCCGCAGTCCTGGGAACGCTGGTTGGCGGCAAGCTCTATTTCGTTGGCGTCATCACGCACAACTGGCACGATCTCTTCTCGCGCTCCGGGTTCGTCTTCTGGGGTGGGTTCATGGGCGCCGTGGCCGCGTGCTGGGCGATTATCCGTGTTCGCAAGCTCCCCTTCGCTCGTTATGCAGATGTCGCGGGCATCGCGATCGCCGCCGGCTATGCGGTGGGACGCACCGGGTGTTGGGCGGTCGGCGACGACTATGGGAGGTGGTACGACGGACCGCTTGCGGTCGCGTTCCCAATGGGCTTCCCGCCGTCGACGGTCGGTGACATGCAGCGAAATTTCCACGCCGTGTTTCCTGCGACAATGGACAGGGCAGCACTCGTTGGCGTAGTGCCAACGCAGCTCATCGAGGTGGCACTCGGATTTGCCATGTTCCTCGTGCTCTGGCGGCTGCGTCAGCACACGCACGCCGACGGGTGGCTGTTCGGCGTGTACGCCGTGGTCGCGGGAATCGAGCGGTTTCTCGTCGAGTTCGTGCGGATCAAGGACGACCGCTTTTTCGCGTTGAGTGTCGCGCAGTGCATCGCGATCGCGGTGTTCGTGATCGGAATCCTCGTGATGCGCGCTCGCAACGGACCGGCCGCGCGCCCTGGTCAGAACGCCTTCACGGCTGGCGGTCAGGCGTCCGCGCCGGCGACTGCCTAACGGCGGTCGCTGATGGATCGCCGGATGGTCCTCGATCCCGACGTCGCGGAGATGGACGCGGTGCTCGTCGGTGCGGGCGACGCCGAGATCGTCGCCCTCGAGGCGGCGTTACGCGCGGCCCAACTCGCGGCGGACGTGCCGGCTCTGACGAACCTCATCTCCGACGACCTGCTGTTCACCGGTCCGGATGGTCAGCTCGGAACAAAGGCCCAGGACCTCGAGGCGCACGGATCGGGCGTCGTGCGGTTTCGATCGTACGTGCCGGAGGAATTGCGCATGCGGCGCGTTGGCGCGGCCGTCGTCGTCACCGCACTGCGTGCGCGTCTCGAGGTGGAGGTGGCCGGAACCCTCGTTGGCGGCACCTATCGCTATACCCGCGTGTGGGCGCGAGAGGCAGATGGCCGGTGGCGGGTCGTGGGTGGCCACGTCAGCGCGGTGGCCCCCCAGGGGGCTGCGTCAGAGTGATGACTTGAGACTCTGACCCCTTACGAACTGATCGAACGCGTCCACGGAGGCCATCTGAAAGACGAGATCGAGCGCGGGCTGGCAGGACTCATCGGGCAACCGCTGTGGGACACCGGCCGCGACGGCGCGATGTTGTGGCTCCAGTTCGGCGACCGGCGCATGCGGCCGGACATCCAGCTCGGCCGCCGCGAGGTGGGCGAGTACACGCTGCACGTCTCGTGTCCGTGGCGGATTGTCGGGCCGGAGGGGCTGGTCGTCGCATCCGGCGATCTGTTCACACCAGCGGATCCGTTGGCCGACCTCGCAGACTTCGACTGGGAGGCGCCAGGCGCGAACTGGTGCGACGTGCGTCTCCGGGCGTTCATCGCCGCCACCGCGGAGGCCCCGCTCGCCGTGAGCGCGGTATCCGCCGACGAGCTCGGGAGCCTGCGGCTGTTCCTCGGTGACGAGTACGTGCTCGACATCTTTCCGGACAGCTCGTTCGCGGCGCACGTCGAAAGCGAGTTCTGGCGTCTCCTGCAACCGGGGTCCGGCGCGCCGCATTTCGTCGTGGGCAGTGAGGGGATCGCCCGGGTGCCGGAAGCCTAACGCGAGGCACCGAGGCTAAGCCACCGGTCTGGTGGACTGACCGCCTCGGCGGCTAAAATGAGTCCGCGCATTCCCACCACTGGACTCGACCCGGAGCCGACCATGAGCGCAGTTTCCCTGACAGAGTCACGCGGCGCTGCCCGCGCCGGCGGATGGTCCCTCATCGCGGCTGCCATCGGGTTCATGGCCGTGTTCAGCTACCTGGCAGCGCGCTTCAGCTACCCGGACGTGCTCGACGGGTCAGCTGGCGACGTGCTCCCACGCCTCATCGCGTTAGGCTCCGCCGGGCGAGCCGTCTGGGCGATCTACGCGTTGCTGCCACTGTTGCTCATTCCCGCCGGCATCGGCGCGTACGCAGCGCTCCGTGACGTGGCGCCAAACGCGATGCGTGTCGCGGTCGTGTTCAGCGTCGTCTCGGCCGTGAGCATGATAGTCGGTCTCGCCCGATGGCCGAGCGTGCATTGGGAGCTCGCGCGCGCGTACCCGACGGCGTCGCCCGACGCTCGCGTCGCGCTCGATGCGATCTTCAGCGGATTGAACGTGTACCTCGGCAACTACATCGGCGAATTTCTTGGTGAGCTTTCGCTGAACGCCTTCTTCATGCTCGCTGCCGTGGCGCTCCTGAAGGCCGGGCAACGATTGGCCGGCTATGCCGGGCTTGCCGTCGGTCTCATCGGTCTGGTGGCGGCGTTCCGGAACGCAACGCCGGCGGTCGGCCCCGTCGCCGACGTGAACAACTACGTGCTGCCGCTCTGGCTCATCGCGTTCGGCGTGATATTGCTGCGCACCCAACGGACTCGGGTTCGAGCGCCGGCCATCGCGTAGGCCTTTGCGAACCACCCTGGCAGACCGCGACGCACACCCACGGAGAACGCCATGACCGACCGCCGGAGCCGCAGAGAGTTCCTGGGCCTAACGACCGCCGGCGCCGCCGGCATCCTCGCGCGACCGTGGCTCGGCGACTCGGGAAGCGGCGGCTTCTTCCCGGCTGCGTTCGCGCAAAGCCAGCAAGGTGTCGACCCCGACCTCGTTGTGTTGAACTCGAAGGTCTACACCATGGACGCCGCTGCGCCGCGCGCCCAGGCCTTCGCGGTGAGCCGCGGGCGGTTTGTCGCCGTGGGCAGTACGGCAGCGATCAAGGCGCTGGCAGGCAAGCGCACGCAGACGTTCGACGCAACGCAGATGACCATCGTGCCGGGCTTCACGGATTGCCACAATCACGCGGACGGAACGACGCTGCTGTACGAGGTGCTCGTCGGCAATCCGTTCGAGGTCGAATTCGTCACGATCGCCAGCATCATCGAGAAGCTTCGCGCGAAGGCGCAGCAGCTGCCACCGGGCACGTGGGTCGCGGGTTACTTCCACGACGACACGAAGCTCAAGGACAAACGCCCACTCAATCGCCACGACCTCGACAAGGTCTCCACCGAGCACCCGGTGGTCGTCGAGCATCGCGGCGGGCACACGTCGTTCTTCAACACGAAGGCGCTCGAGATGGCGAAGGTCACGAGGGACACACCGAATCCGCCGGGCGGAACGTTCGACCGTGACGAGAGCGGTGACCTGAACGGCCGCGTGACCGATCTCGCCCGTGATGTGTTCGACAGTGTCGGCCAGCGCCCGTCGTTCACACCCGACCAGCGCGCCAAGCGTGAGCGTGATGGCATCGCACACATCTCGAAGGAGTTCGCCCGCTACGGCCTAACGAGCGTGCATCACGAGGATGGCGATCTCGCGGCCATCCAGGATGTTCGCGCCCGCGGCGAGCTCCGTCACCGCGTGAGCTACGAGCCGGGTGACCGAATGCTGGAGGCGATGATCTCGAACGGGATCAGGACCGGGTTCGGCGACGAGTGGATCAAGTTCGGCGCGACGTCGGAGCACGTGGTCGACGGGTCGTTCTCCGAGCGCACGATGGCGTTGAGCATTCCCTACCCCAACAGGCAGCCGCCGTACAAGGGCAACGTCACGACGACGCAGGACGACCTCAACGCATGGGTCGAGCGCGTGCATCGGGCGGGGATTCAGGTCAACTGCCACGCGAACGGCGACGTCGCAATCGACATGTATCTCACCGCCCTGGAGCGCGCCCAGCAAGCCGCGCCGAGCGCGGATGCGCGACCCAAGATCACGCACTGTACGCTCATCAACGACGACCTCGTGCGCCGGATGAAGGCGTTAGGCGCCGTGCCGGCGATGTTCACGACGTACACGTACTACAACACCGACAAGTTCCCGTTCTACGGTCAGGACCTCATGAAACGGGCGCTGGCGTTCCGCACGATGCTCGACGCGGGCATCCACGCAGCCGCCGGCTCGGACTTCAGCCCCGGGCCGTTCGCGCCGCTCATGGGCATCCAGGGCATGGTCACGCGCACGGGATGGGACGGCACGACCTGGGGCGCGAATCAGCGTGTGAGCGTCGACGAGGCTATCCGGATCAACACGCTGAACGGCGCGTACGCATCGCGCGAGGAGTCGATCAAGGGCTCCATCACGGCTGGCAAGCTCGCCGACTTCGTCGTCCTCGCTGACGACCCGCACACGGTGGCGAGTGACAAGATCAAGGACATCCATGTCGTGCGCACCGTCGTCGGCGGGTCGACGATGTATCAGGGGTAACTGATGCTCGCGGCTTGACGCCGGCCCAGTCGCCCCTATCGTGGATCGCGTGAGCACGCCTTCGCGAAGCCTTCTGCTTGCCGGCGTTGTATCCGCCCTCTCGTGCGGCGGGGATGATGGGGTTTCCCCCCAGCCCGTCCTGTTCGACCGCGTTCCCATGCTCTTCAGCTCGGCGCGTGGAGGAAACGTCGACATCTATGTCATGGATGCCGACGGAACACACACCCGTCGGATGACGACAGACCCGGCGGTCGATCAGAGTGCCGATTGGTCGCCCGACGGAGTCAAGTTCGCGTTCATGTCGAGGCGCGACGGGGACTACGAGATCTACACAATGCGTTCTGACGGCCGCGGCCTGCGACAGCTTACGCAGAACACGCTCGCCGACGGGTTTCCGCGCTGGTCCCCCGATGGGTCACGCATCCTGTTCACCTCCCTCCGCGACGGGCTGTTCAACCTCTACCTCATGAACCCCGACGGTTCGAACGTCGTGCAACTCACGAAGGGGCCTGGGGAAAACATGGGTGGTGCCTGGTCGCCTGACGGGTCGAAGATCGCGTTTCTCTCGACGCGGGACAACGGCACTGCCGAGATCTACGTGATGGAGGCCGACGGCAGCAACCCGGTGCGCCTAACGACGAACAAGCTGGCCGAGGGCGCGAAGATCGCGTGGTCGCCTGACGGATCGAAGATAGCGTTCTACGCGGCGAGCAATGCCGACACGGACATCTACGTGATGGACACCGACGGCGGAAACGTCACGAGGCTGACCGACGGCCCGTCGAACGACCGCTCTCCGACCTGGTCACCGGACGGCCTTCGCATCGCGTTCACGAGCGATCGCGATGGCGACGATGAGATCTACGTCATGAATGCCGACGGCACCGGGCCGGTTCGGCTTACGACCAGTGTCGCCCCGGACGTGCTCGACGCCTGGCAACGCTGAGCGCTTTGCAGCAGCACACGCGTTGGCGCCCGATTAGCCAAGCTCGGTGTTCATGAAGAATTCAGATTCTGGCGCGCCGCTTGCCTTTTGCCGACCCGGACCATTTCGGGCACGTACAGCAAGGGAACGGCGGGATCGTGAACAGCTCAGTCTCGTTGTGGGCAGGGATCCTTGGAAGCACCGTGGCGCAGCTCGCCACCGCGCAGCGCCCCGCCGCACGCATAGTCAGCTCGGATAGCGCGACGATTGCCGGCGGCACGTACTACGACGCCGGGACGATCAGCCGGTTCTTCCTCGGCAACACGTATCGCGACTATTGGGTCAAGCCCATCCGCGTTCCGGTTCTGAACCTTCGCACGTACGCGGGCGGACTCGAGCCAATCAAGGAAGGCGGTGGGGCACAGACCCGTAACCTTCGACTCGGCGCGCCCGACGGATCGGAATTCGTCTTTCGCTCCGTCAACAAGGCGTCCGTGAATCCACCGCCGCGGTTTCGCGGAACGATCATCGAGGCGATCTACCGCGATCAGGTGAGCGCGATGTACCCGGCCGCGGCCGTGGTCGCGGCACCGCTCGTCGAAGCGGCGGGCGTGCTGCACGCGACTCCCGAGCTCACGGTCATGCCCAACGATCCGCTCCTGGGTAAGTACCGGGACGACTTCATCGATCAGCTCGGCATGATCGAGCGGTACCCGACCAAGCCGGAAGAAGGGCCAGGCTTCGGCGGGGCGGTCGAGGTCATCGATAGCGACGAGCTCATTCCGCTGCTCGACAGTCTGCCGAATCACCGCGTGGACGATCGCGCGTTCCTCACCGCGCGACTCACGGACTTTCTCCTCGGCGACACCGACCGGCACCTCGGCAACTGGAAATGGGCGCGGTTCGGCGACGGCACCAGCACGGCGCGATGGGTGCCGATCCCGCGCGACCGCGACCACGCGTTCCACAACTACGACGGCGCGCTCGCGCGAGTTGCCTTGATGGTCGCACCGAACCTAACGACGTTTCGGGGCAGGTACGCGGGGATTCGCAGCCTCTCGAGGAACGCGAGGACGATGGATCGCCGGCTGCTCGCGGGGCTCGAGAAACCGGTGTGGGATTCGGTGGCGCTCGCGCTTCAACGGCGCATCACCGACGCCGTCATTGACTCGGCGGTGGCCCGGACGCCAAGCGAGTTCGCGGCGCTCGTGCCGTCGTTCCGCGCGAAGCTCAGGCAGCGCCGGGATGGGTTGGCCGCCGTCGCGGACAAGTTCTATGATGAGCTTTCGCGTGTAGTGGATATTCACGCCACGAACGCGGCGGACGTGGCGTCGATCGCATATCGGGACCGTGGCATCGTGGAGGTCGATCTTCGGTCCGGGGACGTGTCATACCTTCGGCGCCGATTCGATCCGCGCGAGACGAACGAGGTGCGCGTCTACCTGCACGACGGCGATGACTCCGCGACCGTCACCGGCACGACATCGTCGCGGATCGTCGTCCGCGTGATCGGCGGCAACGGGACCAACACGCTGACCGATTCCACAGCGTTAGGCATTGTGCGGATGTACGACGCGGGCCGCGTGCGTGGCGTGTCGTACGGGCCCGACTCGCTGCAGGACACGCTCTTCAACAGGCGTCCGTGGGTCAAGGACACGGGCGCCTTTCAGCCACCGGCTCCCGACGCCGGCACCGGCTTCAGGCCAATGGCGGGATTGGGCGGCGGCAGTGGACTGGGGTTCGTTCCCCAGGTCGGGGTGAGCTGGATCCGGTACGGATTCGGTCGGGAGCCCTACGCGACACGCATCGGGCTCGAGGCCGAGTACTCGACTGGGATCGACGGATTCCGCGTCTCGCTGACTGGGGTTCACCGGCTCGAGCAGTCACGACTCCATTTTACGGCGCTCGCGCGTGTGTCCGACTTCGAGGTGATCAACTTCCACGGCGAGGGCAACGAGACCGCCCGCGAGCCCAAGGACTTCTTCCGCGTCGACCAGCGTCAATGGCTGTTTCAGCCGGCCGTGGCTCTCGCGTTAGGGCGGCGGGAAAGCGACGTGACGCTCGGACCGGTGGTACAGTACTCGGCCACCAGCCCCATGGGCCGATTCATCGACCGCGAGCAGCCATACGGGTACGGCACCTTCGGGCAGGCCGGCGTTAGGCTCGGCCTCCGGTACGACACGCGTGATAACGCCAGCTACGCGACGGGGGGGTTCCTCGTCGACGCGAACACGAGCGCCTTTCCCGGCATGTGGGACGTCGAGCACCCATTCTCGCAGGTGTCGGGCAGCGCGACGACGTTCTTCCAGCTCAGCGTGCCGACGCACCCGGTGCTCGCGTTGCGGGGTGGCGGACGGAAGGTCTGGGGCGACGTACCGTTCCACGAGTTGGCCTACATCGGCGGCCGCGGGACTCTCCGCGGGATGGACGCCCAGCGGTATGCGGGCGACGCGTCGCTCTACGGGACGAGCGAGATTCGCATTCCGGTCGCCCGGATCCGGCACGTGGTGCCGATCGACCTGGGAGTGCTCGGATTCACCGATGCGGGTCGAGTCTACGTGACTGGCAGCTCGCCAGGGGGTTGGCACGTCGTGGCCGGGGGCGGCCTCTGGTTCGGGATTCTCGATCAGGCGACGGGCTTCAGCGTCACGTTCACGAACTCGGCGGAGAAGCGGGTGATGTTAGGTACTGGACTTCGTTTCTAGCGCGGGTGATTAACCGTAGAGTTGGAATGAGAAAGGCGTTCCTCCGGCCGGTCGCGGCGTAGTCGGTCGATTGACTCGCCAAGCAACGTGACCGTTATCACGCCGTTAGGCACTTGAGCCGGAGGCCGGCAGCGCTCGCTCTCCCGTCTTCTCCCTCTGCATCTTTCCGCATGCACCTCCGGACAGCCATCGACGTCGCCCTCGCATTCATCACAGGGCTGAGTAGCGCCTCCTCAGCACAGACCTCGCCCGAATGGACGGAGCCGTTCCCGCCATTCCGCATTGCCGGGAATCTCTACTACGTCGGCAGCAAAGGGCTGGCGAACTACCTGATCACGACGCCCCAGGGACACATCCTCATCAACAGCGACCTCGAAGCGAACGTGCCGATGATTCGCACGAGCATCGAGCAGCTGGGCTTCAAGTTCAGCGACGTGAAGATCCTCCTGATCAGTCACGCGCACTGGGATCATGACGCCGGGAGCGCGATGATCAAGAAGCTCACGGGGGCGAAGTACATGGTCATGGAAGGCGACGTGCCCGTGGTCGAATCCGGCGGCAACGCCGACTTTCAGTACGGAAACGACGCCACGCTGCTCTATCCCCCGGCCAAGGTGGACCGCGTGCTCCACGATGGCGACAAAGTCACGCTCGGTGGCGTGTCGCTCGAGGCGCATCTCACACCCGGCCACACGAAGGGAAACACGACCTGGACGCTGCCAGTGCGGGATGGCGACAAGACGTATCAGGCCGTGATCATTGGGAGCCCCAACGTCAACACCGGGTACCGGCTCGTCGACAACCACAACTATCCAACGATCGCGCACGACTACGAGCACACGTTCCGCGTCTTGAAGTCGCTCGAGTGCGATCTCTTTCTGGGCGCGCACGGCTCGTACTTCGACCTCGAGACAAAGTACGCCCGCATGAAATCGGGCGCCGCCAATCCGTTCATCGATGAAAAAGGCTGCGCCGCGTTCGTCTCACAGAAGGAGGGTGAGTTCCGGGCGGAGTACGAGAAGCAGCGAGCCGCGAAGTCCCGGCATCCGTGACGACCCGCCGCGCGTGCCGTCGTCCTGCGTGCCTCATCGCATGTCGCAGACTGGACTCTGATTTCGTGTCATAGGTAGCTCACCCCAACGCCACGACCCATGAGCCGACCGTCCGAGCACGACTCCGTCACCGCACGCCGTCAGTTCATCGGCGAGCTTGCCGCGGGCGCCGCGGCGCTCGCTGCCATCGCCTGCTCCCCAGCGGCGGCCGCAACGAGCGCGTCGAGCCAGGCGCCTGCTCCAGCCGCCCCGCTCTCCGCGGCCAATCACGCGTCGATGCCGAAGCAGTCGGAGCTCACGTGGGATACGAGCTGGATGAACCGGATCACGGCGAAGCACAAGGTCGTCTTCGACTCGCCCGAGATCAACGACGGAGACGCCCTGTGGTCGGCGGCCGGATATTTCGACTGGGTGAAGGACGTCTTCAAGACCGGCGACTCCGACTCGAGCGTCGTGGTCGTGCTGCGTCATGCGGCCGTGCCGATGCTCTACAGCGACGCCATGTGGGCGAAGTACGACCTTGGCGTGGAAACCAAGACGACGGATCCGAGCACGAAGAAGGCGGCGAAGCGCAACATCTTCTATCAGAAGCTCGACAAGGACGGGAAGCCGGCAACCGGCGACGACGCCGCGGCCAGCATTGCAGCGCTCACGAGTCGCGGCGTGATCTTCCTGGGATGCGACATGGCGACGCGAGCGTTCGCGTCGCGCATCGCCGAGAGGACGAAACAGCAGCAGAGCGCGGTCTACGAGGAGCTGAAGCAACACCTCCTGCCGACTGCCACGCTCATGCCGACCGGGATCTTCGCGACGCTTCTCGCCCAGGAAGCGGGCTGCAGCAAGATGTAGCGTGAATGTCGCAGTCAGCGGGGTGATTTCGTGACATAGGTCGCGCGTAGTCATCCACGGTACCGACCAGCGGAGGCGGAGACGTTATGAACTCGTTAGCGTTTGTGCGTGTCGCGCTCGCGTTCACCATCACAGCCGCCGTCGCAGCTCGTAGCCAAGGCAGCCAAACGAATAGAGGTCGGCGCGGTGGTCGACTGACGCATCGCCCACGGCCTGCTCCGGCGCCATGTAGGCCGGCGTGCCGATCACGGTGCCGAGCGCCGTGAGTCCCTCGGTCTGGGGGTCCCTCACGCTGTCGCGCTCGGGACGATTGGCGCCTGCAGCGGCAATCGCCTTCGCGATGCCGAAGTCGGTGACCACCGCAGCGTCACAGAGAGCATCACGTTGTCCGGCTTGATGTCCCGGTGCACGACACCCTGTCCGTGGGCGTGGGCCAGCGCCCGCGCCACGTCGCGCAACACGCTCAACGCATCGGCAATCGGCAACGGCCCGCTCTGGCGCAGCCGCTCGCGCAGCGACTGCCCGTTCTCGTAGGGCATGACGAAGTAGAGCGACCCACTGACTTCGCCCGAATCGTAGAGCGGCACGGATGTTCGGGTGACGCAGCCAGGCCGCGATCTCGATCTCCCGCAGGAAGCGCTCGTGACCGAGGGAGATGGACAGGTCGTGCCGGATGACCTTGATCGCGACGTCGCGGCCGTGTTTCTGGTCGCGCGCGAGATACACGCTCGCCATCCCACCGCGGCCCAGCTCTCTCCCAACGCGATAGCGATCGGCCAAAACCTCGCGCGCAGTGCTGAAGCCGCATTGGCGTTCGCGAGCTCGCTGAATCGGCTCGCGACGGACTCGTCCAGGAAAGGCGTGGCTCGGTCGGCCTCGGCGAGCAATCGCTCGAGCTCACGCTGGCGGGCCGGGTCTCCACGGCTCAATTCAACGATACGAGCAGCGCGGTCCTCGGCCGGGGTATCGAGCAGTTCATCGAGCAACCGCGATACCTCCTCCCAGTCGGGTGGGAGGAAGTCGGACGGCTGGCCGTCGTTGGTCGAACCGGAATCACGTGACGACGGCGGCGTGGACACAGAGCTGGAAACCTGCCGTAGGTGCCATGGACAACGTATGGCGGGACTTGCAGACTCGCCATGTAGAGATGGACGGCTTTCGGCGGTCGATTTCCAACGATCTGGGGGTCAGAGTCTTGACGCACCATTCCAACGCCGCGGCGTTGGAATGGTGCGTCAAGACTCTGACCCCATTCGAACCAAACGAACGCTAACGAGTCAGCGCGGCAGACACTCGCCCAAGCCGACGCGCTCGAGCGCCGACAGCCCTTGTACTGTATCGCCGAGAACGGGTTCGGGCCGCCGTGCTCACGCCGACAGCGCCCGACGCAGGAGCATGCGCGCCTTGACCCAGTCGCGCTGCACCGTGCGGCGGGTGACCTCCAGGGCATCCGCGATCTCGTCGTCGGTCATCCCGCCGAAGAACCGACAATCGACGACGCGAGCGAGGCGAGGCTCGGCGATCGCGAGCCGCTCGATCGCGTCGTTCAATTGCAGCATGGCCTCGGGCTGATCCTCGGCCGGAACCACCTCACTGTCCAGCGTCACCCGCTGGCGTGGCCCTCCCGCTTCTCGGCCAGACGGGCCCGTGCGCGATCCACGAGCACGTGGCGCATGACGACCGATGCGAGCGCGATGAAGTGCGCACGATCGCGCCACGTCGCACCCGGCTGATCCGCGAGCTTCAGGTAGGCTTCGTGGACGAACCCCGTGGTGTTGAGCGTGTTGCCAGGTTCGCGCGCGGAGAGTTGGCGGCGAGCGATCTCGCGTAGCTCGTCGTACACGGCCGGCAGCAGCCCATCGAGTCCGGCGGGACCGCCGGGCCTTGTGTCGTTCGTGGAGTCGGGATTCTCTGCCGACGGCCGCATAGTCACGAGCCGAAGCCTGTGGAGGTTGCGGGCCAAGGTACAACTCGCCCGCGAGACCCGCCATGTTGCGGGGAGGAGCGACCTGGCGACCGGCTGCACGTTGTGCGAGCGGCTCTCTCGCACCAGTTTCGATGCGGGCGCAGCGCTCGCAGCGGCGAGCGCGCGCAGGATTCAGACGTTAGGTACCCTGGTCCGAAGAGGATTCATTCATGATCAAGCGCATCGCGGCATGCACCATTTTGTTGGCCGCCGCCGCTCAGGCGCAGAACAAGGCCCTTCCGCCAGAGCCTGAGCGCCAGCTGGCTCGCGAGATCTACAAGGAGATGGTCGAGGTGAAATCCGGCTTCACGACCGGGGCGACGACACCGATCGCGGAGAACGTCGCGCGCCGCCTGAAGGCCGCCGGATTCGCCGATGCTGACATCTTCGTCGGCGGCGCGATCCCAACCAAGGGGAACGTGGTCGTCAGGTACCGTGGCACCGGCAAGCGTCGCCCGATCCTGCTCCTCGCTCACATCGACGTCGTGGAAGCCAAGCCCGAAGACTGGAGCATGGATCCATTCACGTTCGTCGAGAAGGATGGCTACTTCTATGGCCGAGGGACGGGGGACGACAAGGCACAGGCGGCGATCTGGATCGCGAATCTGATTCGGTACAAGCGCGAGGGGTACAAACCCGATCGCGATATCATCGTTGCGCTCACGGCCGACGAAGAAGGCGGTGGGCCGTACAACGGTGTGAGCTGGCTGCTCAAGAACAAACGCGAGCTCATCGACGCCGACCTGGCCCTCAACGAAGGCGGCTGGGGCGAGGCGTTAGGCGACACGAAGATCGCAAACGACATCCAGGTGAGCGAGAAATACGTCATCAACTATCGCTTCGAGGTGCGCAACAAGGGCGGTCACAGCTCGCTGCCCGTCGAGGACAACGCGATCTACCATCTCGCCGGCGCGCTCGACCGACTCGCGACGTTTGGCTTTCCGCTCGGGACCAACGACGTGACGCGCGCGTATTTCCGCGCGATGTCGAAGATCGAGAAAGGCCCGATCAGCGCCGACCTGGCGAAGGTTGCCGACGGCGATACCGCGGCAATGGCTCGCGTCGCGAAGGCGTCCACGCCGTGGAACGCGACGCTGCGCACGACGTGTGTCGCAACGCAGCTCGAGGGTGGCCACGCGAAGAACGCGCTTCCGCAGCTCGCGGCGGCGAACGTCAACTGTCGCGTGCTGCCCGACGATCAAATCGAGTACGTCACGGAGACGCTGAAGCGGGTGGTGGGAGACACCGCGGTAAGCGTGACCGTGGACGGCACGCCGGTGCGCGGGCCCGCGTCCCCTATGCGCGCTGACCTGCTGCAGGCGGTCACAGCGGTCACGAGCTCGGTGTGGCCCAACGTTCCGACGGTTCCGATGATGGTGATGGGCGGGACGGACGGGATGTATCTGCGACCAGCTGGCATTCCGACGTACGGCGTGCAGGGCATCTTCTACGACCGCGGAGACATTCGATTCCACGGCCGCGATGAGCGCGTGAAGGTCCAGTCGTTCTACGAGGCACAGACGTTCCTGTATGAGCTCGTGAAGCGGCTCACCGGAGGACCACCAATCGCCTGACAGGCCATGCGCATTCGGGTCGGCTGTTGCATGCTGGGTCTCGCCCTCTGGACCGCCGGACGTGCCGGTGCCCAGAGCTCCACTGGAGCGTTCGACGGACAGACGGATGTCGGCCGCGTGAGTCATCCGGGCAGCGCGTCGTATGACACGTCGCGCCAGGCCTATCTCGTCACCGGCGCGGGCCGGAACATGTGGGGAGCACAGGACGACTTCCATTTCGTGTGGAAGCGCCTAACGGGCAACTTCATTCTCTCCACGCGCGCGGCCTTCGCCGGCCGCGGCGCGGAGCCACACCGAAAGCTCGGCTGGACCATCCGCCCGTCGCTCGAGCCGGCCGCCGCGCACGTGTCGGCCGCGGTGCACGGCAACGGGCTCGTGTCGCTGCAGTTTCGCCGCACGACCGGCGGGATCACCGAGGAAATCAAGTCGCCCGACAGCCTGCCGGACCCGAACGTCGTCCTGCAGCTCGAGCGCCGCGACGGGACGTATCTCATGTCCGTCGCGCGGTTCGGCGACACGCTCGTGACGCAGCAGCTTACCGGCCTGTCGCTGCCCGATACCGTCTACGTGGGCCTCTACGTGTGCGCGCATAACGACACGACCGTGGAACGCGGCGTCTTCAGCAACGTGCGCATCACGACACCCGCCAAGCGCGACTTCGTTCCCTACCGCGACTACATCGGGAGCCGGCTCGAGATCCTCGAGGTCGGCACCGGTAACGCGACGATTGTGCACCGATATCAGGGATCCTTTCAGGCGCCGAACTGGACGCCTGACGGCAAGGCGCTGATCTATGCGCAGGAAGGTCACCTCTACCGCTTCGACCTCGCCACCCATTCGGCCACTCCGATCAACACGGGCTTCGCGACGCGCAACAACAACGACCACGTTCTGTCATTCGATGGTCGCGTGCAGGGCTTGAGTCACCACACGGCCGAGGACAGCGGGGCATCCATCGTCTACACCGTGCCGGCCGGGGGCGGAACGCCGAAGCGCGTGACCGCGAAAGGACCATCGTATCTGCATGGATGGTCGCCGGATGGCCGCTGGCTGGTGTACACCGGCCAGCGAACCAATGAATTCGATGTCTACAAGATTCCGGCTGGTGGCGGGGACGAGATTCGCCTAACGACCGCGCCGGGGCTCGATGACGGTCCGGAGTTCACGCCCGACGGGAAATACATCTACTTCAACTCGTCCCGTACGGGGCGCATGCAGATCTGGCGCATGCGCCCCGACGGGAGTGGGCAGGAGCAGGTCACGAACGACGGTTTCAACAACTGGTTCCCGCACATCTCGCCGGATGGGAAATGGATCGCGTATATCGCGTTTCCTCCCGACGTCGCGGCCGACGATCATCCGTTCTACAAGCACGTGCTGATCCGGTTGATGCCGATTGGTGGCGGGCCGCCGCGGGTAATCGCGTACGTGTATGGCGGCCAGGGTACGATCAACGTCCCGTCGTGGTCGCCGGATGGGAAGCGACTGGCGTTCGTCAGCAACTCGGGGATGCCCTAGCCGGTAGACCCGGTGATCACCCCGGCGCCTGCTGGCATCGCGACCCGGCAGGTTTACAACCACGAACGCAGATCGCGCAGACTGGCGCTACTCGCCGGACGCAGAATGACGCCGTTGGCTCCGCTGCCACCTTCCGTTCATCGCACCCGGGGCCGTTTTTGAGAGGGCAACAACCTCGGGACGCTAGGAGCTGACCGAGGCCGTCCCCCTTAAAGTCGGCTCGTTGCGAGAGGATCTCTCTCAGACGCGAAGCAAGCTGCGTCCCTCTGCGTCCGCCGGCGTCAGCCGGCGGCCAGCGTAATCTGCGTTCGCGGTTGCAAAGCATCCCGGGTCCGCAATGCCAGTTCCGTGCGTCAGGGTCTCGACACCCCGTCCAGCGACTCCTGGTGGACCTTCCTCACGAGCGCCGAGACGAGTGCCTTGAATCGCGGATCAGGACCCGTTGCGTTAGGCGTGTACTGACGCCCAATCGAGTCGACGTTGACCGCCGCCTGGACCTCCGCCAGCGTCACCAGGCCGCGCTCGAGTGCCGCGTGCACCTGGGTAATGATCGACTCGAACAAGTCACCCGTGAGCTTGAGGTACGCCTTGTCGTGAAACGCCGGTCCCTGCCCCGGCACCACGATGGTCGCATCCAGCCGCTCCAGCCCGCGTAGACTGTTCAGCCATGGCGTGATCGAGTATGAGGTCGTGGTCCACGGCGGCGGCCCATTCCCCTCCTCCTGCGTCACGAGCGCGTCGCCCATCACGAGAATCTTCTCTGCCGGCAGATACAACACCGTAGATCCCGTGGCGTCGCCCGTCACGCTGATCAGCCGGAGCTCTCGGCCACTGCTCCACAACACGAGCGAATCGTTGTACGCGATAGTCGGCAACACTCGCTTCACGTTCGCCACTTCGGTCGCGAACGCCGCGGTCTCGTCGATCTCCTTCTCCATGTTCTGGCGCGCGCCGGCCGTGAGCGGAGTTCCGTCGCTCTGCTTCCCCGTGCGGACTGCCGTGTCGAGCGCGGCGCGCTGACGAGCGACTTGCGTGTTGAGGCCGTCGGCGAAGTATCGGGACCCCATGTGCTTCATGTAGTCGCGCGTCTTCGTCGTGGCGACGATCTGGATTCCCGGGAACGCCTTCACGTACTCGTCGTTCCCCGACCAGTGATCCTGGTGCCAGTGCGAGTTGATCAGCGTTCGCACCGGCTTCGGGGTGATCTTCCGGATTTCGGCGATCACCATCCGTGCGGTCCGAGCGCGCGTGTTGCTGTCGAAGACCGTGACGTCCTGGTCGTTGACGATCACGACGACGTTGGTTGCCGTCCACAGATCGAGCGCGGAGGGCGCCCGGAAGAGGTAGATCCCGTCGCCCAGAACCTCTTTGGTGAGCGACGTATCGGGCGGAGCTTCGGCAGCGACTGGTCTCGCGGCGACGATCAGGCCCACGCACAGGGCCACCCAGTGGAGGACGTTCGCGACGATCCGGCGTGATATCATGGTTCGGGGGGAGTTCGTTAGGTAGGACGGTTCTGGTCATCCAGAATTCATCTCCCGCGCCACGACACGAAAGCAGGCGTCCGCGAACCGACACGAACCGCCTGCGAAGCGCTGGTTTCGCGTGCCGACTTGCCGACAGCACGCCCGGGCTCAATGTTCCACGGAGATGCGCCGGACGCTCGACGCGCAGGCTCTGCTATGCGACCCAGTCGCTTACGCCCATGACCACGCACTTCCCGCGCATCACCCGCGCCGTCTGCCTCGTCCTGGCAGTTGTGACTTCAGCGTGCCATCACCCTCGTGAACCCGGGCCGGCCGTTACGCGGAAGGAAATCGAGGACAAGCAAGGCGAGCCGATCGACAAGCAGATCCAGTCGAAGTCCCCGGGCGTCGTGGTCAGCCAGACGCCCGACGGCGGCATCGCGGTGAACATTCGCGGCAGCTCGTCGCAATTGGCGGGCAACGAGCCCCTCTACGTGATCGACGATGTACCGGTCACACCGGGCCCGGGCGGCGCGCTGGTCGGGATCAACCCGCACGACATCGAATCGATCACGGTGTTGAAGAATCCCGAGGACACGGCCATCTACGGCTCCCGAGGCGGGAACGGCGTCATCCTGATCAAAACGAAGCGGCCGGGCAAACGCTAGCAGACATCCGCTTAATCGATTCGTAATCGAACCGACGGCGCCGGCTAATCCGGCGCGCGTTGACGCGCGTTCGTGTGGGCCACATATGTGGGTCACCCACATATGCGACTCCAATGCTTACCGACGAACTGAAGAAAGGGAGCGCGGAGTTCCTCATCCTGTCGCTGCTGGAAGCCGAGTCGCGACACGGCTACGAGCTCCAGAAGCTCATCGAGTCGCGCTCCGACGGCGTCCTCACGTTCAACGTCGCGTCGCTCTACCCCCTGCTCTATCGCATGGAGGAGCGCGGCTGGATCGTCGGCCGCTGGGTGGAGAAGTCCGGCGAGCGGCGCAAGCGCTTCTACCGCGTCACACCCGCGGGCCGCACGGCGCTCGAGGCGCAGCGCGAGAGCTGGAAGGAGTTCGTGACGGCCATCAACCGAGTCTCCGGGGTGCGCTATGCCTAACGATCGATTCGACTGGCACGCGGACATCCGCGCACGCGTCGCGCCGGCGCGGTTACACCCGCAGGATGAAGCCGACGTCATCGAGGAGGTGGCCCAGCATCTCGAGGCGCAGTTCGCTGACCTCGCCCCGAAAATCGGCACCGGCGCGGCGCGCGCGAGGCTGCTCGCGCAACTCCAGGGTCCCGAGCTCGACGATGCGCTGGCCAGACGTCGACGCCGAGCGCGACCGACGCGCTCGCGCACCTGGAGCGTGACGTCGTTCGCGCGCGACGTTCGCTATGCGGTCCGCTCGCTGCGCCGCAGCCCGGGCACGGTCATCGCCGGCACCGCCGCCCTCGCGCTTGGCATCGGGCTCACCGCCGTGATGTACAGCATCATCTACGGCATGTTGGTCAAGGGATTGCCGTTCGAGCGCGCGGACCGGATCGCGCTCGTCTACTACGCGGACCCGGCCCACGAGGATGACCAGATCCCGCTCGCCGATTTCCTTCGCTACACGCAGCAGCAGCACACGCTGTCATCCCTCGGCGGCTATTTCCTCGGCTCGGCCAACATTGCCGGCGGCGAACAGCCGGAGCGGGTGACCGCCGTTCGCGTGACCAGCGGCGCGCTCGAGGTCACCGGAGTCCGCGCCATCCTCGGCCGCACGTTCGCGCCTAACGACAACGATCCCGCGGCGCCGCCCACGGCAGTCCTGAGCTACGCCACGTGGCGCGACCAGTTCCACTCGGACTCGGGCGCCGTTGGCAAAACCGTTCGCGTCGACGGCACGCCGCGCACGATCGTCGGCGTAATGCCGGACGGTTTCGAGTTCCCGCGGGCGCTGACGCGACTCTGGTTGCCGATTCAGACGCCGACGGACACGCTGCGGCCGGGACAGGGCCCGGGGCTCACCGTCGTCGGGCGGCTGCGCGACGACATCGAGTACGACCGCGCGCAGGCCGAGTTCGCGGCGCTTTCCCATCAGATCGCGAAGGATCGTGCGCCCGGGACGGCAGAGCGCCGCGCGGTCGTCGAGCCGTTCATTCGCGGCCTCGTGCCCGGACGCGTGTACGCCGTGTTCTATACGATGCTCGTGGCGGTCATGCTGGTGCTGCTCGTTGCCTGCGCGAACGTGGCGAACCTGCTCCTCGATCGAGCGGTCGCCCGAACGCGGGAGATCGGCATCCGCACAGCGCTCGGTGCCACACGGCTCGGCGTCGTGAGGCAGTCGCTCGTCGAAGCGGGCCTGCTCGCGGCGCTCGCCGCCGTGGTCGGCACACTCATCGCGCGACTGGGCATCGCACTGTTCAACAGCGTGATGCTCAAGTCCGAATCGTACTTCTGGATAGACATCCAGCTCCATCCTCAGGTCCTCGCGTTCGTGCTGGTGATGGCGGTGGCTGCCAGCTTCGTGTCCGGCGTGTTGCCGGCGCTGCAGTCGGCGCGGCTCGACGTCAATACGATCCTCAAGGACGAGTCGCACGCCGCATCCTCGCTGCGGGTCGGGCGGTTGAGCCGGGCCATCGTGGCGGTGGAGATTGCGCTGTCGTCGGTGATGCTGCTCGTGGCCGGCTTCGCGACCAGGAGCATGACGAACCTGCGCCGTCTCGAGCCGTCGGTCCTCGAGCTGCTCTCCAAGATCCAGGCGGTGCAGCAGAAGATCGGCATCTCCATCAAGGACCTGAAGGAGATCAACAAGCAGATGTCCACCGGGGAAGCAAAGGCTC
>Ga0207674_10000570_pt1 | contig 48354 bp, 41 predicted proteins | sample KBSCornC72_FD_184303 | JGI IMG/M metagenome (GOLD analysis project Ga0207674, IMG submission 184303) | Corn rhizosphere microbial communities from Kellogg Biological Station, Michigan, USA - KBS Corn C7-2 (SPAdes) (version 2) | ecosystem: Host-associated > Plants > Roots > Rhizosphere > Soil ... | reverse complement strand
GCAAATCCAAACCGCGACCGTCAGGGAGCGGCCGCGCGGGAAGGGCACTGCCGGCACCGGATCCGGAGCGACCTCACGATCCAGGTGCCACCACGCGGTCGTAAAGGGTCAGCGCCGTGTCACCGTAGATGGTGATGGTGTTGTTGAACGTCTGCGAGCCCGTGGCGTACGTCATGTTCGCCGAGCCGAACCACACCGTTCAGAATGACGCGCGCTACGTCTGGCTCACCATCGTCGGCGTCGTCGGCAACACGCGGTACGACGGACTCGATAGCGATATGAGCCCTGCGTACTATCACCCGATGCTCGACGAAAAATCCGTAGGTGGCGCGGTCGTCATCCGAGCGCGCCGAGACGTCGAAGCGCTGGAGCAGCCGGTCGTCCGCATCATAAAGACGCTCGCGCCGTCGGCGGCGATCGAGAACGTGAAGACGATCAAGCAGATCAAGGACGAGGGCGTCGCGCCGCGGCGGCTCAATGCGGCGCTGCTCTCGTCGTTTGGTTTGCTCGCGGTGCTCATCGCCGCCGTCGGCATCGCGGGCGTACTGGCGTTCGCCGTGAGTGCACGCACGAACGAGATCGGGATCCGTATGAGTCTCGGAGCTGACGCGGCGCGGATTCAGCGGATGATCCTTACCGAGGGCGGCACCCTCGTTGTCCTCGGGTTGGTCGGCGGCGGCGCGTTGGCGTTCGCCGCGGCGAACGTGATTCGGGGATTGCTATACGGAATTGCGCCACACGATCCAATGACGTTCGCGGGCGTCTCGGCATTGATGGCGGCGATTGGGATCGGAGCGTGCTGGATCCCGGCGGCGCGGGCGGCGCGGATCGACCCGGCGATCACAATGCGCGCGGAGCAGTAGGGCGGGTCGGGAACCTCGGCGGCGCCGGGGGCCTTTACCTGTTGTCACCATCTGCGAAGGTTTCCATGCGCGTGCTTCGATCGACCATTCTTCTGTTCATTGCCGTGTCCGCGTTCGCCGCGTGCAAGAGGCATGGCGGCTACATGAATCCTGCTCCAGTTCCGCACGCGGTCCCATAGTAAGGGGACTTGAAGATCATCGTTTCGGAGATCGTCGAGAGAATAGCTGTTTCGCGCTGGCCTAGTGCAACGGCGGCCCATTCGAGACCCAGGAGAACGATTTAACGGTCTCCGCGGCGCCGACCTGGTTGCCGATGACGCGGTCGGCCGTGACGGCATCGAGCGCGGCGCGCAAGGCAAGTTGCGAATCTCCGCGCGCAAACGCGATGCGTGAGAGCGACAGGTAGGCACGGGGAAGTGTCAACGGGTCGCGGATCGGGGCAGCCACAGCGCGTTTCAATGCGTCGAGTGCTTGCGCGGTGTCTCGCGTCGCGAGCGACGCGAGCGCGAATCCGTACTCGACGGAGAAGCGAAGCGACGTCGTGTCGGCTTGCCGCGGCAGGCTGTCCAGCGCGAGACGAAAGAGCTCCAACGCTCGGTTGGAATTGCCGTAGCGACGCTCGAAATCGGCGCGCGTGAAAGGCGCTCGAGCAACGGCGTTGCTTCGGAGCTCCGGCGTCCAGCGAAGCACCTGGTAATCGGGATCGAGCAGGACTTGTTTGACGGGGAAGGGCGCCCGAATGTGAAAAGTGGTATTCGTGTCGCCCACCCAAACGTTGGCGACGAGCTTGCGCTGCCCGCCCGAATCGCCGCGAAGCTCGAGCGGTACCGTAGCGCGGAACGCGGGACTAGACTGGGTTATCGTTCCAGCCACACCTCCGCGCACGGCTGACCATTGGACCGCGAACGTTGGCGCACCGGTTCTGCCGAACCAGTCGTCGAAGAACCACGAAACGTCGCGTCCGGCACCGCGCTCGACCTCCGCGCGAAAATCGGCGAACGACAAAGCCGAATCGGAATGCTCGTGGATGATTCCGCGGAGAATCCCATCAAATCGGGAACGGCCGATCTCACGGGAGAGCATGTTGAGGAGAAACCAACCACGGGTGTTGGCCATCCGATGCATGGTCAGTATCTCGTACTGCGACTTCGGGACGAACGACGCGATTGGCCGCTCGATCCCCGCGGCAGCCAGGTTGAAATATTCCGCGGGCGAGCCCGAATTCTGGGAACCCGGATACTCTGACTGGCGGAAGTTCTTGGCAGCGGTCGCCCCTTCGACCGCTTCGAGCGCGCGAATCATTCCGAAGGACGCGATACCCTCGGTGAGGAGAGTGCGACCGGGTCCGGGCTTCGTCAGGATGCGGGTGCCCCACCACGCGTGGCCGATCTCATGGCCGATGAGCGGGACGGGAAGTCCCTGGTCGACGTACGAGCGGTCCGCGAGAAAGAAGCCGTATTCGCTCGTACCACCCACGCCGAAGTCGACCTCGGCAACGGCATAGCTGGATTGCGGCATCGGACCGAACTCCTTTTCCAGAGCGGCCCGAAGGCTTGCGATTCGGTGCAGCATGGAGTCCGCGTCGGGACGGCTCTTGAGCAAATACAGCGCGACTGGTTTTTCTCCAGGGAGTACATAGCGCAGGTATCGCGCGCTCGTGAACCCGAACCGCGCACCGGACGACACGCGGAAGCCAAAATGCGAGCGCGTAGAGTCGGAGGTCTCCTCGACGAGAGAGCCGTTCGATATGACGGTCTCGCCGCGAGGAACGTGGAAGCGCAGGATTCCAGTGGCGAGGGTGTCGAACGCCAGGCGCGGGTACCATATCTCACCCCCTCCGCCGGCGAGCGAGCCTTGAGGCGTTACTCGAAGTTGCGCCGTTCGAACGCTGTCGCTCGTATACCGGAAACGAAGAGTCACTGGCATGCCCGCGGGAAGCGCCCGCTGAAAAGCAACTTTCCACGTCCGGTCACCCTCGACGCCGTCGGTCGTGAGGCCGGCGACGCGCAGCGAAGCCGGCTCTACGACATCGACGGCGAGCTTCGGCATCCACGACGAGAGGACCAAGGCTATCGTGTCGCGGTCCGCCGCGGTTGCGGCGAGACGAACCGTGCCGGAAATCTCGAGCCGCGACTCTTTCGGGCGTACGGTAACGTCGAGAACGTAGTCGGCGTGAGGTTGCTTAATGCGGAAAGGAATCAGGGACGTCGACGCGATCAGAACGGCGCATCCGGCAGCGATACAACGGACCACGGGTTTCCTCGGTGATCGGAGTGAGCCGAAAGTTTTCCTGGCGTCGCGCCACGCGCTTGAATCAGATTAGCGTGGAGGATCGGACATGCATGCCACGAGCGTACGAATCGCGACAAGCCACCACGCCCCATTCGACCGAATGGGGTTGCACGAGCACGAGTCAGCCTACCTCTCGTTCGTCATTGCCGGCGAGTATGTGGAACGCGTCGGGTCTACTCGCATCGACTGTGTGGCCAACCGAGTCCGATTTCACCCGCTGGGTGAAGTGCACGCGGACAATTTTGGGGCCGGCGGCGGGCGTTGCCTCAATCTCGAGCTCGATCCGTCGTGGGGACCGTTCGTCGCGGAGTTGGGGCTCGACGATCCGTGTGACGCAGTCCTTGCCGACACGGCCGCGTGGGATGCGATGCGAGCGTGGTCAGCGTGGCGACGACAAGGAGGACTCTCCGCGCTGGCTGTGGAGGAGGCGACCGCGTCGCTCCTCGGTGCGTGCGCCAAGGCTTGTTTCGACGCCAAGTCGTTCGTTGGCCATCCCGGAATCCGCCGAGCCGTCGACTACTTGCATCACGCGCGGGAGCCATTCTGTCTCGGGGACGTCGCGGCGGCCGCCGAGTTGCATCCGACGCACCTCGCGCGACTCTTTCGACAGCGCCTCGGCTGCACGGTCGGGGATTACGCCCGCAAGGTCCGGCTGGTTCAGGCTCTCGATAGCATGGTGACGAACCCCGGCTGGACATTGTCGCGCGTTTCCGTGGAGGCAGGATTCGCGGACCATCCGCACTTCGCGCGGCAGTTCAAGCGAACGATCGGCGCGCCGCCATCGGAGTTTCGGGCTACTCGGCGCCAGATGATGTCCGAGACGGACCGTGTCGCTCCTACCTTGACATTCTAGGTACGGATATAGACATTCTAGGTACAGTATATAGACGTTCTAGGTAGAGGTCCTGTCGGCCTCCGTCTATACGGTCACCTTCGCATTTCCTCACATCAGCGGTATGAAGAAACAGTCAAGTGTGAGATTGTGCCTCCGGCACGCAATTGCGCTGTGCGCGCTCTGGCCTTGTGCCCGACCCCAGGCGCAGACCGTCCGTAAGATCGCGACGCTGGACAGCTCGATCCTGCAAAGCGCTGATTCGATTAGCAAATCAGAGTTCGAGCGGGACCGCTTGGGTAGTATTACCGTTGCCCTCGTCGCCGGGCCGCGTGTCGTTTGGAGCAAGAGCTACGGGTTCGCGGATTCACTGAAGACCCGGCCGGCTGATGTGAACACGGTGTATCGCGCGGCTTCGATCTCGAAGCAGCTCACCGCACTGATGTTGCTCGATCTGGCGGATCGGGGCATCGTCGGGTTGAGCGATCCCGTCGAGCGCTATGTGCCCGAAATCAGGCGAGTCAAGAACCAACCGTCTGGAGCGGCGCCGGTGACGCTCATCCAACTCGCCACCATGAACAGCGGCCTTGCCCGAGGCCCCGACGACAAGCGTCAGTCGCAGTCCGGGCTTCCTGGTAGCTGGGAGAAAATCACAGTCGGCGCGCTCGAGAAGACGAGCTACGTCCGCCCGTCAGGGACGGGATACCTGTACTCGAACATCGGCTACGCGATCCTGGCACTGGCGCTCGAACGAGCAGCCAAGGAGCCGTACCTCGCGTATGTCGAGCGACGCCTGCTGCGGCCGTTGGGAATGACATCGAGCGGCTTCGAGCTCACTCCCGAGCTCCGAAGCCGATTGGCGAGAGGGGTTGACTGGGATACGTTGTTGCCCGATTCGCTGAATTACGCCGACGCCAGCCAAAATCATCTGACCGGACTCGGATCCGGTACGGTCGCTGGCGGATTGTACACGACTGTCGCCGATCTGGCCAAGCTCGTTGCGGCCGAAATCGGGTATGGCCCGACCGGCGCGATTACTGGCGCGGTGTTGGCGAAACGCGACTCGATCTCGCCCGTCGTCAATCGCGATCTCGACGTCGGCTACGGCCTCGGTTACCAGGTTTATCGATGGGGCGACATCGTGGCGTTCGGTCATTCCGGCAATCTTTCTGGCTACACATCGCAAATCATGTACGACGCGCAACGAGGCTATGGTATCGTCGTGTTGCGGAGCGCCGCCGGCGGTGAGGCCGATGCCGGACGATTAGCCGCTCGCCTGTTTCTCCTGATCAGACGTCGAACCGACGTTACGAAGTAGCATACCTCATCATGAGCGTCCATACAGGCGCGGCTGAAGTGGGCGCTGGTCGCCTCGAGCGGATGACGATAAGCTTCTGACTCTCGCATTCCTTCGCGTTTCGTCAGAGGCCCGCGCCGGTGATCGACTCAAAGGAAACGTCCGACCTCGGGTTCGGCCGCGTCGTTGCTCAAACCGTTCGCGGCCGCTTTCTCAACCGCAACGGCAAGCCGAACAGCAAGAAATACGGCCTCGGCGCACAGCGCGCCGCGCGGTTCTACCTCGCGTCGCTCGAGGCCACGTGGCCGGCGTTCATCGGATGGATGTTGGGCGCGCTGCTCTTGATGAACGGCTGCTTCGCCCTCGCCTACATCGCGATCGGCAGCGACGCCCTCAGGGGCACCGACGCGCTGGGGCTCGCGGACCCGTTTCTGCGGGCATTCACCTTCAGCGTCGGCCGATTCACGACGACGGGTACCGGCGCGATGGTCGCCTACGGTTCGACCGCGAACTGGCTCGCCAATCTGGAGTCGTTCGTCGGGCCGACGGCGTTGGTCGTCGGGTTCGGACTCCTGATCGCGCGCCTCACGCGCCCGCGCATGCGCCTCGCGTTCAGCGACTCCGCGATCATCGCACCGTACGAGGGCGGCCGCGGGCTCATGTTCCGCATCGTGAACCTGCAGCCGGGGGAGTTGAGCGACGTGCAAGCCCGCGTGAACCTCGCCTGGTTCGAGGAGATCAACGGCGTTCGCGAGCGAAATTTTCACGAGCTCGCGCTCGAGCGCAACTCGGTCGAGTTCTTCACGCTGCACTGGACGATCGTGCATCCGATCACACCAGCGAGCCCGTTGGCCGGCATTACACCCGAGGCGCTCGCGGCGTCGCAGGCCGAGTTCCTCATCGTCGTCAGCGCGCTCGAGGAAACGTTCTCGACGCGGGTGTCCGCGAGAAGCTCGTATGTCTGGGACGAGATTCGGTGGGACGTGAAGTTCGCCAGCATCTTCGCCAACGGCCCCGAAGGCGTCATCGCGATCGATGTCGAACGCCTGAGCCGCACGGAGCCGCTCGACGAAGGGGCGACACGCACTCCAGCCGAGTTGGAGCTTTCCGGTAGCCGGGGCTAGCGCTCTTCTCCGGCTCCGGCGCGGATCGCCTCGAGATCCAGCTCCTGCTCCAGTACGCGAAGGACGTCATCGGAGATGGCGTCCTCGTTTCGCAATCGAACGAGCATCCGTCGCTCGGCGCTGATCATCGTCAAGCGTAAGCGACGCCGCCCCTCGTAGCTTCCGCCGCGCAGCTCCGCCATGCTCGCCCGGTCACGCACTTCGGCGCGCAGCGCGTCGAGGTCGCGTCGATCCACCCAGGCTTCGTGCGAGACGTCTTCCAGCGCCTCGGCCCCACGACGCGTCGCTTCGCGGCGCGCCAAGCGCTCCTCCGCGAGGTGCGCCTGCTCGGGTTCGAACCCGAGGGCGCGGACGATCGCCGTCAACGTGAGGCCCTGGACGAACAACGTGAGGACGATGACGCTGATCGCGACGAGAATGATCTCGGTGCGATAGGGAAACGGAGCGCCGCTGGCTATCGTCCTCGGCAACGCCAGTGCCGTCGCCAGAGAGACGACTCCACGCATACTCGTCCACGACACCAGAAGCACGGCACGCCACCGCGGCTTTGGCTCGCGCGCCCGGACCTCGGCGCTGGCGCGACGACAGACGGTGACGAGCGGCACCCAGACGAGCCGGAGGCTGACCGCGACGAGGGTGATCAGCACGCCATTGCGGAGCACCAAGCTGCGCGACCCGGGTACGAGGCCGAGCAACAACCCAATTTGCGCACCGAGCAGGAGGAAGATCAGCGCGTTGAGGAGGAAGGTCGCGAGCTCCCAGATCGTCCGCGTCTGAATCCGCGACGTCGGGCTCACCGCCGTGGAGAGGCGCTGCTGCAGAAACACGCCCCCCGCCACGCACGCGAGCACCGGCGACACGTGCAATCGCTCGGCGGTGAGCCAGGCAACGTACGGCCCGGCGAGCGTCAGCACCGCCTCGGCGAGGGAATCCTTCGTCGCATGGGCCGCGCGAATGATGAGCCAACCCACGACTAGCCCGATCAGACTGCCGACGCCGGAGTCGATGAAGAAGCGAACTATCGATTCGCCCCAGCTGAACGAGCCGGTGACCGCTGCCGCCACAGCCGTTCTATATAGAATGAGCGCCGACGCGTCGTTGACGAGGCTTTCGCCTTCGAGAATGGTGATGACGCGGCGCGGCACAATGAGCCGCGAGACGATCGTCGTCGCCGCGACCGCGTCCGGCGGGGACACGATGGCGCCGAGGGCGATCGCGGCGGCCCAGGGAAGGCCAGGGAAGAGCTGGCGCGCGACGAACGCGACGGCGACGGTTGTCGCGATGACGAGGCCGACCGCCAGGGTCGTGATCGGTCCGATGCTGCGCCTGAAGTCCCTCAGCGACGTGAACATCGCCGCCGACCAGATGACCGGCGGCAGGAAGACGAAGAACACGAGCTCCGGATCGAGATCCGGGACAACGATCCCCGGGATCAACGCCACGCCGAATCCCGCGGCGAGCTGCAGGATCGGTGTCGGTACGGGCAGCCGCCGCGCGAATGCGCTGAGGGCTACGACAAGGATGACGACGGCAACGGCGAAGACGATCGATTCGGAGTGCGACATTCACCTACACGTAATGCCCTAGCGCGGTGTTGGCAACGCGTGTCCGATGGCCCTCAGGTAGGCGCGGCGAGTCGGGAATCAGTGCCGCGACGCTTGCGGTTCGCGTCGAGCGATCCAGTCGAGCAGAGTCGATAGGTAATCAGGTGCCGTTTCGGGCCAGCCGCCGGCTCCAGGCGGCAGGCGGAAGGTGTGATCGGCGCCGGCCAGAATTCGTACGGTGAGATCAATCGACCGGCTGCCCGGTGACAGGGCCTCGGTGATGCGTGCGGCGCTCTCACGCGCCGGCACTCGCTGGTCGGCCGATCCGTAGATCAAGAGCACAGGAACGTGGACCTGTCGCCACCAGTCCGACGGCTTGAACTCGTTGAATGTTCTCGAGAAGGACCAATAGGAAGCATCCGCGGCAGGCGGGGCAAAATACCAAGGTTGGCCCTTGTCCTTTGCGGCGAGGGAATCCAGCCGAGCGCGAGGCGCCCCGTGGTATGCGACCCTCACGGTCTCACTGACGTAGTCGCGCGCGTCGGTGGAATCGCGCGCTGTCCCGGCTCGACCATACACCGTATTCAGCAAACTGTAAATCTCCGTCGAGTCCGTCGGGACGCCCGACGCGGACGATGCGACGAGGAACGCAATGCCTGGGGACCGGGCGGCGATCATGGGCGCGATCGTTCCGCCCTGGCTGTGCCCGTGAACGCCGATCCGGCGCGGATCGACGCCCGGCTCGCGGCGCAGGAAGTCGACGCCGGCAATCGCGTCGCCGGCGAGATCGTCGATCGTCGCCGTTCGCCAGTCGCCGGTGGATTTCCCGACGCCGCGCTTGTCGAAGATGAGCGCGGCGACGCCGCGTTCCACGAGCCGCATGGCGAGGAAGCGCGAAGCAAACCGACCCTCGGCGCCGGACCCATGGAGAAAGATGACGGCCGAGTGGCGACCCCGGGTGGCCGGCAGGATGAGGGAGCCCGCGAGCGTAACGTCGCCGTTTCGGAATGTGACTTCGCGCTCGACGGGGACAGCGACGGGCTCCGATAGTCGCGTGTACGAGAACGCACCGTTGGTCCCCGCCTCCTCGAAAGCGCCGCGGATGGTGTTTCCGCGAATCGTACCGTTGAACACCGTCGCGGTCCGATCGCCTTGGAGTCGCATCACGATGGCGGAGTCGGTAACCGTGACCTGGTTGAACGGGATGCCCATGACCCGCAGGCGGTCGGAGTCGAACGTCGCCGTGACCTGGCGCGTTCCCGCATCCTGCCTCAGATGGACCGTTACGGCCATTGTGTCACCGGCACGAGTCCAGTAGCCGCGCCAGTCGCCCGTGATCTGGCCATCGGCAGCGCTCGCCGCGAGCGCCAGGAGTACAGCTGCGTGTTTCAAGATGCTCATATCGGCACCGGGTGGAGGAGCCATCTGCGTAATCATAGCTCTCGGCGCCGAGTTCCCAAGTGTCGTGTGGCGTCGCAGTGCCTCGCCGTGGCAGGGCCTCCGGAGTGGCTCCGCGCCGCGAAACCGCGTACCATGTTCGCATGCGGATCTCACTCACGGCTTTCCTTCTCGCGTCGGCGCCGCTCGCGGCGCATGCCCAGTCGATCTTCGGCCCCGGCGTGATCTCGACGCCCGATTCCGGCGAGGCCTTCGGGTCGCTCACACCCGACGGCAAAGAGTTCTATTTCACGATTCATCGCCCCGACTTCTCCCGTCACCGAATCGTCGTGTCGCGGCTGACGAACGCCGGCTGGTCCGCGCCGCAGACTCTGTCGATCTCAGGCACGTACAACGATCGCGAACCGAAGTTGAGTCCCGACGGGAAGCGGTTGTACTTCAGCTCCAACCGGCCAGTGACGGCGGGCGATACGACGCGCCGTCGTGATCTCGATCTCTGGTTCAGCGATCGTCGGCCTGACGGCAGCTGGGCCGCGTCCGTTCACATCGAGGGGCCGAATGGTCCGACGAACGATTTCTCACCGTCGGTGACGGCGGGCGGAGTTTTGTATTTCATCTCCAAACGGTCCGGCGGGATCGGCAAGGACAGTCTGCCGTACAATGTCTGGCGCGCCGAGCCGATCGACCTTGTGGCGGGTCGGTGGAAAGCGCCGGTCAACGCGGGAACGGCGATCAACGCCGGCTTCGAGACGAACGTCTACGTCACGCCGAACGAGTCGACGATGCTCGTGAGCCGCGACGACGCGCCGGACAGCTTCGGCGGCGACGACGTCTACTTCTCGCGGCGCGTGGGTGGCGTGTGGAAGCCCATGACGCATCTCCCTGCGCCGATCAACTCCAAAGAGTACGACTACGGCCCGCTCATATCTCCGGATGGGCAGTCAATCTTCGTGACGAGTCACCGAACGGGGAATGGCGACATCTACCGCTTCCCGATCGGGCTGTTGGATGCGAAGGCGGGAGCGCCAGGGCGACGGCCTAAATGAATCGAGACGACGGACCGCAAGACGCTTCGCGACGCCGACTACTCCAGGCCGCGGCGGCGATGGCTCCGCTGGCGATCGCGAGCCGAGTGGCCGCGGCGTTCGCGCGGCCGCAGTTGGGCGATGACTGGCTCGAGATCGGCGCTCGTGAGGCCGTCGCACGGATCGCGCGCGGTGAGATGGCCGCGGAGGCATATGTCTCGCGCCTCTTGAAGCAGTACGAGGCGCATAAAGTTCTCAACGTCGCGGCGGCCATCGATCCAGCGCGTGTGCTGGAGGCGGCTCGCGCCGTCGATCGGGCGCGCGCACGCGGTGCGAAGCTCGGTCCCGCGGCCGGTTTGCCCTTCGCCGTGAAGGATCAGATCGCGGTGGCCGGGTATCCCGCAACGGGCGGTACCGCCGCGCTCAAGGAGGGGGGATATATCCCGAAGAAAAGCGCGACGGTTGTCGATCGACTAATTGCCGCCGGCGCCATTCCATTCGCCAAGACGACGCTCCCCGACATGAACGTCGTCGATGGGCTAATGCACCAGATATCGGCCCACAGCGACGCGTTCGGCGCCGTGCGCAATCCATACGATGCGACGCGCATCCCGGGCGGCAGCAGCGGGGGAAGCGGCGCCATTCTCGCGGCTCGTATCGTTCCCGCCGCTCTCGGGCTCGACACGAACGGCTCCATTCGCTGTCCGTCGGCGTTTTGCGGTGTGGCGGGCTTAAGGCCCTCGACCTGGACGATGGACAACGCGATCAACGGCACGAGTCGCAAACGCTATCCGGACGACGGGCTCGTGATTCCGCCGGCGCGCCGCCTCGATACCATCGGCCCGATGGCGCGTACGGTTTCGGATGTGGCGTTCCTCGACGCGATCATCACCGGCGACGTGGCGCGCGCGATGGATCGCCGCGCGGTGCGTATCGCTGTGCCGGGGCCGGCGTATTGGGAGCGCGACGACGTCGACCCCGGCGTGGCCGACGTGGTTCGCGGCGCATTCGCCAAGCTGCGCGACGCGGGCTGCACGCTGGTGGAGATCGATCTCGATCAGGACGTTCGGAGCATCGTCGGGACGATCTTCCAACCAACACCGGCCGCGATGTTCGCCGGCGACGGGATGAACGCGCCGCAGCCCACGAGCCGCACGATGGAGCAATGGCTTCAGGAGAACGCGCCGAACGTGACCGTGGCGCAGATGTACGGCGGGCGTCCTATTCGCGACGCCGTGCGAGCGTTCCCTCCGGCGGAGGAGCAGCTTCGTGCGCTGAGACAGGCCGCGCAGCGCTACGCGGACGTCTATCGGTCGAACGACGTGCGCGCTATTGCGTACCCGACAATACCGATCGTCGCGCCGCCACTTCGTTCCGGCGGGCCGAAGGAACCACTCGGCGAAATGATGACGATCAAGGGGAAGGCCATCGAAGAAGGGCGCGCCGTGGCGCAGAACATCTTCATGGCGCCGCGCTTTGGCGCCGCGGCGTTGAGCATTCCAGTCGGACTGAGCGAGGGGCTTCCGGTGGGCCTGCAGCTCGATGCGTTGCCGGGGAACGACAGCGAGCTGCTAGGGTTGGGAATCACCGTTCAGGAGATCGTCGGGCTCATTCCAGCCCCGAACATCAACAAGGCGGCATCGCCATGACAACCACGCGTCGCGACTTTCTCAAGATCTCCCTGACCGCGGGGAGTGCACTTGGAGCCGGTCTGATTCCACGGCTCGCAACGGCGGAACGCGGAACGAGTGCCAAGCCCCTCGACATTCTCATCATCGGCGGCACGGGCTTTACGGGGCCGGAGCAGGTCGAACATGCCATCGCTCGCGGGCACAAGGTCACGATTATCAACCGCAACAAGACGCGCCCCGATTTCTTCAAGGGGCGAGTCGAGCAACTGATTGGCGACTTGAGCGGCGACATGAGCGCGCTGCGCGGCCGGAAATTCGATGTCGTCATCGACATTCCGACGATGTACCCGTACTGGGTCCGCAACGTCGCGCAGTATCTCGCTGGGAACGTGGGCTTGTACGTCTTCGTCTCGACCGAGTCGGTCTATGCCGACAACAGCAAGCCGGGCGCCGACGAGTCGGATGGACTCACGCCGCTGCCGGAAGGGCTGGACCCTTACATGACGCCGACGTCGAGCCGCGCGAATTATGGCGCGCTGAAGACGTTTTGCGAGCAGCTGGTGCAAAAGACTTATCCAAGCAATCTGATCATCCGACCGGGTCTCATCGTTGGTCCGCTCGATCCGAGCGATCGCTTCACCTACTGGCCGGTCCGCATCGACCAGGGTGGCGAGGTGATGGCGCCTGGAACCGCCAACGATCCGGTACAAATAATCGACTCGCGCGATCTCGCCGAGTGGACGATTCGAATGTGCGAGGGGCATGAGACGGGCGCGTACAACGCGTGCGGCTCGGAGCTGGCGATGGGCGACATGCTCACCGGCATCAAGGCGGCGATCAAATCGAACGCGACGTTCACGTGGGTGCCGGCGAGCTTCCTTCGCGATAAGGGAATTCGCGGCTGGAGCAACATGCCGGTGTGGATGGACCCGAGCGGGCGCACGGCGGGGTTCTCGAGAAGGAGCAACGCGAGGGCGCTGAAGAAAGGTCTCACGTTTCGTCCACTTGCCGTGACAACGCGGGATACGCTGGCGTGGGCTCAGGCCCGACCGAAAGTGGAACAAGACGCGCTCGCCGAGGGGCAGAAGGCCGGCATCTCGCGCACGCGGGAGAAAGAGATCCTCGACGCGTGGAAGGCGAAGTAACCGCCCAGCGTCGCCATCGATCCTTGGATCTGGAATTGATCCATCGCGCGGATCAGTGTTCGTCCAACCCAAGGGCTCACGTCGTTTGAGCCCTCGAGCTCCCCCTCTTTTGAGCCTCCGCGACTGATGGTTGGCCGTCCGGTTCAGTGCGATTAGTTGCCGTCCACTGAACGTCACGGCCACAGGTGTCACGACAGAGCCAAAGTTCGGGCAGCGATCCAATCAACGTCCTCGTCGCGATTACCTCCTCGGATCTGACTGGCGCCGAGGTGATCGCGGAGAACGTGGACGCCCGCGAAGACATGCGTCGCGTCGAGAGTCGCTGCGTTCCCGTGACCGAGGTGGACCGCGTGCTGGACTCTCTCAAGGTCCCGTGCGCCGTGTTTCTGCTTGGGCGGTCGAGCGACACGAACGAGATGGCACTGGGGTGGGTCGCGGCCCGGCCCAACATCGTCGTGGTGCAGGCCGACGTCGCGGAAATGAAGCTGGTCCAGATTCGATTGCGCGATCCGGGACTCGAATCGCTGCTCAACGGCCTTCACGGTCTCATGGAGGGACTGGGCCACGGCAGGCGAGACCGGTTCGCGCGGATTCGACTGATCGAGCTGACCGACTCCATCGACGCGAACCGATCGCCATCTCGGTTGCTCGCCGCGTGCGCGGCGTGGGCAGACCAGCGCTTGCGTGAGGTGGAGAAGGCCGAGCTGGCGCTGCACAGTCCAAACGAGGAAGCGCCACAGTCGCAGATGCGCTGGCTGGACGCGCTCGCCGAGCGGGCGCGCACACGGGAAGCGCTCGCCGCGGCCGATAACGCACTGGATCGCGAGCTCGCTGAGGCCGATTCGAGCGTTGAGCCGCTGGCGATCGCAAAACAGGTGTTCGGCCTCGGCGCGTTCGAGTTCCGCCTGCTGGTGCTCGCGCTGTCACCGGAGTTGGATGCGCGGTTTCAGCGGCTCATCGGACTATGCCTCGACGACATCGGTCGTCGCGTGGGCACGCTCGCATTGTTCCGCCTCCTGCTCGGAAAACCACGGGAACAGAAAGGGAACGAGCATCTTGCACGGTGGCTCGCCTTCGAAGGATTGCCGGGACGGCCGCCGTCAGCCGACGATCCGCTCAAAGTAGATCCGTTTCTGGCGCAATGGCTGCTCGGCGACGAGTCGGCGTTGGCAAGCGATCCATCAGCGCGACGTGTACTACGCACCGCCGAGTGGCCGGGCGCAAGTCTCTTGGAGCAGCTCGCGGAGCAAGAGACGGCCGCGACCCTTCTGAGAAAACTGGAACCGATCGCCCAGCGCCGGCCCGTCGCAGAGCTAACTCCGCCTCGCCAGCCGCAATGGATCATTCTCGCGGACAACGAGGCCGCGTCTTGGAGAGCGCTACTGGAGATGGGTGCCGCCGCCCGCCAGTCCGCGCCCATTCGCGTCGAGCCGACGCGACTCGCGACGGCTGATGTGGCCGTGGTCGAAGAATGCGCCGTTCGTATCGCGCGACTCGCCCGTCTAACGCGCGGTCCCCTGGTCATCGACATCGCGGATGCCGACGGTGAGGAGGACTACCTTCGAGCCTTCTTCACGACGCTGGGTGGTTTCGATTGTCGCGGAGCCGTGATCTGTCGCGACGAGGCGCGCGCGGTCCGTCTACTCGGCGACGCGCCCTATGAGGCGTTTCGAGTAACGCCACTCCCGGCGGCGGCCCGCGTGGCCGCGGTGCAATCGGCAGCGGCCGAGGCGCACCTGTACCTCACCGATGCGGCGGCGGCGTCCATTGCCGCCAGGTTCCCGTTGCAACTGGACGGACTCGACCAGGCGATGCGCCTTGCCCGATCGCGCAACGACGATCGACGCTCGGGCAAGACGCCGCTCGAGTGCTTTATCTCGGCGTGCAAAGACGTCGCTGCAGCGCACCTCTCACATCTCGTCGATCGGCTCGACCCGATCTTCGACATCGACGACGTGGTTCTGCCGCCGGATCGCCATGCCCAGCTGGTCGAAATCGTGGACAACGTGCGGCTCGCGCCGCAGGTCCTCGACGAGTGGGGATTCGGCGACCAGCTGCAGTACGGCCGCGGCGTCATGTCGCTCTTCTTTGGCCCGTCGGGGGTGGGGAAGACGATGGCCGCCATCGGAATCGCCGGCCGACTGGGCGTGCAGCTCCTGCGCCTCGACTTGTCGCGGGTCGTGAGCAAGTACATCGGCGATACCGAGAAGAACATCGACCGCGTGTTCACCGACGCGCAACGCTCGGGCGCGGCGATCCTGATCGACGAGGCGGAGGCGCTCCTCGGGAAGCGAAGCGAAGTAAAGGACGCTCATGACCGTTATGCAAATATAGAAGTAGCATATTTGCTTCAGCGCATGGAGGCCTATGATGGCCTGGCGATCTTGACCACCAACATGCGGCAGAGCGTGGATCCCGCCTTTCTCCGCCGGTTCCGATTCATCATCGAGTTTCCGCGGCCGGATCAGGCGGCGCGCGAGAAAATCTGGCGCCAATGCTTGCCCGACAACACGCACGCATTGGACGACGCCGAGTTCCGTCAGCTGGCACGCCGCGTCGATCTCACCGGCGGACACATTCGGCAGATCACGCTGCGCGCCGCGTTCATCGCCGCGGCGGCGAACGCGCGGATCCTGCTGGAGCACGTGGCCCAGGCGACGCGCGCCGAGTTCGCCAAGCTCGGCATGCCGCCGGTGGAGCTCGACCTGTCTCAGTCGCGGAAGGCTGCATGAAGGACGATGCGATCTCCAAGGTCATGAAGGCGATCGGCGAGCGGCTCGATACGGCCCTTGGCGGGTCGGGATCCGTGTTCGTCGGGTCGCTGGACGACGCGGCCGCCGGCACGGCGAAGGTCATCCTGTTTCTCTACCGCGTCATTCCAACGCCAAGTCTCCGAAATCGCGAACATCGCGTGGCGACGGGCAGTGTGCCGCCGATCGAGATCTATCGCAACGCCCTTCCGCTCGACCTCTACTTCTTGCTGACCGGTACCTCGGCGGGAACCGGTCTGACCTTGTTGGGCGACCTCGGCAAAGCGATGCAAGCGCTGCAGGCGGCGCCTGAGTTCTCGGGCTTTAACGTCAACCACGAAACGGTGCGCGTCTCCGTCGAACCGCTCACGACGGAAGAGACGAGTCGCATTTGGGCGCTGTATCCGTCGGCGAACTATCGAACGTCAGTCGCGTATCTCGCGACCCCCGTGTGGATCGATCCGGCGTCGCCGGACGCCGCCGGGCCGCCGGTGGTTCAAGACCAGCTCTATGCCGGCGGCACGCCGACGGCGACGGGAGCCGCCGCATGACGTCGCCGAGCGGGCTGCAGATCCCCATCGAGATCGCGTACACGCGCAAGGCGGCGTTCGCAATCGAGCTGCTCGACCCGATGACGATGGATCGTGTGAGCGACGGCGTCACGGTGACGGCGACCGGGCTTCGTCGCACGAAGGCGACCGCCAACATGCTCGGGCTGTTCGTGTGGGTGAACGAAGACACGTCGGCGTTGACGAAGGTCTCGATCGACACGGGCTCGCTGCCCTACGAGAGCATCGATCTGACGCCGAATGACCTTCAACTGCCGTTGACGGCCCATCCGCTGACAACGATCCAACTCACGCCGGCGCTGAGCTATTCGTTCGCGCGCGGGGTGACAGGCGCTCGAGGGACGTTGCTCGACGATCGCCCGACTCACACGCCGCTCGTCAATGCGGAGATCCATCTCCGCTGGCTCGGCGCGGACGGCACGACGTGGCACGACGCACCGATTCACTCACACACGACGAAGAGCGGCGACTTCGTGTCGGTGCTGCGGTTCGCCCCCACCGATGAGCCACACCTCGACAACAACGGCGCCATCACGGTTCGCCTCCGCGTTGTGCGCGAAGGATTCGCCGAACGTGGCTCGGCCGACGTGCAACTCCTACAAGGTCGTATCACCGACCCGACCACGATGCCCGCACTGACGTTTGCCTGGGATGAGCTGCAGCCCTGAAGTCCACTCGGAGAACATGGTCATGACAGAAAACAGACGGCAGCAAGATTGTCCTCCAGCACCCGATACTCCGGCGGATCAGCCCCCCACGGGCACGAAGTGCGATCCGATCCCGACGACGAAGGCGCCGGAGCCGGAAGTGCCGAAGCCGTGCGACGTCGACTGCGAGTGTCCGAAGACGCCGGGCTCGAATCCGACGTGCATCGACGATCTGATCACGAAGTACAACAATGAAATCGCAGCGGCGGACAGCGCCAAGGCGTTCAAGGCAGACCTCGACGCCGTTCTCGCCAAAGCGAAGGCGGCCGATCAAGCGTACACGCGAGACAAATACACGGCGCTGGTCAAGGCGTGGGTCGAGAACGACGACAGGATCGCGGATTTGATCCGACGGCTCGTTTGCGGCCTTCCGTGCTGGAAGTGCCTCATCGAGTGCTACGTATGCCAGGTGCTCGACGAGATGCGCGTGGCCGAAGAGTACCTGTGGTCGGACACGGCGATGCCGGCGTCGGTGCGCAACATCTATGACGTGCAATACTGGTATACGCGCGACGTCGCCGCCAAGGATCGGCAGTTCCAGCGCATCAAGGCGGTGCTCGGAGCATGGGACAATCCCGCGGCTACGATCGATGCGGCCAACAAGGCCAACAAGACGCTGATCGATGCGATCGGCACTTCGCTCGGGTCCGAAAACGGCAAAGCCGCGTACGACCTGTTCATCAAGCTCGTGCCGCTTCATCTCGCGATCGCGCCGCCGAGCGACTCCAAATGGAAGACCAAGATCGGCAAGGAGTACACGACGTTCTGCAAGTGCGACGTCGGCAAGCCTGACAACTGCTGCGGTCCGGACGTCGGCGTGTTGAGCTTCCGCCAACGATTGATCGGCCCTCAACCCTATCTCGTCGATCCGAAAGACTTCTTCAAGCTGATCTGCTGTCTCGTCGAGCAGCGGTACGCGCCGGCGAAGGATGCGCTGGCAAAAGCGAACGCCGAGGCCAGCACGCTCGCCGACAGAATCAAGGGCTACGTCACCAGCGCGGGACGAGTCGCCGGTGGACTGGCATGGGCCGACAAGGTCATCCGGCCCGCAATTCCCGCCTCGATCGTGTGCTGCGACGAGAAGCTTCCCAGCGATGACCCGTCGCAGTCGTCGCCAAAGCAATCAGCGATGTAATCCTGGAGAATCGCCATGCCTCAATACTTCCATCCCGGCGTTTACATCGAGGAGATCGAGCGCGGCCCACGACCGATCGAGGGCGTGCCGACGAGCCTCCCGGCGTTCCTCGGCGAAGCGGAACGCGGACCGATCATGCCGCAGCTCGTCACGAGCTACAAGGATTATCAGCGGTGGTTCGGCGACGTCTTCGACGATCAAAAGTTCATGCCGTACGCCGCGAACGGCTATTTCGAGAATGGTGGGACCCAGGCGTACATCTGTCGTCTGGTCGGCACCGATGCCGTAGCGGCGCAGGTCGAGCTGGGCGACTTCTTCGTGCGAGCCGCGGGCGCGGGCACATGGGGCAACCGTGTGTTCGTGAAGATCGTGGACGGCACCACGAAGAAGAAAGACAAGACGGCAGTCGGCTTCCGGGTGCGTGTCGCCTACTGGGGCGGCAGTGATCCCGCACCGGCGTTCGATCCATTTGATGATGTGAAGAGCACGCCGCGACCGAATTACACCGAAGACTTCGACGATCTCGTTGCCGAAGAATCGTCGTCCGACTACTTCGGCAAGCGCCTGCCGTTCATCGATCAGGCCAAGAGCGAAACGCAGAACCAAGGACCCGACAGCTCGGCGCTGATCGTTCTCGTCAGGAAGCCTGGACCGGCCGCCGGTTCTACTCCTACGAAGGGCGCGCAATTGTTGGCGGGCGGAACCGACAGCGCGGCGCTCGGCGTTGCCGATTACAAGGGCGTGCCGGATGGGAGCCGGCGAACCGAGCAGGGGTTGGCGGCGCTCAAGCTCGACCCATTTCGAGACGTGTCGCTCGTCCACGCCCCCGGGGAAACAGACCAGGACATCGCGACGGCGATCGTCGATCATTGTGAAGAGCTGAAGTTTCGATTCGCGGTGCTCGACAGCGCGAAGGGGGACGCCGGCAACCCCGGCGACGTCGACCCGCGCAGCAAGCTCTCAATCGACAGCAGCTACGCCGCGTACTACTACCCATGGATCGTGTCGTCCGACCCGCGCACGGGCGCACGGAAGCTGATTCCGCCCGGCGGTCCCGTGCTCGGCGTATACGCGAGAACGGACACTGAGCGGGGGGTGTTCAAGGCGCCGGCCAACGAGATCGTTCGCGGCGCGCTGGCGCTCCAGAACAACCTGACGGACGCCGACCAGGACACGCTCAATCCGCGGGGCGTCAACGCCATCCGCAGCTTTCCGAGCCGCGGCATCCGGGTCTGGGGCGCGCGCACGCTCACGTCCAATACACTCTGGAAGTACGTGAGCGTGAGGCGCCTATTCATATTCCTTGAAAGATCAATCTATGAAGGCACGCAGTGGGTCGTCTTCGAGCCGAACGACGACGCGTTGTGGGCGCGCGTGAAGGACACCATCCGCCTGTTCCTGAGAAACCAGTGGCGTCAGGGTGCTTTGTTCGGCGCCAAAGAAGAGGATGCGTTCTTCATCACGTGCGACCGGACCACGATGTCGCAAGATGATATTCTAAATGGAAGACTCATATGTGAGATCGGTATCGCGCCGGTGCGGCCTGCCGAGTTCGTGGTCTTTAGGGTCTTTCAGAACACCGCCGAAGCCCAGCAATAGGAGCGCTCGCCATGGACCGCAACGATCCACTCAGGAATTTCCGCTTCCGCGTCGAGATCAACGGCATCACCCAGGCCGGCTTCAGCGATGTCGCGATCGCGGAAACGACCGTCGACGTCGTCGACTACCGCGAAGGCACCGACGCGCCGCATTTCCGAAAACTGAGCGGCCTCACCAAGTACGGCAACGTGACCCTCAAACGTGGCATGACCGCCGGAACCGGCGCCCTCGATCTGTTGAAATGGCATGACACCATCTCGAAAGGCTTCATCAAGGAAAACCGAAAGGACGTGACGGTGATCGTGTACGACGAAGCCGGGCAGCAGCAGGCGGCGCGCTTCGTCATCAGTGCCGCGTGGCCAACCAAGTATCACCACACCGATTTCACCGGCAAGGGAAACGAAGTGATCATCGAGCTCCTCGAGCTGGCGAACGAAGGCATCGAACGCACGAACTGACCGAGCGAGAGCCATGAATCCACAATCACAACTCGGTTTCGTCACCGAAATCGATTTCGAGCTGCCGAAAGGCTACGTCGACGACGCCGGCACGTTGCATCGGCGTGGGACGATGCGGCTCGCCACGGCCGCCGATGAGATTCTGCCGCTGCGCGACCCACGGGTCCAGCAGAACGAGGCCTATCTCGCCGTCATCGTTCTCGCCCGCGTCATCACCCGCCTCGGATCGCTGCTCGAAGTGAGCACGAACGTGATCGAGGGGTTGTTCGCGTCCGACTTGGCGTACCTCGAGCGCTTGTACGAGCAGATCAACACCGGGGACGACGCCATCGGAGTCGGAGCTCCCAGGAGCAACGGCGGCGCGCCCGCGCGCAGGATGGCTGTCATGGGGGAAGCATGAGGGCCTATCCCGTCGCGTCGCTGTACGAGGAGATGGCCTTCATCGCGCACCACTTCCATTGGTCGCACCACGACGTCATGTGGCTCGATCACCGAGAACGGCGACGCTGGTGCAAGGAAATCTCGGCGATCAATCGGACGCTCGATGGAGCGCCCGAAAACCCGTTCGACATTTGACGCCTCGCCAATATGGACCGCCCGGATCCCCTTCGCGGCTTTCGCTTCGTGCTCGAGATCGATTCGATCGCGAGCGGCGCCTTCGCGCGCGTGAAAGGGATCAGCCGAGACGTCAAACACGAGTCGTATCGTGAAGGGGGCGTCAACGAGTACGAGCACAAGCTGATTACGCAGGTGGGATACCCGGTGCTCGTCCTCGAGCGCGGGCTCGCGCTCGATGATCTTTGGAAGTGGGCGCAAGCCGCCGCCGACGGGGAAGTCGTTCGCAAAACAGTACGGATCCGACTGCAGAACGAAGCCGGCGAGCGGGCCTGGTCGTGGGAGATCGCAAACGCGATCCCCGTCAAATGGACGGCGTCCGATCTGGATGGCCAGTCGAACTCGGTCGTGATGGAGAGCCTCGAGCTCGCGCATCACGGACTGCGGAAGGCGGCGACGTGATAGCGCGTCTCGTTTCCCGACTGACATGCGCGGCCGGCCTTGCTGCGGCACGGTTCGCGAGGAACACACGAGTCTCGCAAGCCCGCGCCAGGCAACGCTGGCACGCGCAGATGTTGCGATGGAGACGACCGCGGCGTGCCCTCGCCGCGGCTGGCCCCCGGCAGTCACGAGGCAACATTGCCGTCGTGGTGTGGCAACCGCAGTGGCACCTGCATTTCCTCGAGCGGCGAACGCGCGAGGAAGGCCGAGGTCAGGCCGCCGCGTCGCCGACGTTCACGACACTGCGCGAGCTCCGAACTAGGTTCGTCGATCGTGCATTTCGTGCGTCTGACAACCTGACGCGATCGCACGAACGCGCTGCGGCACGGTTGCGAGGCCGTCTTGGCCAAGATCGGCGGAGCGGCGGAGCCACGCCGCGCGGACCAGGTGGGGGTGAGGCGAGCGGGGTAGTGTTCGCGCGCGCCGCGAGCCCGCCCAGCGTGTCGCCCTTAGCACGGACAAGGATCGCCAATTCGCGAGCGGTATCGGCCGATGAACGCCGCGCCATGAGGTGGGGCGTGGCTCGAGAGTTCTCGGCGCGCGATCGCCGTCGACCGGTCGGCGAGCAAGCTGCATTCGTTGCCGCGCGGCGCAGAGCGCTTGCGCCATCACTCGTCTGGCGAAGCCCCGACGCGACGCCGGATTCGCCCATCCGCGTGACGCCCTCGGCGCAAATGACTTGGCGCGCGGCCACCGCATCGCCGTCCGGCGACGTTGATCCATTTGCCACCCCACGAGCGCCGCGATCAGTGCCTGTCGAGGCTTCGACCGTCGATGTCGCGAGAGTCGCGACGTCGAGCCCACACGCGCTCAACGCACCCTCGCCGGCACAGCTGAGGGACCTGGATCCACGGTTGATCGACACGCTCGCCGAAGACGTGATTCGCCGAGTGGAGCGGCGCGCGCGGATCGAGCGCGAACGCAGAGGCGTGTGAGGCCGCGATGAAGCCACAGCTCAAGAAGGCCACGATCACGGTGCTCGACGGAGCTCAGAAAGGCAACGTCATCAACGTGCTGTTCAATCCGACCGAATACAACTTCGAGCGCACGAACTCATACAAAGCGACACCGATCCCCGGCCTCGGCTCGCCGCTCCTGCAATTCGTGAACGGTGAGTGCGATCAGCTGAGCATGGACCTCTTCCTCGACGACTACACTGATCCGAAGGGCCCAACGTCGAATCTTCAGCGCGAGACCGATCCGCTGGGCAAGCGGCTCAAGGACATCACGAAGCTCCTCGAGATCGATCGCGACCTTCACGCGCCTCCGCCGGTTCGCTTCAACTGGGGACCGATGGAGTTCTCGGCGGTCATCGAGAAGCTCGGCCGCAAGGTCACGATGTTCCACCCCGACGGGACGCCGGCCCGCGCGACCCTCTCGGTCACCTTCAAGGAATACCGGACGCTGCGCCAGCAGCTCGAGAGTCCGCGGCGCGAGTCCGCCGACAAGACGAAGCGGCGTGTCGTCGTCGGCAGCGAAGCGTTGTGGTGGATCTCGGCCCGCGAATACGACGATTCAACAGAGTGGCCGCGGATCGCCGAGGCCAACGACCTGGATGACCCCCGCGAGATAGAGCCGGGCGACTGGCTCAAACTGCCTCCCATCGAGAATCCCAGTGGAACTCTCGACCTACGCTAGCACCTATGCCGACTTCTACGCGCCCGCGTACGCCGTCCGCGTCGGCCGGAACGACTTGATGCGCGACCACTTCGTGGCCGTCAGCCAGGTCGAGGTCGAGCTCGTGCTCGGAGCCGCATCGCGCTTCAGCTTCACGGTTCCCAATAGCTACAGCCATAAGCTCCACGCCTTCAAGACCGGCACGGGCGACGACGTGCTGAGCATTCTCACCTTCGGCGCCGAAGTCGAGATCTGCATGGGGTACGGCGACGCAAAGTCGACGCCGACCGCAATGCGCGGGATGATCACGGAGATCACGACGAGTTTCCCCGACGGCGGCTCGCCGGAGCTGTCAGTCTCCGGGTACGACCACGGCTTCGCGATGACGATTGGCAAGAACTCGCGCACGTGGAAGGATCGCCGCGATAGCGATGCAGCGCAGGAGATCGCGAGCTTCAACAATCTGAACGCCACGATTCTGCCCACGAAGGAAAAGCACCCGCAGATCGAGCAGAACCAGGAGAGCGATTGGGAGTTCCTCAAGAAGCTCGCCGATCGCAATCATTACGAGCTGTTCGTCGACGAACAGAAAACGCTGCACTTTGCGCCGCCGAGCGATAAGGCGACGGCGATCGTGCGCCTGCTGTACGGTCAAGGCCTGCTGAGCTTCAAGCCCGAAGCGAATCTCGCCGGGCAGATCGCGCAGGTCGAAGTGTACGGCTGGAATCCGAGCACAAAGGAAACGATCGTCGGTCGGGCGAGGGCTGGTGAGGAGTCAGGGCTGAGTGGAAAGAGTGCCGGCCAGCGATTGAACACCTTCGTTCGCGATCCGTCGAAGCAGCCGACGCTGCGGATTCGTCAGCCGGTGTTCACCCAGGCGGAAGCCGACGCGCGTGCAAAGGCCGCGCTGAATGAGCGCGCCAAGCAATTCTTGACCGGCGAGGGCGAGACGATCGGCCTGCCGGAGATCCGCCCCGACCGAAACGTCGAGCTCGATGATCTCGGGTCGCCGTTCTCGAAGACGTACTACATCCAGCAAGCGACGCACAAAATCGACGCGAGCGGCTATCGCACGCGCTTCAAAGTGAAGGAGACCGGGTTATGAGCCTCGTCCAAACGGCTCCGAGCGAGACCGCGCACGAGTCAGGCGGCTACATCAAAGGAGTCGCCGTCGCCGTCGTGACACAAAACAAAGACGAAGATGGATTGTGTCGAGTGAAAGTCCGCTTTCCGTGGCATGACAAGCCGGCCGAGAGCTATTGGGCGCGGTTGGCGATGCCGATGGCGGGGAAGGAGCGCGGCTTTGTCACGATTCCCGAGGTGGGGGATGAGGTCCTCGTCGCGTTCGAGCGAGAGGATCTGCGCTTCCCGTACGTCCTCGGCTCGCTCTTCAACGGAAAGGAAAAGGCGGCGATCAACAACGCCGACGGCAAGAACGACAAGCGAGAGTGGAGATCGCGCAAGAAGCACTATCTGCGCTTCGACGACGGCACGCAAGGGAGCGTGGAGCTCGCCCATGAGAAGAAGCGGAAGATCACGTTCGACGATAACGGATTCGCCATCCAGGACGAAAACGGAAACGTCGTGAAGGTGGACAGCAATAGCGGCGCAATGACGATCGAGGCAAAAGGACAGCTCACCATCAAGGGCGCCACGGTCTCCATCCAAGCCACCGGAACGCTCGAGCTCAAAGCCGGGGCGACGATGACGATTCAAGGCACGCTCGTGAACATCAACTGACGACGTGATATGGGACAGCCAGCCGCTCGCCTCGGAGACACCACCAGCCACGGGACGCCACTCGGCCCCGGTCCGGGATCCCTGACTGTGATGATCGGCGGCCAACCCGCGTGGCGCGCAGGCTCGGACACCCACGTCTGCCCGTTGTTCGACGGGCCCAAACCACACGTCGGCGGTGTCGTGGCCGTCGGCAGCGTGACGGTGATGATCGGCGGGCTCCCCGCGGCGAGGCAGGGTGACATGGTGGTCGAGGCGGGCGCGCCGAACAGCATCGTCCTCGGCGCTTTGACGGTGATGATCGGATGACGACCGGGAACCCGACGAGCGATCGCAAGGAATTCCTCGGCTGCGGCTGGGCCATGCCCGTCGAGCTGGACCCGTTGACGGGACTCGTCGCGCGCGTCGAACACGAGGAAGATATTCGCCAGTCCATTCGGATAATCGTCGAAACCCAGGAAGGCGAGCGCGTGATGCGCCCGCGCTTCGGGTGTGGCATCCACGAAATGGCATTCGCCGCCATCGATACCACGGCGATTCAACGCATCAAGTCGACGATCGAGGAGGCGCTCCGCCGGTGCGAAGCGCGCATCGAGGTGCTGGACATCATTGTCCAACAGGCGCCGTTGCCCGTACTTCGGAACGGGCAGCGTGAGGTGCTCCAAGATGGCGAGCTGCTGATCGAGCTTGAGTATCGAGTGCGGAAGACGAACCAGGTGGGAAATCTCGTCTTTCCGTTCTACTTCGCCGAAGGTGGACGGCCATGACTGCGCCCGACGCTCCGAAACTGGATACGCGTCGCACGGAGCAGTTCTTCGCCGAACTGCGCCAGCGCGCGCAGGCGTGGATCCCGTCGTGGGGGTTCGCCGACAACGAAGGCGATTTCGGCGGCGCCTTGCTGCAGATCGCGGCCCGGTTCAACTCGGAGGTCGCCCAACGTCTCGATCGTGCTGGCGAGAAGATGCGGCGGGGGCTACTCGACTGGCTTGCAGTACGGGGTCAGGCTGCGCGGCCGTCGCGGATGCCAGTGGTCTTCAAGCTCGCCGATACGGCGACTGAGACTGTGCTGGCCAAAGCGCCGGTACAAATGCAGGCACCAGCGGGCGACGTGTCCGTGGTGTTCGAGACGGAGAAGGACATCAACATCCTGCCCGGAAGCCTGCGGACGATCGTCGCGGTGGACGGCGACAAGTTCTATTTGCCTCCGCCGGGGTTGAGCGATCTGGAACCGCTCACGGCGCTGCCCACGGAGTGGCAGCTGAAGAGCTTTGCGGCGGCAAATTCTACGAAGCTGCAGCTCGAACCCGAAGCGGGTCTCGAGGCGGGCATGATCGTCGCCGTCGGCGGCGCACAGTACACGATCGTTGCGGCAGGGAACGGCATCGTGACGATCGATCCGCCGCTCGCGGCCGATCTCTCGCTGCCGGCGACGATTCGTAAAGTCTCAACGTTCGCGCCATTCGACCCCGGGGCGCACAACGCGCAAGAGCACGTGCTGTACCTGGGACACACGGATGTGCTCAACATTGATGCTGAGGCGACGATCGACGTCGTGGGAGCGACCACGCTGGCCGACGGCGTCAAATGGGAGTTTTGGGGAACGCTGAAGGACACCGACGATCCGAGTTGGTTGCCACTCACGATTGTCGGTCCTGCCGCGACTCCAGCGCGGGTGGTATTGCACAAGCCGAAAGGCAAAGTGGTCCCGCGTGATATCAACGAGGTCAAGAGTCGGTGGATCCGAGCTTTCGCCACGAGTGTCGATCCGGCGCAGACGCCTTTCAGCGTTGACAGCGTCACGCTGCGCATCAACTGCACGGATGCTACAACACCCGGTGGGACCGCCAAACCAATTGACGTGTCGGCTACCGCCGAGGCGATGGATAACACGACGCCGATCGTGTTGAACAGTGTCTTCTTCCCTCTGGGGAAAGCTCCCAGGCAGTTCGATTCCTTCTATCTCGGGAGTCCGGAAGCGTTCTCGAAAGTCGGCGCGAAGGTCCAACTCGAATTCACGATGGCGGAGGCCTCGTTCTTCACTCTCTCCGCGGTTCGGGAGGGCGCCTTCGCGGATAGGGTGCTCGCGGGAGTCGGCGCCGACAATGCGCTTCACCTGCTCGCGATCGATCCGGTGACCGGCGGCATCACGAAGTTTCCCGATCGCGAACCGCTTCAGCCGCCGGTCCCCGGCTATGCCGGTGCCGCGACTACTGGCGCGAACGTCACCCTGGACAAAGAGCCCCGCTACCGATTGCCAGTCTGGCGAGAAACGGACGCCGCAAGCGCCAACCCGCGATTCGCCGTCGCGACCATTGCCGGCAAGGACGTGTGGGTGTGGCTCGAACGAGAGGACAATTCTCACCAGAGCGGCTGGGTGGAGTTCGGTCCGTTGCCGACGACAACCTCGGACGCCGTCGCCAGTCTCGTGTATCTCTCGGATCCGCTCGCGCCTCTACTCGTGGCGGTGCAAGGACAGAATCTGTGGATTCGCGAATGGACGGAGGCGCAGCCTCCGGTTCTACCGTGGGCGTTCGCCCCTACGACTGATCCGGCGCCCGTGACGCTGAAGGCGCTCGTTCCAATTCTGGACCTGGCGGGTCTCGTGACGTCCGCCGCAAACGATCTCGTTGGCGTCTCGGACGGCAACGAGCTCTACACGGTCACACTGGGTGGCGCATGTACGTCACTCGGCCCAACCGATGCCGACTTCGACGTTCCGCCCATCGCCGTACTCAATGCGCCAAACGATCTCATCGTCGTCTACGCTCAGACCGGCCTGAATGCGATTGTCGTCGTGCGAGAGGGTCAGCCCGACGTAACGATCACTCTCACGGAGCTCGACGCGAGTGTCGCGGGCTTGGAGGCGTTTCTCGACGGCGCGAGCCAGGTCGAGTTCCTCGCGTCCGTCGTGCACGCGTCGGGGAGTTACACGTTGACGTGGGCTCCGACGACCGGAGGAACGGCGCCGATTCTTTCACGCACCGACATACCGGCCGCCGCCGGGACTCCAGGTGGTGCCCCAACGCTGATCGACAAACGCATCGTGGTTCCTGGAGACCAGGCCAACCTGCTCGCTGCCTCTTTCGACGTGGCCAACACCATTCAGCAGACGGCGACGATTCTCGGCGGCATCGTCCTGCCGGCGTCCGGTCCGACCCTCGCGCCGAACGATCAAGTCGCGCGTACGGTAGGAACGCCAGAGTTGTGCACGATCGGCAACTTCGGCACAACGAGGAACGGCGAGGTGTTCTATCCAACCATCGCTCCGTTCTTCACCACAGCGAGCACCGGGCCGATTCTCGCCTACCTGACATCGACTCCAAGGACGGGGACACCGACGGGTACTGTCGACGAATTCTCTGTTGACCCAGCCGACCACGAAATGACGGACAATTCGTTCGTCCTCGTCAACAGCACGCTCTTCCAGATCTCGCTTGACAAGACCGTAAACCCTTGGGTCGCTACCGCAACTGGCCTCGGAAATCCCGCAGCAGTCACCTACTTCAACCCAATTCTAACCGGCGGGCGAGCCGCGCCGTACATGGAGCTCGATCCGGCAGGGAACGGCAACTGGCCCGCAACGTTGTTGGATCGAACGCCGCTGACATTTCCGTCCGAGAATCCGACCGTACAACCGGCCAAGGCGTTTGCGACGGACGTCGCCGGCCACCCGACCATCGTTGCACTGTTGAACGAGTTCGCTCCGGCGCCGGCGGCCGCCGTGACCTTTGTGATCAACGGGGCAATTGGCGCGTGGCAGCAAATGCTCGGCGACTCATCGGCCAATCCGGAACTCTCCTGGGAGTACTCGAATGGTCGATCGTGGTCGAAGCTCTCCGACGCGGCCGACGAGACAAGGAATCTCAAGAACAGCGGCGCGGTAAAGTTCACAGTGCCGGCCGATATCGCGCAGTCGGACTGGTCAGGCAAGTCCGACTTCTGGATTCGCGCGCGCTTGATCGGCGGCGACTACGGCCAGGAAAAGGTCACCGTCAAGACAAAGCCCCTGCCTGACGGCAGCACTGAGCAGACCGTTGTCCGTTCGTCCGAAGGCATCCGCGCGCCTTCGGTTGTCCGACTCGAGATCTTCTACTCGATCTGCAACGCCGTCCTTCCCGAAGCCGTGCTCGCACAAGACAGCGGGACGACTCTCGATGAGACCGACGCGAATCGCACCGGTGGCGCGTTGGTCGAGGCCTTCGTGCCGTTGCCCCTCGCTCTGCAGAGATTGTCAAACGCTCCGCCGTCGACCGAAAACACAGCCAACTGTCTGCCGGACTGCAACTGCCGATCGTGCGTACCCGCGGCGACGACAAAGGACAAAGCAACCGCTTCGAAAGCCGCCGGCGCGTCATCAACCGCCCAGACCGCGACCTCGACGCAGCGAGCGCTCTTCATCGGACTGAAGACGGTTGCATCCGGGGGCTCCGTCAATGTTCTGCTGCTCGTCGACGAACGAGAGCATTCGCAATTCACGCCGCTCACCGTGGAAGCGCTCATCGAAAACGAGTTCCAACCGATCACGGCGTCGGATGCGACGCGCGCGATCGGCGAGAGCGGCTTGCTCACCCTCGCCTTCGAGCTCGTGCCGACCGAAGCCGAGCTGTTTGGTCAATCCCTGACCTGGCTCCGACTGACGCCGCACGGCACCGATCTCTCAGACTGGAAGCCGTCGATCCGCGGCGCATATCTCAATGGAATGTGGGCGAGCGCCACGGAAACGCTCACGCGCGAGCTGGTCGGATCGTCGGAGGGCGCCCCCAATCTCAAGCTCACTCTCGCTCGCCCGCCGTTGCTCGAGAGCACGCTCGAGCTGCGAGTGCGCGAGCCCCTTGGCGACGAGGAAGTGAAGCAGCTCGCCGACAAAGACAAAAACCTCGTGAAGACCAACCCCGACCAGCTGGCGGGGAACTGGGTTCTGTGGACTCAGGTTGACGATCCGCTGGATGCCGGCCCGCAGGACCGCGTGTACTCGCTCGATGAAACGACCGGTGAGATCCAGTTTGGCGACGGCCTGCACGGAATGATTCCGCCGATCGGCACCGACTCGATCGTCGCGTTTCGATATCAGCGTACGGAACCGGCGCAGCCGGGGAGCGACGCGATTCCCGGGAACGAGGTCGAGTCGCGTACCGTGCTGGGTCTCGTTTCGCCGCTTCCAACAGTCGAGACGGTGACTGCCGCCGACCAATCGGCCGGCGGCACACTCGCCGAAGCGGACGACCGAGTCGTTCAGTTCGGATTCGCCCGGCTGCGGCATCGCGACCGAGCGGTGACCGCGGCGGACATCGAGGATCTCGTCCTCGCGATGTCGCCTGATATCGCGCAGGCTCGCTGCCTCCTCAAGCGCGGTTCCGCGCGACTCGTCGTCGTGAAGCGCGGCGCCGACCCGACGCCCAGCAACGCGGAAGTCCGCGAGTGGACACGGCTGCTCCTCACGCTGGTACCAAGCTCTCTCAGCACGTCGAAGGCGGTATCGATCGTGAAGCCGACGTTGCGGGCCCTGCGCATATATATGAGAGTCGTCGTCGATTCGCTCGACAACGCCGGCGCCTTCAGAGACGACGCCCAAGCCGCAATTGCCTCGCTCCTCGACCCCTCAACTGGAAGAGCCCCGAAAGCTGGGTGGTTGTTGGGTGCGAGCCCGATTGAGGATGACATTGCGCTGGCACTCATCGACACGGCGCACCTCGAAAGCATCGCCGAAGTCACGTTCCGCGAGGTGGCTCCGGACGGGACGGAAAGGCCGTGGCCGTCGACGCTCCTGCCGACCGAGCTCGCCGTGCTCGACGACGATCCGGTTCGCATCGAATTCGAGCTTGTCGGGGCGGCCGCATGAAATCGCTCGCGCCGAATCTGTTCGACGAGCGGTTCGACGACCTGATGAAGATCGGGCGGGCGCGACTCCGCGCGCTCGCACCCGAGTGGACGGACTACAATGCGCACGACCCCGGCATCACGCTGATGGAGTTGTTTGCGTGGACGTCGGAGGCGCAGCTGTATTCACTGGCCCGCATGCGCCGCGACGAGCGTGCCGCGTACGCGGCATTCCTCGGCATCAAGACCGGTGGCACCCGTGGCGCCGCAGGCGTGATTTGGCCCGACCGCAGCGATCCGAATTCACCGGTCGCGTCATACCTCGCGACGATGGTGCTGTCGCGGGACACGGTGATCAACCTGGCCGGCACCCCAGCGCCGACGTTCAGGCCGCAGGACAAACTCCTCTGGGTGCCGGGTCGCATTCGCTCACTCCGCTCGCAAACCGCGCGCGGCGGCGGAGCCGCGACCGACCTCACCATGAGCAACCAAAGGGGAAACCTCACCTTTCTTCCGTTCGGAGAGCGTGCGGGTCCCATGGCGGTGTTGGCGCTCGACTACGTCTGCAACGATCCGCGCGGCCTTTTCGGCTCAGATCGAAAAGCGGCGAAGGATGCGCTGTGGCCGATCGGCGTTCTCGCGGCACCGCCGTTGACCGGATCAACGAGCGATTCGACCCCGCCAACGAGAAAGGGATCGTCGCCAATCGCGGCGACGCTCGTCGACGGCGACGGCCGCTATGCGGTTCGCGTTGCTCGCGACACGACGCAGGGATTGTTGGCCAGCGGCGTCCTCATGCTCGACCTCTCGAGCGTGCCGACTTCGCCGGAAGCGTTCACCATCGAGCTGCGATCGCCGCGCGGCTTCGCGCGGCCGCCTCGCTGGCTTCGGGTCGAGCCGAGCGTGATACCCGTTCTTCAAGGCCGCGTGGTCTCGAACGAATTGAACACTTCGATCGCGAAGCCGAATTGGTGCTTCACGCTTGCGAATCCCGGAGTGCGCTTCGAGGCGGACAAGGAGCCCGTGAGCGTCATGATCGTCGATCCGGACACGAGACTCGAGCTGCCGTGGAAAAGAGTCGATCGCCTCGTCGACCAAGGGCCCGACGAGTCCGTGTACGAGTACGACGCATCGACCGGACAAATCACCTTCGGCAACGGCGTGAACGGTCGGTTGGCGCCCGACCAGGCGCAGGTACTCGCGACGTACGCGGTGTCGGATGCCGAACAGGGCAACGTTGGTCGAAACCGAAAATGGCAGGTGGCGGGATTTCAGGGTGTGATGGGCATCAATCTCGATCCGATAAGCGGCGGCGCGTCACCACTCGGATGGAAGGACCAGCGACGCGACGCGCGAGAGCGCTCGAAGAGCGAACACGCGCTCGTGAGCTCGGCCGATATCATGACCGCGGCCAAGACGCTGCCGCTGCTCGAGGTTGCGCGCGCGTGGATCTCCGCTCCCGCAACGGGCACACCGCGGACTGGCGTAGTGACGCTCGTCGCGATGCGAGCGCGCACGGGTTCGAACGAGCCGGTGGAGGCGCCAGAGACTTCCCGCTGGCTCGACGCGATTCGGGGTCGGCTGGCGCCGCGAATGCCGCTCGGCGTTCGCCTGGCCGTCGTCGCGCCGGCGTACGTGCCGTTCTCGATCACCGCGACCGTCGAGAGCATCCGTGGATTTGCACCAGAGGACATCAAAACCGCGATTGAGAAAAAGCTGAACGAGCGCCTTACGCTCGTCGCGTCGTCGGACGACGACAAGCAGCGCGATGCAGGAGTCGGCGTCACGGTCCGAGACGTCACGATCTGGATCCGGTCCACGCCGGGCGTCGCTCGCGTGACGACCATGAAGCTGTTCGATGCAACTGGAAAGGCCCTCGACGACGGAGTTGCCGTTCCTCGAGACGGTTTCCCGAAGTGGCTGTTCGATGCAAGCAAGATCTCGGTGTCGCGTCAACAGAGCGGGAGCGAGCGATGACCGGAGACAAGCAGCGGCGCTATCGCTTTGCCACCGCGGCGCAATGGAACGCGTGCCTGTTTTCCCAGGCGGACGCCGACTTTCTCGCCGGCGGGAACGGCATGCGGCCGGTCCCGCCGTTCGCAACGACCCCGACGGTCTTCGCGGCAAACGATGCCTTCGCGCCGGCGGTCACGTGCGCGGGCGAGATCGTATTCGTGGATCACCAGCATTCACTCGTTCGCCTCGCTCCGGGCAGCGATCAGCTCATGGCCGAAGCGGCGCCGGCGGGGCTCGCGAAGGCGAATCGTGTCATCACGACGCCGAATGCGTTTTGGGTTGCCTCCGAGTCGGGCGCCGCGCTGCGTGCCTACGAAATCGAGACGTTGACGCGCGTCGTCGAGGTCGAGATGACACCGCATCGGGTCATCGACATCGCCGGCGACGGGCGAGACGCTGTGTATGCGCTCGTCGAAGACCCCGATGGCGTGCGCGCGCTCCACATTAGTCGAACAGGCCGAGTCACCGGCACCACCACCTTCGAAGGAATCGCCGACGCGAAAGCTTTTGTCTACCTGCGTCAAACAGAGCGGTTCGTCGTTCTGGTGGACGGCGGACAGCAGCGGCTCTACTGGTTCGCCAAGACCGGCGGCCGCCCCCTGATCGGTCGGGCCGTCGGTGCGCTGCATCCGTGCTTCACCGTGGAACATCTCGGCACCGACTCCCGGAATCGAGTCTTGGCAGCCGGCGAGGACAGCACGGCGGACGGCGGCCGGACCTTCGTGCTGATTCTGGACGGCGACGGACTCTCGATCGACGAATTGGCGATCGATCCTGCCGACGCCCCAATCACCGGGCTCGTCGCCACGCGCGAGACCGTTCTCGTCACCGGACGACGCGGACTGCTTCGTTTTGCCGCGAGTGAAGTCGTGCCGGACGGAGTGAGCGCACTGCAGAGTGTCGTGCTGACCCCCGTGTTGTCGTCTCCGGATCGTGTCGACGCACGACGCTGGCTGCGAGTCGACGCCACCGCGCAATTGACTGCAGGCGCGGCGATCGAAATCACCTACGCGGCGCCCAAGGACGAAGACCCTGACACGCTGGCGCGGCTCAAGGCTATCGCCGCGGACACGTCGCGTTCGATGAGCGCTCGTATCGATGCGATGAGAAGCGAGCCGGGTGTTTGGAGCCAAGCGACGGTCTTTCACGGGACCAGCGATCCGGGCGCCGCTCCGGCGATCTATTCGGCCAAGCTGTTCGACGTCCATGCAAAAAACGTCTGGGTCTCTGTGAAGTTGATCGCCTCGTCGGGCGCGGGGTTGCCGGTGCTTCAGCAGCTCGACGTGCTATACCCCGGTCTGACGCTGATGCAGAGGCTCCCGGCGATCTATCAGCGTGAGGAATCCAAGCCGGGCAGCTTTCTTCGAAGCCTCGTCGGTGTTGTCGAAGCGACGACGCAGGACATCGATGCACGTGTGGGCTCGTTGGGCAGCAAAATCAATCCGTCGACGGCGCCCGTGGAGTGGCTCAATTTCGTCGCGCGATGGCTCGGCGTTCCGTGGGACGATGGGCTGAGCGAAACACAGAAACGAGCCATCGTGAAGCACGCTCCCGACCTTTTGAAGGCGCGGGGCACACGCGCTGGAGTCGAGCAATTGCTCGCGTGCCTGCTCCCCGAAACGCCGCGGCGATTCCGCGTAACCGACGCAACGGCCGATTTCGGCTTTGCGATTCTTGGTGGGCCTGGCGCCGCCGGGGCCGCGCTGCCGGCGATCATCGGCGGGGCCACGAAGTGGTCGACCATGCTGAATGAAACATCGCTGCTGGGCTGCATGCGATTGCCCTGCGACGGACAGACGACCGATGCCGCATTGCCGTTCGCCGGAACGGTGCAAGTCGAGGTAGCCGCGAGCGCGACCGAGCGAGTGGCGTGGCAACCGTGGCTGCGCGCGCTGATCGAACAGATGATCCCGCTCACCGCGCGCCTGCAATTCCGGTGGGTCGGTCTGGACGCACTGCGCAGCGACCGGCTCGATGGCTCGCTGGTTCTCGACTCGGTGGCCGATCCGACCGTCGGCACCGACACAATGACGAACGTCGTACGCCTGCCCGAGCGAGGAACTCGCCTCTCGGCCTCAGGTTCGAGCCTCAGTACGCGCTTGCTTTGACGACAGGAGACGGATCCATGCAAGAGATGGAGATACCCGTAGCCGTGAAGCAACCCCGAACGAGCCGAGCAGGCTGCTGCCCGGACGACGAGTGCGGGATCTGCGGGGGGAGCCTCAAGAACAACTACTACGCAGGAAAGCGCCTGACGCCGGACACGTTTCGCGTCGAGCAGCGGTACCACGTCGAGCGGCGGCGGCTCCTCAATCGTGCGATTCACGGATGGGGTGTCGTCTACGGCTACCCCATTACCGTCGAGACGCGCGAGTTGCGAAAGTCGTCGACTCGCGAGCGGCCACGACGCGATCCGTGCGGCCGGCGCGACGACGAGCCGCGTGACACTCGAGACGGCGTGACCCGCCGGCTCAAAATCGAGGACGGGTTGGCGCTCGACACCTGCGGGCGCGAGCTGTTACAGGTCGGCTGCACGATGCTAGCGCTGGACGACGTCCTGGTGGTCGACGACCGTGGACGGCGGCTCGATCCCGCGAACACGTTCAAGGCCGCCGTGGGTGATACCGAGAAGGAGCGCGGTGGATGGTGTTGGCTGCTCGAGGCGCACTACGCCGAGCAGAACTCCGATCCCGTCCAGATCACCGATTCGTGCCGCTGCCAGCACGACGAGTGGGACCATGCCTGCGAGACGGTGCGGTACAGCCTACGTCGCGTTCTATGCGAGGAGTGCTGCTGCGATCCCGAATGTGGTCTCGATTGCGATTGCGCACACGAGGGCTGCTGTCATTCTGAGCGAAAAAAGGTCCAGCCTCCGCACGACGAGACCTGGCAGGAGGAGCTGCGCGAAGAAGAGCGCGAGGAAGGGAGCCAGCTATTGACGAAGGGCCACGAGCCGTCGCGCCGTCCAGACACACGGCCGAGCCGCGGAGGCTGTCGCTGCATTTGCGATCACTTGACCGGTCTCCACCCCGGAGAAACCTGCACCTGCCGGTTGTGTGAGATCGAGGAGATGTGTGGAAGCGTCCGCATCGATCTCGCGCACGGTGTCCCGTTGGCTTGCGTCGACGTCGTCCTCAACGAGTGCGATGTGTGGACGTTCGGCCCGAAGGTGGAGGTGTGCGGTCCCCGGCGATTCGTGAAGCGCAACGATTTGCTGTTTGACCTCATCCAGGGCTGTGATCTCACGCGAATCGTGGAGATCGGGTGGGCCGAGTGGCATCGGCGGGACAATCCGATCACGCTCGATGAGTTTCTCCACGCGCTGGGATACGTCGCCGGAGAGTCCGAAGCGCAAGATGAATACATCGCGCGCAGGTTCTGGGTCGAATTTTCGCGGCCGGTGCGACGCGACTCGCTGCGCGCCGACTGTTTCGCGATGACCGTGTTGAGTCGGGAAGAGCGCGAACTGTGGTGGACGCCAAACCGAGTTCCGATCATCGGCGTGGAACTGTTACCGTCCCAACCCGAAACGCCGCATCTCACCCGTGGGGCGGCAATCGTCGTCGATGGCGTATGGCTCTACGACGCGGTGCGGAGCCCGGCCAGCGTCTTTCACGACCACTTAACGCGTGTGGAGTTCGAAGTCCGAGGCGACTTCATCGTCGATTGCAACGGCCAGACGGTCGATGCCGAAGCGTTCGGGCGTTTTCCACCGCCGACGGGCAACCGCTCACCCGGCGGAACATTCCTCTCGACATTCAGCGTCGCGAAGAGCGAAGACTCGGAGCGCCGCAGCAACCGTGATTACGCTGCACGTTCCCAAGGAGTCTCACGATGACTGGAACTACCTTGAGCTGCGTCAAGGGCACATCAACGCTGGTGCGCCCGAAGTTCGGTCCCGGGATGCTGCTCCGAGCCGACGACCTCGACGCCCAGACCACGTATACGCGTGACCTGAGCCGACTCTTGTTCCGCTCGCTCTTCGGCTGCGGCGTCGTCTGCGGCCTGGACGTCACGCCGGGCATCGACAAGTGCGGCGATCTGACGATCACGGTGAACGCCGGCGTGGCGCTGGGTTGCGACGGTGATCCGATTTACGTGCCGAAGAGTCAGTCGGTCACCGTCGGAGACTGCAGGGGCGACGACCTCCCTGACCCTCCGTTGTGGGTGCTGCTCTGCGCGACGTCGAAGTGTTGCGCACCGCGCCCTGCGAGCTGCGGCTGCGACGACGACAATCCATCGTCGTCGCCAACGCGAGTGCGCGATTGCTTCGAAATTCGGGTCGTCAGCAAGCTACCCAAGTGTGTCTGCTGCCACCCTGCCGAGCAAGATGACGAGAAGAAGGACAACGAGAAGGAGAACGAGATAAACGAGATACAAGTGAGCGATAGCTGGTCGAGGGCAGATCGATGCCCCTGCGGCCCGATGGACGGCTGCTACACCGACCACTATGCGGGGAAGTGTGCCTGTTGCGACGATTGCAGCGACGACGGCTCGTGTGACTGTAATTGCGTGCTGCTCGCCGAGCTCACGGTAGACGATGACGGCGACTGGACGGCGGATCACTGCGTACGGCGCTTCGTGCGGCCGATCTTCATGCGCGATCCCGTGTGTGCAGCACAAAAGGCCGAAGTGTCAGCCGCGATTGAGTCGGATAGCTTCGCCATGGAACAAAAGTCCTTTGCGACGGCAAAGAAGAAGTCCGCGCGAAAATCAAGACGCAGAGTCACGGTCGAGGATGTTGAGTGACCAGCGATTGCAAATGATCGATGTCTGCCGAGGGCAGGGCTGAGCGCACCGCGGCACCCGCGGGGCGACGGTCGGTTCCACCGACCGTCGTTCAGCGGACCACTGCATCCATAGCGCGCTCGCCGGCGCAGGCGCTTCAGGATCGTCTGGGCTTTCGGGCGACGCAGCAACTGATCGCGCGTTCGCCTGCGGCGCGCGTTGGCACCACCGCGCTGACAAGCGCCCAGACCTCGAAGGCGCGACGGCTCCCGATTTCATCGCCGCGCGATCCCGCGGAGATCGAAGCCGAGGCGGTCGCGCGGCGCGTCGTCACGATGCAGGCGCCGCCTACGCCGGCCGCACCGCCGCCCGTTGCCCCGACGGCGGGCGCCGCCGGCGTCGCGCACCGCGCGCATCACAAGTCGTCGAACGTTAGTCCGGCGCGGACGGCTTCGCCGATGGAAAACACGGGCGCTGGCGCACCACTTCCGGCGAGCGTCCGCTCGCATATGGAGCCGCGCTTCGGCGCGGATTTCAGCGGCGTTCGTGTTCACACGGACGGCGCCGCGGCGCAGCACAGCTCGACGCTCGACGCGCACGCGTTCACGGTGGGGCACCACATCTACTTTGGCCGCGACAAGTTCCAGCCGCACAGTGCCGGCGGAAAGGAGCTGATCGCGCACGAGCTCACCCACACGATTCAGCAAGGCGCCGCGCCGCAGAGAAAGACCGTACACCGAAGCGCGGCGAGCGTGTCGCACCAGGCCGCGCCGAGTGTGCAGCGGTCGTTCCTTGGCATTCCCAGCCCGCGCGAGTACTTCGCGGACAAGGCGGCGAACATCCCCGGTTACACGATGTTCACCGTGGTGATCGGCTACGACCCGATTCTCGGGGCGAGAGTCGAGCGGAACGCCGGCAACATTCTTCGCGGGGCAATCCGGCTAATTCCGGGCGGCAAGTTCATCACCGACGCGCTCGATGCGCACAAGGTCTTCGACTCGGTCAGCGCCTGGGCGGCGAAGCAATTCGACACGCTCAAGGATATCGGCGCCCAGCTGGTGGAAGATCTCAAGGATCTGATCAGCCACCCGTCGTTGGATTTGAGCGCGATGTGGGAGAAGGGCAAGGCGATGGTGATGCGTCCGATCAACCGCATCATTGCGTTCGCCATCGCCCTGAAGGACGGCATTGTCGCGCTCATAAAGGACGCAATCCTCAAACCGATTGCAGCCTTCGCTCGAACGACCAGCGGATATCCGCTTCTCTGCACGATCCTCGGCAAAGATCCGATCACCGGCGAGCAGGTCCCGCAGGATGCTGAGGCGCTGCTCGGCGGCTTCCTCAAGTTCATCGGCGAGGAAGAGACCTGGAATACGATTCAGAAGGCGAAGGCCATTCCGCGCACGATCGCCTGGTTCAAGGGGGCGGTCAAAGCGCTGACCGGTTTCCTCAAGGAGATTCCGGGGCTCTTCGTGGCGGCCTTCAAGGCGCTGTCGGTCGAGGACATCATCCTCATTCCGCGCGCCTTTGGGAAGCTGGTCGGCGTCTTCGGCAACTTCGCGGTCCGATTCGTCACGTGGGGCGCGAACGCCGTCTGGACGCTCCTCGAGATCATCTTCGACGTCGTCGCGCCGGGTGCCCTCGGCTACATCAAAAAGACCGGCGCGGCGCTCAAGACCATCCTCAAGAATCCGCTGCCTTTCATGGGCAATCTCGTCAAGGCGGCGAAGCTCGGGTTCACGAATTTCGGCGAACACTTCCTCGACCACCTCAAGGCTGGCCTGATCAACTGGCTGACCGGCGCGCTGCCCGGTGTCTACATCCCGAAGGCGTTCTCGTTGGTCGAGATCGCGAAGTTCGTGTTCTCGGTGCTGGGGCTGACGTGGGCGAACATCAGACAGAAGCTGGTCAAGGCGACCAGCGAAACGGTGGTCAAGGCGATGGAGACTGGCTTCGACATCGTCGTGACGCTCGTGCGCGATGGTCCAGCGGCGGCGTGGGACAAGATCAAGGAGCAGCTGTCGAACCTGAAGGACATGGTGATCAGCGGGATCACCGACTTCGTGGTGGACATGGTCGTGAAGAAGGCGATCCCGAAGCTGATATCCATGTTCATTCCGGGCGCCGGATTCATCTCGGCGATCCTGTCGATCTACGACACCATCATGGTGTTCGTAAACAAGATCAAGCAGATCATTCAGGTCGTCACCGGATTCATCGACTCGATCGTCGCCATCGCGGCAGGACAGATCGGGGCGGCGGCGACGAAAGTAGAGAACGCGCTCGCCGGTGTGCTGTCGCTTGCCATCAACTTCCTTGCCGGGTTTGTCGGGCTAGGGAAGGTGGCGGACAAGGTGATGGCCGTGATTCAGAAGATTCGCGCGCCGATCGACAAGGCGCTCGATTGGCTGGTGAACTTCATCGTGAACGCCGCCAAAAAGCTCGGCAAGTTCATTGTGCAGGCCGGAGTCCCGCAGGATCCGAATGAGCGGCTGCGGCTCGCTGCGGATGCGGCCACAGCTGCGGCTAAACGGCTCGGTAGTGGGATAACGGCTCCCCTTCTCAAGCCTCTCCTCGTCGGAATCCAGCTCCGATACAGCCTAAAGCAGATCGACGCCTTTCAGCAGGGCGGGACCTGGTGGGTTCGGGCCGTTGCCAACCCAGAACTGATCCGCAACATGGGAATTGTCGCCGTCAAGGCACCCACCGGGTCAACTGCGGCGAGCTCGCTCGAGCCGATGCCTCTCGTGCCCATTACCTTCGATTGCAACCTCGACAAGTACGTTCAAAGCGTTTTCGAGGAACAGCTCAAGGGACACGAGACCGGACTAAATGCAATCTCGGTCGTTGACTGGGAGAAAAATCGACTGGAATACGACAAGAGTGGCCGAGGGACCGCAGTTCCGCAGGAAGAGGTCCGCGAACTCTATCGAAAGCAGCTCCGGGCACAAAAAAAGCAACCAAATCAAACGGCGGCTGAACTGGATAGCCTAGTCGAAGCCGAAATGGAGCGCCTCGCTGCTCTCCACGAACCGGACCTGGTGGCGGGCGGCTTCAATGTCATCAGCAAACTGGGTTCCCGGTATGTCAATTCATCAATCGGGTCTCAGTGGCGAACAAAAGTATTGTTAATCAAGGCCGTGGTTGACAAGATTCCCAAGGGAGAAAAGCCGCAGCGACGCATAAACGTAAAGCTTACATCGCGGCCTATTACGCCATAAGCTGACTTCAGCGTTCACATGACTCAGTTTCCAGATTTCGAACAGCAATACGGCCCACCCGAGCACTGCATTCCTGTCGGCGACGCCGGCGTCCGATCCTACGAAGGCAAGCTACCAACAGAGTTGTTGGCCAAATGGCGTGAAAGCGGGTGGTGTTCATACAAGAAGGGGCTGTTGTGGCTTGTGGACCCCGAACAGTTTAGCGGCGTGATTGACGATTGGGTGCAGCTCGACAATGGCAAGCCCCTGGTGTTTCTTCGAACGGCGTTTGCGCATTTATACTTTTGGCATGAGAATGCGGCGTACAGCCTTGACGTACAGCGGGGTGGTGTGAGTCGAGTCACACCGCGAGTCGACCGCCTCTTCACGCTGCTCTGCGATTCCGAGATCAGGGAGAAGATCCTCCGGGCTCCGCTGTTTGAGAAAGCTCTGCCATTGTTGGGTTCGCCCTCGCGGGACGAATGTTACGCATTCGAGCCGGCCCTCGCGCTTGGGGGCTCTGGTGATTTGGAAACGATTCGACGCGTCAAAATGCGGGAGGCCTTGGGAGTCCTGGCCCAGCTCGTTGGATAGATGCTTATCGTCCGGGTCAACGTCCCGAATCAGGCCGAATTGTGGCCGTCGTGTCTCAAATCTCGCATGCAGGGCCCACTATTTCCTCCCGACCGCCAGCCGCCGCCCCATCCACGGCTTACTGCGCACCTGCTGCATAACCTGCGAACGCCCCGAAAGCCCGAGCTTCTCGAGAATATTGTGAACGTGGTGCTTGACCGTCGCCACGCTCAGACACAGCTCGGCGCTGATCTCCTTATTGGACAGCCCGTCGCCGACCAGCGTCGCGACCTCGCTCTCGCGCCGCGTCAACGTCAACGCGGGATCCGCTTCGTCCACGCGCACTTCCCGGCTGTGCAGTGCTCGAAGGAGAGCGCCGGTGATCTCCGGAGGACAGGCCTGACGACCCGCCACGATCTCGAAGAGTGAGGCGCATAACGAATCGATCGATGCATTGCGACCGACATATCCGCAGAATCCCGCGCGCCCGCAATCGATGACGTCCTGTCGGCGCTCGTTGAGGCCCAGCGCCACCAGGGCGATGTCGGGCGATCCAGCGGCAATCGAACGGACATCAAAGAGCTCGATACCTTGGCTGACGTCGATCAGGATGACCTCGACCTGGACCTGACCCATGAGCTCCCTCAGGTCCGCGAGGTCGTCCACGACGCCGAGCGCGCGGATGCCCGGTCGCGCGTTGAAGCACGCGGCCAATCCGTCGCCGAACACGTGTACGGCAGTGAGGATCAGAACGTTCATGGGGCGATGGGGCGATCAGTTACGTCTTCGCCTCGAGCGCGCCATTCGACTGTCCACGCTTACTTCGTGGGAGCTCGTTCATGCTCCCTCCCGTGATGTACGCCGGCGGTTGCAACTGCATCATGACGGGCACCGCGTCGTGCCGAGCACCCGCAGGCGGTGAGTAATTCGCAAGACGGAGAGAGTCGCCGCTGGGGGGTGGGGATCCTATTATACAGGCGCGCCGTCATCTTGGGCAGGGGCGCTCCACGAGGCGCCAAGGTGCCACGAATCGTCGCCCGGCGGTCGAAAATTAGAGCGTTTTAATCTTTGCAGTCAAATGCAATGATGCGCGGACACTGAAAGGGCGGCGCGCGGATCGGCGTCGCGCATCGACGAAATCAGGCGCTGTCCGGCGACCACTGAAGCGAGGCTTGCCGCAGCTGATCCAACCGCTTCCAGTGCCGCTCGACCGCGGACCTGCCTGCCTTCGTAATGCTGATCCGGGTGTTCGGAATCTTGCCCACGAATTCCTTTTCGACCGTCACCAGTTCGCCATTTTCCAGTTTCGACAGGTGACTGGAGAGATTGCCCTTGCTCAGTCCAGTGAGACGCTGAAGATAGAGAAAGTCAGCGGCCTTACACGCCGCGAGGGCCGTGAGAATCGCGAGACGAGCCGGTTCGTGGACGAGACGATCCAGCTCGGCCAGTTGCTCAAACGGAAGCGACATGCTTTTCCTCACGAATGGGCGCCAGAACGCGTACGAGTGCGCGATGATCGAGCACGCCACCGACGATGTAGATGAGACCGACGATGCCGATGAGGGGCGTGAGGCTGGGTTTGCCGGCCGGCACCACGTCAAAGAGCGGAAGGATTGAAAAGACGACGAGGCCGAACGAGGCGACGATGTAATGCGCCCGGCCTCCGCCAGTGGATTCACGGTAGGCCTCGATGGCCAGCGCGAAGGCGAGACCACTGACGACGATCGGCGGGACAAATGCGGCGTCCACGATCATGGCGACGATGATCGCGGGATAGACGATCAGCCACTTTACCGACGTTCGCACCTCGTGCCGCGACGGGTCACCCTGCACACGCCCGAACTGTCGAGCATAGTATTGCCCGAGCACGGAAGTCGACAACCAGATGGCCACGCCGAACATGAGCAAGCCGATCCACTCGCGCACGGCCGTGTGGCTCCCGACGTGCGCCGAGCGCATGACGGCGTATCCCAGCATGGCAGCGCCCAGCGGGATCCAGCGCAGCCCTTGCCAGAAAAAGTAGTTATCGGTGACGTTGTGAATTTGGCGCAATCGGTCAGCGGTCATCGTTGCCTCCCAATTGATCGAGCAAAGCGTGAAGCTGAGCGACCGGCAGGTGATCTCCGATATCGCGCCCGTAGTTCGCGGCGACCAATCGACCGTCCGGTCCAACGAGAAAGTCCGCCGGCATTTTCGCCATTTGCCAGGCGATTCCTCCCCAGAAACCATGAAGCATGGATCGAACAAACGCTACGTAGAAACTCGGGCTTACGATCGAGAGGAGGAGCCGCGGCCACGACGTCTCTACCCCGTAGAGGCGGTAGACGCGGAAATCGGGATCGGCCACCAGAGGGAACGCGTACTGCCGGCCGCCGGCGTGAGCGCGAATGGTGTGCGCCGGGGAATGGAAGAACGCCACTACGGCGAGGCCCCGGTCACGCAAGCGTGTGTAGTGCTTGGCGAAATCATGCAAATGCAGGTTGCACATCGGACATGAGGCATAACGAAAGAACATCAGCAGGACGGGGCGCCCGGCGAACTGGTTCAGCGAGACCGTCGTGCCATCGATGGTCTGAGCCGAAAACGGAATGGCCGGTTGGCCCGGTTCAAGTCGCATACGGCCTCGAATCGCTAATGCCATCGCGTCGGTATGGGGGGGGGATACGGACTAGTTTGCAGTACAAACTACTAATGCAATGCTGCGATGGCAACCTTGCAGTTCGGTTCAGCCAAACGTGAACGCAAACGCCTCCACGCCCTTGTCGAGAAACTCGATCTCGCAGCGGCGATCTACGATGGGTTGCGGTTGTCGAATGAACTGATAAAGACGCTGGTCATTGGCGACGCCCATTCCCTGGTCGTCGAGATCGCCGCCGCGCGACGAAACCGGCGTCTGTCCGTCGAGCAGCACGCGAAACGGCCACGGGTCGGCCTCCGGTCGGCGGGCCCATGGGCCAGTCGGCTGCTGCCTCGATACCGCGGCCCGCGACTGACGAGATCTGTCGATCGACGTTGCGGGCCCCCGCTTCGATGAGCAACTGTTGGATCTCTTTCTCGATGTCCGCGTACTCGCCTTCTCCAAAGTGGCGACGTCGCACTCGTCCTTTTCCGTCCAATAAGTAGAGCGCGGGCCAGTACTGATTGCCGAACGCGCGCCAGATCGCGAAGTCGTTGTCGATGGCAACCGGATAATCCACCTTCATGTCCGCCGCAGACCGGCGCACGTTTTCGAGACTTCGCTCGAACACGAACTCCGGCGCATGCACGCCGAGGACGACAAGCCCCGCATTCCTGTATTTCTCAGCCCACGCGGGAATGTACGGGAGCGTGCGAAGCCAATTGATGCACGTAAACATCCAGAACTGAACGAGGACGTTTTTGCGCTCCAGGCTCGCCTCGGTGAGGGCCGGCGCTTTGATCCATGCCGTGGCGCTTCGTAGCGAGGCGAGTTCGTCGAGTGTAGTGATTCGGTCCATCGGGTGCGGTGGTTGTTGGCAGGAGCGCGACACGTCCAACCGCACTGCAGCAAGAGCGACCGCTGCAGCCTTCAGAAACGCGCGGTCTGACCCGGGTCCCAAGGCAGCCTCAGTGACGGCGGCGGGCGATCGATCTATCGCAAAGACCTGAGTCCGGCGCGCATCTCCGCTGCAAAAAGTTCGGGCTGCTCCCACGCCGCGAAGTGGCCGCCTTTGTCGAGCATGTTGTAGTAGATCAGTTTCGGATATGCGCGCTCCGCCCAACTGCGCGGCGCCTGATAAAACTCCCCCGGAAAAACACTCACTGCAACCGGGATCGTGACGTTCTTCGTGCCGAAAAAGGGCAGCTTGTTCTCCCAGTAGAGTCGGCCCGACGACACGCCCGTGTTGGTCAGCCAGTAGAGTGTGATGTTGTCGAGCACGTCGTCGCGTGTGAGCTCGGTTTCGCTCCGCCCGTTCGTCGGCTTGCGAACGGCCTCCATCCACGATGCGGTCGGCTGCGCATCGCCGTCGCCGTGGTCGAAAAGCCAGGCGGCCAGGAACACGGGGGAATCCGCGAGTCCGTAAAGGGTTTGTGGGCGCGTACCCATCTCGAGCGCATAGGCGACGCCCTTCGCGAAGAACGTTTTCAGCGTCTCGAATGTGCGGGTCTCTTCGTCGGACATGCCGGACGGCGCGGCGCCACCGGTGAATGCGGCCTGCCACACGTCCAACGGGATGACGCCGGCCATGTTGGTGTGAATGCCGAGCAATCCTTCCGGCTGTTGTGTCGCCATCACGTCGACAATGATCGCGCCCCAATCCGTGCCTTGAGCCACAAACTCCGTATAGCCGAGACGATTCATCAACGTCGTCCACGCGCGCGCAATGCGGGCGGGATCCCAACCCTTGGTCGTGGGCTTGCCCGAGAATCCGTGGCCCGGCATGGACGGAATGACCACGTCGAAGGCATCCTCCTCGCTCCCGCCGTGCGCCGTGGGATTGACCAGCGGATCGATGATCTTGAGCTCTTCGATGATCGAGCCCGGCCATCCGTGAGTGATGATGACCGGCAGCGCGTTCTCGTGTTTCGAGCGCACGTGAATGAAATGAACGTCGAGGCCATCGATCTCGGTGACGAACTGTGGGAGTGCGTTCAGTTTCGCCTCGAACGCTCGCCAGTCGTACTCGCCGGCCCAGTAGCGCGCGAGATCCTGAAGTGGGGTGAGCGGCATGCCCTGCGAGTCGTCCGCGACGGTCTCCTTCTCCGGCCACCGCGTTGCGGCAATCCGCCGACGCATCTCGGTGAGCTCCTCGTCCGCAAAGTGAACGCGGAACGGACGGATGGCTTTGCCGTCGGTTGCCGCGCGCGCCGGCGGCGCCTTGCGAGCGACTCGCGTCTTGAAATCCGTCATGCTTTCGCTCCGATTGGTTTCAGGGGACGTGCAACGTCCCACGACCGAAGCCCTCGCGATATTGGACAATGGTTCTACGAACACTCGGGCGCTCGCGGGAGTCGCGATCACGATGCGGGCCGAGCATTGAGCAAATAGCCGGAAGAGTTGATAGGTTGGACCGCATGAGAGTGATGCGTCAGACGCTGATCCTGGTGACGGCACTCAGTCTTCCGGCCGGTGCTCGCGCGCAGAGAGATTCGTCGACGTTCGTCCTTGACCGCGCCGGATGCTACGCGCTGACGCTCGGGCGCTGGTCCGGCCCGTTGCCGACAAATAGTCCGGAAGCGCACACGCCTCCGTCCCGGTTCCGACTCGATACCGTCGCCGTCCAGACACGACCGCGTTCACGATTCGCGGTTGAGCCGGACCAACTCGTTCCGGGTCGCATGGTGGCCTCGTGGATTCCGACGTCGAAGGATTCGATCAGCATGTTCTGGTCGACTGGCTTCATCGGCGTCCGGCTTCGCTTCGTCGCTCGAGGCGATTCGCTCGTCGGCATTGCGACCGCGTTCCGCGACGCACACGCCGCGGGCGATCCGCCAGATCCGTCGGCGTCCGTGATCGCGACGCGAATCAACTGTGCGCTGAGAACTGGCCAAGCGCGCGGCGACACGCTCTTCGTATCGGATCGCTATATCGGCAAAGAGGTCGCGGGCGCCGAGATCACCGCGAAGTTCGACGCGTCTGACGCGCGCACAACGATGTTACGGCTCGACGCTCCCGTCGCGACGATCAACGGACGACTATGGGTCCTCGGCGACATTCTCGTGGCCCTTAGTGTGAACGGGAACGGATTCGTCGCCGTGTGGACAGTCGCCGGGCCGAAGGACGTGATCGAAGCGTACCTCGCGGAGTTTCGCTCTATCGTCCGCACCAAGCATCCTATTTACGACTTCGGCATCCGCTCGCTCATCGTCCGATGTGCTTGTGACTAATCGTCGTCAGCTGAAACTCACTCGGTCGTGGACTCTATGTCGCCGGTCACTCGCGCGCTGATCGCGGGCGCCATCACGTTGTTCGCCGGCAGCATCCTTAACGTGCTCGCCGTGCGAAGGCGCTGGGTGCCGCAGTTCCTTTGGCCCGCGGCGATTGTGACGCCGCTCGCCATCGGACTCTTTGTCTACTGGGCGGCGAGCACGGGGTGACCGCTGGCAGCTCGGCAGCTCGGCGGCGGCTAAGGGCGACGGGCATCGCAGCTACTCGGCGGCGCGAGCAATCGACGACTCGGCTGCTTGGCGACTCGGCTGCTCGGCGACTCGGCTGCGTTTCGGGTACGAGTCAGCCACCATCCAGGCGCCGGCCGTCAACACGAACGTCGAGACGACCTCGCCGCGTTGGAAATCGTTGAGGTTACCTGAAAGCATCCGAGGCACCCACACGATCACGCTGAATAGTCCCATTTGCAGCGCCGAGAGCGCGGCGGCGAGCCGTGCGAGCACATCGGCACAGATGGCGAGTCCCGCCGCGATGAATGTCGTTCCGGTGAGATATGCGAGCGCCGCGTGCGACGGCAGCCAATTCGGGATGAGTACTGTGGTCGCGTCGAGGTACATGAAGTGCGCGAGGCCGAACGGAATCAACGACAGGCCGTAGAGCGTCCTGGCGATGCGAAGGCTCCTGACGCCCGTGAGTAGACCGACGCGTGATTGTTGGTTCTCGTTTGCGAACCAGGTGAACAGAACCCAAGCGCCGGCCACCATCACCGCGGTCGCGCCGCACGTCCAGGCGACCAGCACCAGAGGCTTCTGATAGAGCAGGTTGGGGAGCCTGAGCACCAACAGCCAGATCAACAAAGAGACGAACAGCACTTCCGACGCCAACTTCTCAGAGCGCCGCCAGAGTAATCCGATGCCACCCCCGAGAGAGATCACGGCGCAGACGTACGCCAATACCGGCTGCCCCGGTACCCACTTGGGCACCGGCTGCCAGATCTGGGTGAACTTTCCAGTGACGAGCCCCATGACGCCGAGGCCGATCATGGCGACCATAAACGCGGCATGACCGGGGCTCGCGATTCGGATCGGCCGTGCGCTCATCGGCCGATGGTGCGGAAGAATGCCTGGACCTCTGAGACGTACTGGTCCGGCACCTTGTGTGCGGCGAAGTGGCCGCCGTTATCGTAGGTGTTCCACCGGACGATGTTCTTGTGGTCTCGCTCCGCGAATCGTCTGATGCCGTAAAAGTCACCGCCGAACCCCGCGACTCCGGTTGGAAGTGTCGTCGGCTGGGGCGTCCGATGCGCGTGAGCATTCTCGTAATACAGGCGTGCCGCCGACGAACCGGTCCGCGTCAGCCAATAGGTCATCACGTTGGTGATCACGAAATCCGG
>Ga0207674_10000567_pt1 | contig 48417 bp, 51 predicted proteins | sample KBSCornC72_FD_184303 | JGI IMG/M metagenome (GOLD analysis project Ga0207674, IMG submission 184303) | Corn rhizosphere microbial communities from Kellogg Biological Station, Michigan, USA - KBS Corn C7-2 (SPAdes) (version 2) | ecosystem: Host-associated > Plants > Roots > Rhizosphere > Soil ... | reverse complement strand
CGACATCGCCGCGCGCAAGCTCGCTCCAAACGTGCTCAAGCGGGGTCGTGCCTACCTCAACGAGAAGGGCTATGACATCGTGACGGCCTTCGGACCCGACGGGAAGGTGCTTAATCCGATGTCGGTTGACTGGAACGGCGTCGTCGCGGGCCGTGTGCAGGTCAAGATGCGGCAGCGGCCGGGACCGGCCAATTCGATGGGCAAGATGAAGTTCATGTTTCCCAACCAGCAGGGGATCTGGCTCCACGACACGCCGGAGAAGGAAAAAATCGACGAGGCCGCACGGCTGCAAAGCAACGGCTGTGTCCGCCTCGAGGATGCGCCGCGCTTCGCCCGCTGGCTGTTCAACGGCCACCCGCCGAGCGCCAAGGGCGCGCGCCCAGAGCAAAAGGTCGACCTTCCGAGCCCCGTGCCGATCTACATCACCTATCTGACGGCGGTACCGAGCGGCAGCTCGATCGTCTATTTCGACGATTTCTACGGCAAGGATCGCGGCCAAGCGCGGCAGTTCGCGGGACTTTAGGACGCCTGTCGGTCGAGATAGGTCGGCCTCAGCATCCTAACGTCGTTGGGCCTGGCCTTCTTCGGCGCAAGGCGCGCGAGGTCGAACTGGCCCTCGAACTGGACTCCGAATTTGTTCGCCTGGGCCCATCGGACCAGACCGCGGACGGGGCCGACGCCAATGATGTTGATCGACAGCTCGGTTCCGGGCGCTACGGGAAGCGGGCAATCGACCAGTGCGCCCATCGACGAGATGTTGCGCAGCTTCACCTCGACCGTCTGGCCGTTGATCGACGTGATTGCGCGGCGCATGAGACGGTGGCGCGGCTCGCGGACGCAGGCGAAGCCGGCCGCTTCCATCGTTAGACTGTTGGCGATCTGCCGCGCTGTCTCAGCCGGAGTCGGCTGGCCGAAGATATAGCCTTGGACCATGCTCACCCCGAGCTCGCGGATCAGTTGCAGATCGTCATGGGTCTCGACGCCCTCGGCGCAGGTGTCCATGCCAAGTGACTCGGCGAGCGTGGTGATGGCGCGAATGATCGCCGCATTGCGGTTGGTCGCGCTGGACGAGGCGGCGCCGCGGACGAAGCTCTGGTCGATCTTGATCTTGTCGAACGGCGCCTTCTTCAAATAGCCGAGCGACGAGTAGCCGGTCCCGAAATCGTCTAGCGCCAGGCGGACGCCGAGCGCTTTCAGGCTGGCGAAGGTCTCGTCGGTGGTGTCGCCGTCGGCGAGGAATACACCTTCGGTGATCTCGAGCTCGAGGCGATCGGCGCGGACGCCAGTTCTTTGGAGGTGCTTGCCGACCATTGCAGCAACCCCCGGGTCGTTGAACTGCAGCGGTGACAGGTTGACTGCGACACGGACGTGGTCGGGCCAGTTCGCCGCTTCCTCGAGTGCAGTGCGGAGCACCCACTCGCCGATCTTCCCAATCAGGCCCGCTTCCTCGGCGAGCGGGATGAATTTCGCGGGTGAGATGGCCCCGCGCGTCGCATGCTCCCAGCGGACGAGCGCTTCGAAGCCGGAGATCTCTTCCTCGGCAGTGCGGACGATCGGCTGGTAATGGACCGCAAGCTCACCGCGCTCGATCGCCTGGCGCAGATCGTTCTCGAGCAGCTGGCGCTCGGTCGCCTCGCTATGCATCGAAGGCTGGTAAAGGCAATGCTTGCCCCGGCCCGCAGCCTTGGCTGCATAGAGCGCGAGGTCGGCGTTGCGCACGAGAGCGTCAGCGCTGGCACGCCCCGGATCGCCGATCGCAATTCCGGCGGAGGCGCCGATCGTCACCTTGTTCCCTTCGATAATGTAGGGACGCGAGACTTGCTCGATTAGAGTCCGGGCGAGCGATTCGAGAAGGCCGATATCGTCGGCACCGGGCAGCACAGCCTGGAATTCGTCGCCGCCGAGCCGGCCGACCTGACCGTGATTGCCCATAACAGATTTCAGGCGATCGGCGACCTCACGCAGTAAAGCATCGCCGGTCGGATGGCCGAGCGTGTCGTTGACGTTCTTGAACCGGTCGAGATCGATCATGAAGAGTGCGCAGCCCTTCTTGCGATGGGCGGCGTTGCGCAGCGCTTCGTCGAGCGTCTGGCGCATCATTGCACGGTTCGGCAGTCCCGTCAGGGAGTCGAAACGCGCGAGACGCGTAATCTCGCGCTCCGACTTGCGCTGTTCGGTAAGATCGGTGCCGATGCCGCGGAAGCCGAGGAAACGGCCGCGCTCGTCGAAGATGGGATTGCCGGAAAGCGACCAGTGCACGTCAGCTTCGCTGGCGGGGCTGACAACCACGTCCGAGAACGGGAATCGCGCCGACAGATGGAAGCCGAGAGTCTTGCGCTCCTCGGCGGAATTCGGCCCCTGGTCGACCGAGAGAAGATCGGTAAATTGGCGGCCGAGCAACGCGTCGGGCTCACACTGGAAGTCATCGGCAAGTTGGCGCGAGACATATGACAAGGTGCCGAGCGAATCCGTTTCCCAGAACCAGCCGCGGCCGGTATTTTCAAATTCGTCGACGAAATTGAGGGCCTTCTTCGCCTGCCATTCAAGGGCGAGGCGGCTGCGACCGCCGGCGATCGCACGCTGTGTCACGCGCATGCTGTAGGCGACCATCGTCACTGCTAGCATGTTGATCGTAAACGTCATGAGGGGGTTTCGTGAGAACAGGAACGTCGCCAAGGCGGCCACGAGCGCATTTACGACCGCTAGGGGCGGGGCAGCGACGGCCCCGATCGAGCGAATGAAAAAGCCAGCGCTCATCGCCAGTGAGACGAACCCGGCATCCTCCAGCTGGAGCGAATCGGCCGCGACGCATGCAAACGTCCACGCTATGCCAGTCGCTGCGATGTAGCCGCACATCAGCCGTGCGATCACGTGTGGAGCGAGCCCCAGCTTGCGACGGAAAATCAGCGACATTCCCGCCAGGAAATCGCAAACGAGCGACAGGCCTAGCGGCACAAGGACGCTGGAGAGGGCGGCGGAGCTGCCTGCGGGCCGGTTTTGCATGAGCAAGCCCACCGAAAGAATGAGATGGCCGGCAAGTATGAACCAAGGAGTGAGGCTCCAGCTTCCGACGCGCCGCTCGATTAGGGTGTGGTCGGTGCTTGCCTCATGGTCGCGGACGTCGAACGTCATTGCCTCGTTCGCTGAGATGCGAGCGGGCGTAAGTCTTTCGACTTCGGGCGATCTGCCGAACAGATTCCGGCGCATTGAGGCTCCACGCGACGCGCCGATGCGGGCGCAATGCGCGAGTCTCTAGCGAAAGCGAGTTAACGGCCCGTCAAATGAAGACGGTTAGCGAAGTTTAAATCTGCTCCGGAAGGAAGTCCGGAACGGAGAGATAGCGCTCGCCTGTGTCGTAGTTCAAACCGAGCACGCGCGAATTGTCGCCAAGCTCCGGGAGCTTCTGCTTAATCGCCGCGAGGGTCGCACCCGACGAGATTCCGACGAGCATGCCTTCCTCGCGCGCGGCGCGGCGGGCCATCTCCTTGGCGTCGGCGGGATCGACCTGGATCACACCGTCGAGCAGGCTTGTGTCCATGATCGCCGGAACGAACCCAGCGCCGATCCCCTGAATCGGGTGCGGACCCGGCTGGCCGCCCGAGAGGACCGGAGAGAGCGTCGGCTCGACGGCGAAGACCTTGAGATTCGGCCACTGGGGCTTGAGCACTTCCGCGCAGGCGGTGATGTGCCCCCCGGTGCCGACGCCGGTGATGATTGCGTCGAGGGGATTGTCGCTAAAGTCGCGCAGGATCTCTTGCGCCGTCGTGCGGCGGTGGATCTCGAGGTTCGCTGGATTCTCGAACTGCTGCGGCATCCATGACCCTGGAGTCTCGGCGATAATCTCCTCGGCGCGGGCGATCGCGCCCTTCATGCCCTTTTCCTTGGGCGTCAGGTCGAACTGCGCGCCATAGGCGAGCATCAGTCGCCGCCGCTCGATGCTCATACTTTCGGGCATGACGAGGATGATCTTGTAGCCCTTGACCGCCGCGACCATCGCCAAGCCGATGCCGGTGTTGCCGGAAGTGGGTTCGACGATGACACCGCCAGGTTTCAGCTTACCCGAGCGCTCGGCGTCCTCGACCATTGAGAGCGCGATACGATCCTTGATAGAGCCGCCGGGGTTTGCGCGTTCCTGCTTGATCCAGACCTCGGCGCGATCGCCGAACAGGCGGTTGACCCGGACATGGGGCGTATTGCCGATGGTCTCGAGGATATTTGCCGCCTTCATGCCCTAGCCCTCCTCTAATTGTGCGGTGCGCAAATCGGGCGGATCGAAACTTTTTGCAAGGCGCAGTTCTGGAAACCACCAGGACCAGACGAAAACCACGGCGATTGCGCCGATCCCGCCGGCGATTACCGCTGGGACAGGACCGATCAGCGCGCCGAGGAATCCGGACTCGGCCTCGCCGAGTTCGTTCGACGCGGAGATGAAAAGCGAGGAGACGGCGCCGACACGCCCGCGCATCGCGTCCGGCGTATAGAGCTGGATGAGGGACTGGCGGACATAGACCGAAAACATGTCGGCCGCGCCCAGAAGACCGAGGCAAAAGAGCGACAGCGGCATCCAGCGGGAAAAGCCGAAGATGACTGTCGCCGCACCGAACACGCCGACGGCGGCCAGCATCTTGACCCCGACATTGTGCTTTAGCGGCCGTATCGAGAAGAAGGCGGCGGTCAGAGTCGCGCCCACCGCGGGAGCGGCGCGCAAATGGCCGAGGCCCTCGGGCCCGGCATGGAGCACGTCACGCGCGAATACGGGGAGCATAGCGGTCGCGCCGCCCAGCAGCACGGCGAAGAGATCGAGGCTGATAGCGCCGAGCACGAGACGGTTGCGGCGGACGTATTTGAGGCCGTCGATCATCTGGGCCCAGGGGTTTTTCCCATGCGTCAGCTCCGTCCGGGCGACCGGCGGGATCGCAATAAGTCCAAGGAGTGCGACGGCGAACAAAGCCGTGCTCGCCGCATAAGGGGCGAACGGCGCCCAGGCATAAAGATATCCGCCGAGCGCTGGTCCGGCGATCGCGCCGCTCTGCCAGGCGATGGAGGACAAAGCGATCGCTCGGGGCAGGATCTCGCGCGGCACCAGATTGGGCGCGAGCGCACCAAGCGCAGGCCCGGCGAACGCGCGTGCGACGCCGAGTAGCGCGGCGACAGCGTAGAGAACTTCGAGGGTAGTCGTGTGGCTCCACGCGAACCAGGCGAGCGCCGCGGCGCAGCCGAGCTCGAGCGCGACGGCCCCACGCGCGATCCAGCGCCGGTCGACGCGGTCGGCAGTCCAACCCGTGATCAAGGTGAGCGCGAACAGCGGAATGAACTGGACGAGTCCGATCACCCCGAGCCGAAGCGCCGCCTCCTTGAGCCCCATCGAGTGGCGCGCAATGTCGTAAACCTGCCAACCGATGACGATGACCATCGCCATCTGCGCGATGGTCGAAGTCAGCCGGGCGAGCCAATAATAGCGGAAGGCGGCAATTCGCAGCGGTTCGGGGAGCCAGCTCACCTGGAGCCGCCTAGCTTCAGCTCTCCGCAGCGGCAACCGCTGGTTCGGCCGCTTCGCGGGACGGCTTCCGGCCAAGCTCCAGTCGCTTGATCAGCCAGGGCATGGTCAGCCCCTGAACGAGGATCGAGAAAGCGACGACGACGAAGGCCGTGAGGATGATCGCGTCGCGCTCGGCTACGGTGACTGGAACCGCCAATGCGAGCGCCAGTGCGAGGGCGCCTCTGAGGCCGCCCCAGAAGAGCGTGTGCTGGAACGAGGGCTTGAGCCGCCAGCGCGACCAGTGGAACAGTCCGGCCAGGGGATAAACCGACAGCCCGCGGCCGGCCAGGACAAGGAGAATGGCGATTGTCGCTGCGGCCGAACCGAGCCGGTGGAGCGGCTGGTTGGCGACGTTCACACCGATCAGGATGAAAACGAAGCTGTTGGCGAGGAACGCAAAATATTCCCATGCCCAGTTCACGCGATCGCGGCCCGCGCGCGACAGGAAGCGCGTCCCGAAGCTGCCGATCAGCAGACCGGAGGTCAGCGCGCTGATGATTCCGGAGGCGTAGAAATGCTCGGCGATGAGGAAGGAGCCGTAGGCGGCGATCGTCGTCAGGGTGATTTCGACGAGCGGGTCGTCGGTCCGGCCGACGATCTGCAAGATCGTCGCGCTAACCGCGAGGCCGATAACCAGGCCGCCCCCGAGCGTCCACAGGAACGCGGGAATGAGGTTGCCGGCGCCGGGCGAAGCGCCAGCGGCGATAGCGGAGAGAATGGCGAAGCCGACTGCAGCGACGCCGTCGTTGAGCAGGCTTTCGGATTCGACCACCATCGATACGCGTGGAAGCGCGCCCATTTCGCGGAAGGCGGCGATGACCGACACTGGGTCGGTCGCGGCGATGAGGACTCCGAACAAGGCGGCCCCGATCCAGCTCCAGCCGACGAGCCAGTGCATGCCCCCAGCGACCACAGCCGCCGCGACCCCGACGCCAAGGAAGGCAAGTGTGAGAGTCAGTGGAAGCTCGGTGCGGAAGCGCGGCCATTCGAGTTGCAGCGCGGCCTCGAACACCAGCGGCGGGAGCAGGATGTTGAAGATCAGCTCACGCGACAGCGGCAGGGCGGGGCTGCTGGGCAGGAGCGCGATCAGGAAACCGGCGACAAGTAGCCCAACGATGTACGGGAGCCCGAGCCTGCGCGTCAGCATTGCGATGAGGCAGGAGACCATTAGCAGAATGCCGATCGGGGCAAGCGAAAAGCTGGTCATGCGACCCGCATATCAGCCGATTTCGCCGAGGTCTGCCCTGCCGGTGTTGATGCTCATCGGCGGCGGAAGTCAGGAATTGTGCCGCTCTGCCGCCAATAGTCCTCAAGACCAGTGCGCTTCAGCAATGCCGCGAACCGCGGGTCAGTCCACAATGTCCGCATCGGGGGCTGGAACAAGCGGTTCGTAATGCGATCGAGATCGCCGCCGGGGGGCGCCGTTCCAGCCCATTTTCCGACGCCGAAATAATAGCCGTCGAGTATCGCGAATGCGTGGTCCGCCCCGCCGAGCGCTGCACAAGCTTGCGCCACCTGGAGAGCGGCGAGCGGATTGCGGCCAAGAAAATCGAGGTCCTTGGCAACCGCCGCTGACGTCGGGATGTTGCCCGCCAAGCCCTCCGCGGTCGCGCGCACCGCGTCGGCGAAGTCCTGCGTGATCTCGAGGGGTCGCTCGGCGCTGTCGCGAACTAGTTCGAGGACCTCGGCCGGGCGCCCGCTGTACATCAGATAGCCCACCCGTGTCTGCCATACCTGTGGATGCTGCGGCCATCGTTGAACCGCAGTTGCCAAGGCAGAATCGGCTGCCTGCAGGTCGCCTGAGCACCAGAGGTCAACGATTACCTTGCGGTCCGCTCCCGGGATGAGCCATTTCTTGCGGTCGAACCGCTTCGAATATTCGGCAGCGTCTCTCCAGCGGCCGACGCTCCCGAGCATGTCCGACAGGATGAAGAGCAGGATCGGCAGCCCCGGATTCTTCCTGAGCCCCTCTCGATCCGACATTTCGGCGCTCATCCACCGACGGTAGACGGGCTCGATCAGCCTTAACGCGGCAAGCGCTCGTGATTCCTTGCCGTCGAGCTGCAGCGCCCGCGAAGCAGCGGCACGGCTGCGCATGTCGAGCCCTGACCGCTCAGAAATGGGCGCCACCCGCTTGCGAACGGCATAGGCCATTGCAAGCGCACCCCAAGCGAGCGCCGAGTCCGGTGCCGCATTGGTGGCGTCGGTCAACAGTGCGATCGCTTGCCTGGTCGAACCGGGACCTTGCGGGTCAAGCGCATCATTGTCTTGAAGGGCGGCCATGCCACGCTCGATGAGTAGCTGTGCCTGCGGCGACACGGCGGGGCTTTGCCGGGCATGCCATGCGAAAAAGCCGCCGCTGCCGACTACCGCCGCAACGCCGGCGCCGAGCAATTCGCGTCGTCGAATCGACGGAGCTGCGCCACGGCTGCCGTCCGATATTTCGTTCTGTTTGGACAAGAGAAAGCTGAGACTCCGGAGCACCTGTGACCAGCCGCTCCGCGAGCGCTCACCGCGTTGACCAAGGTCGGCGCACTGGATCTGGTCGAAGGGCATTGGCAGCCGCGGGCTTCCGAGGCGGGCCTGCACCAATTTGCGCAATTCGCGCGCACGGTTTGCTTCGGAGCGCACCCATTGCGATTCCACCGCCGCGTCCGACCACAGGACGAGGACCGCCCGCGCCTTCTCCAGCTCCGCCGCTATCACGTCCGCGAATGTCTCATGGGCGGGAATCTCGCGGTCGAACCACACCGACCAGCCGCCCTTCCCGAGCTCGGACGCAATCCGCTGTGCTGCGGTGGCATCCGCTCTTGCATAAGAAAGGAAGACGTCGGCCAAGCGCGCACCCCCTGTTGGCGCTCTTGTATCGCTTGCGAAGCTGTCGGGCGAGGCTAGACCTGTCGGCCTATGGCTAAGCCGAAATCGCGTTACGTTTGTCAGGCCTGCGGGTCAGTGTCGCACCGGTGGCAGGGGCAATGCCCCGACTGCGCGGAGTGGAACACGTTGGTGCAGGAAAGCGCGGAGGTGTCGAGCATCTTCGCGGCCAAGCACAATCTGCAGGGCGGCGGGCGGCTGATCCCGCTGGTCGGACTTGAAACGCCAGCCGCACTGCCGGCACGTTTGCCGAGCGGCCTCGCCGAGTTCGACCGCGCGATCGGCGGAGGGATTGTCGCCGGGTCGGCAATGCTGGTCGGCGGGGATCCGGGGATCGGGAAATCAACGTTGCTGCTCCAGGTCGCAGCGCAGCTGGCAAGCGAGGGCAACAAAGTTGTCTATGTCTCGGGCGAGGAATCGGCCGAGCAGGTGCGGCTGCGCGCGGTTCGGCTGGGTCTCGGCGCTGCGCCGGTGCGCCTGGCAGCGGCGACGTCGGTGCGGGATATTCTGACCACTGTCGGCGGAGGCGAGTCGCCAGCGCTGCTCATCATCGACTCCATCCAGACCATGCACAGCGACCTGATCGAAGGCGCGCCGGGCACGGTGAGTCAGGTCCGCGCCTCGGCGCAGGAGCTTGTGCGCTTCGCCAAGGAGCACGGCACCGCGGTCGTACTCGTCGGCCACGTCACCAAGGACGGGACGATCGCCGGCCCGCGCGTGCTCGAGCATATGGTCGACACGGTGCTGAGCTTCGAGGGCGAGCGCAGCCACCAGTACCGCATCCTGCGCGCGATGAAGAACCGCTTCGGCGGCACCGACGAGATCGGTGTGTTCGCCATGGAAGGCGCGGGGCTGACCGAGGTGCCCAACCCCTCGGCCCTGTTCCTTACGCACCGCGGCGAGCCGGTCAGCGGCACCAGCGTCTTCCCCGCGATCGAGGGTTCGCGGCCGGTGCTGGTCGAGATCCAGGCGTTGACGGTGCGCCTCGCGACTGGAGCGACGCCGCGCCGTGCGGCGGTCGGCTGGGACAGCGGACGCCTGGCGATGATTCTCGCGGTGCTGGAGGCGCGTTGTGGGATGAGCTTCGCAACGGCGGAAGTCTATCTCAATGTCGCGGGCGGGTACCGACTGAGCGATCCCGGCGCGGACTTGGCGGTGGCGGCGGCGCTGGTGTCGGCGATGTCGGAACGGCCGGTGCCGAGCGAATGTGTGGTGCTCGGCGAGATCGCCCTGTCGGGGGAAATCCGCCCGGTTGCGCACGCGGGGCTACGACTGAAGGAATCGGCCAAGCTGGGTTTTGAAACGGGCTGGGTGCCGAGAGGCGTAAAGGGCGGAGAGGGGCTGCGGCTCGCCGAATTTGTGAATTTGCGGCAGTTGGTCGATCAGATTTTAGGACGCTGAGTGGGAGACCTAAGGCCTGCTCGCCGCCTCCTATCGCCTTCCGAAACACTTATCTTTGCTTCGACAACTGAGGAGCGCGTCGTGATCGCCAAGCCCAAGGGCCGAGACGAAATGTCCGACGATGAACGGGCAACTTGGGCAAAGTTCGATTCCGAAATCCGCAAGGGATTCGACGATATCGATGCGGGGCGCGTTATGGACGCTGGAGGTCTTTGATCGTCTCGAAACGAAGTATGCGGCGATGAGTCAGCGCCGCGGGTGAGGATCCGCTTCACCGCCTCAGCCGAGGCGGACGGCGACCGAATACGTCGGCCACGTCCTGACCGAAACGAAGCGGCCCCCGTCGTACATGGTGCGCGATATGGTAGGGATTGAGTCAGAGCTGGTGCGCTAAGCGCCTAGACGAGCGAAATCCAATCGGACCGTTCGTGCGCGATACGGAGAATGACCGCCTCGCCGCATGCATAGTGAAGAGGCTGACAATCAGAGGTTTGCGGGCTGCCGCAAGGCCGATGGGCGCACTGCCCTAGGCGGGAACGGGTGGCAGGCTCTGGCGTTGCGTTTTTCGCTCGGCTAGCGCCGGGGGCGTGACCGCGCTCGACGTCTTTGTCTTCCTCCTGCTAATCGGTGGTGCCGCCATCGGCTTCGTGCGCGGGTTCGTGCATGAGGTCCTGTCGCTATTCGCTTGGATCGTGGCGGTGGCGATGCTGAAGCTGTTCCACTCGCAGCTGTGGACTGGAATCGAAGGCAGCTTCCGCGTCAGCCATCCCGCAGCGGCGGTGCTTGCGTTCGCGATCCTGTTCGTTCCCAGCTTTGTCCTGGTGAAGCTGCTTGCGCGGCAGCTTGGCGGGCGGACGCGGCGGCATTCCGTGCTCGGGCCCTTCGATCGGGTGCTCGGGGGTGGGTTCGGCGCGCTGAAGGGCTTGCTCGGCGCGACCCTGTTCTTCCTCCTCGCTAATCTCGCTACCGACATGGTGTACGGAACGGCTGCCGAGCGGCCCGGCTGGATGCGCAAGTCGAGCACCTATCCGTTGCTCAACGCCGGCGGCCGGGCGATCGTGGACTGGGTCGAGGCACGGCGGCTGCACGTGAAAAAGGTCGGCGAGGGAGCATGATCCGCCTCTACGACACACTGGCGCGCGAGAAGCGGCCGTTCGTGCCGCTGAACCCGCAGCGCATCACCATGTATATATGCGGGCCGACGGTCTACGGCCGCGCCCATATCGGCAATGCGCGGCCGGCGGTGGTGTTCGACACGCTAGCGCGGCTGATCCGGCACGAGTTCGGCCAGAACAGCCTCGTCTATGCGCGCAACGTCACCGATGTGGACGACAAGATCATCGCCGCTGCCGAGGTGGAAAGCGTCGATTCCTCAGTGATCACCAGGCGTTACGAGCAACACTATCTCGAGGACATGGGCGCACTGGGTGTCCAGCCGCCGACCATCGCTCCTCATGCGACGCAGGAGATCGGCGCGATGGTCGCGATGATCGAACGGCTGATCGAGCTAGGGAATGCTTATGAGGCACAGGGGCATGTGCTGTTCTCGGTGCCGAGCGATCCCGACTACGGCGTTCTCAGTAGACGCGACCGCGACGCGATGGTCGCCGGAGCCCGCGTCGAGGTGGCGCCCTACAAGCGCGATCCGGCCGATTTCGTGCTGTGGAAGCCGAGCGGCGAGGGAGTGATCGGTTGGGATTCGCCTTGGGGCCGCGGCCGGCCCGGTTGGCACATCGAATGCTCGGCGATGATCAAGGCACACCTCGGCGAGACGATCGACATCCACGGTGGCGGGCTCGACCTCATCTTCCCGCATCATGAGAATGAGATCGCGCAGAGCCGTTGCGCGCATGGCGGGCTGCCGCTCGCGCGCTTCTGGGTGCACAACGGCTTCGTCGACATGGGCACCGAGAAGATGTCCAAGTCACTGGGCAATATCGTGACGCCGGCGGAACTGTTGGCGCAGGGGCATAAGGGTGAGACGCTGCGGTTGGCGCTACTCTCGGCGCATTATCGGCAGCCGCTGCCATGGACCGATGCGCTGGTCACGCAGGCAAAGACGAACCTAGACAAGCTCTACCGCGCAGCCGGCGATGCCAAGCCGGGAGCGCCGGACGCAGGCGTGATCGATGCCTTATCCGACGACCTCAATACGCCGCTCGCGTTAACCCGACTGATGGCCTTGGATGACGCGAGTGCGGTCAAGGGAAGCGCATCATTGCTCGGCTTGCTGCAGATCTCCTCCGAGGGCTGGTTCCGGGGAGGTGCGGACGAGGGCCCAATCGAGGCTCGGATCGTCAAGCGGGCCGAGGCCAAAAAGAACCGCGATTTCGCGACTGCCGATCGCATTCGCGACGAGCTCAAGGCCGAGGGCGTCATTTTGGAAGACGGTCCGTCGGGCACTACATGGCGGAAGGAATGACCGCTCCGCTCTACACGACCGAAATTTTGCGCCTCGCGGCCTCGCTGCAGGAGCCGCATCCGCTGGAGCGCGAGGATGGCCGCGCGGAGCTGCGCTCGCCGGCATGCGGGAGCCGGATTGCCCTCGCCGTTCAGCTCGACAAGGATCGCCGTATCGAACGGTTGTCCATGCAGGTTCATGCCTGCGCTTTTGGACAGGCCACCGCGGCGCTGGTGGAGCGGCACAGCCGCGGGCTAACGCACGATGAAGTGTCGGAAACGATGGTGGCGCTGAGCCGCTGGCTTTCCGACGATCGTGAGCATGCACCGGGCTGGCCGGGAATCATTGCGCTCGAACCCGCGCGCCCTCGGAAAGCACGGCACGGGGCGATCCTGCTGCCCTTCCGGGCGTTGCTGGCGGCGATCGAGGCGGCGCGGTGACGACAGCCGCCGAAACGGCTCAGGCAACCACCGCGATTCTGGAAAGCGGCGCGATCATGCTCGGCGCCGCTTTGGTGTTCGTCACGCTGTTCCGGCGCTTGAAGCTCGGCGCGACCCTTGGTTATATCGTCGCCGGTGCGCTGATCGGGCCACAGCTGCTCAGGCTCATCAAGGATCCGCAGCAGGTCGCTAGCGTCACCGAAATCGGAATCGCGCTGCTGCTTTTCATCGTCGGTTTGGAACTCCAGCCGCGGCGGCTGTGGCATTTGCGGCGTGACATCTTCGGGCTCGGGTTCCTCCAAGTGGTTCTCTGCGGGCTCGTCCTCAGTGGTTTGCTCTATTTCGCGCTTGGGATCTCGCCCGAGGCAGCGCTGGCGATCGGATTGCCCCTTGGACTGTCCTCGACCGCGCAGGTGCTGCCAATGCTGCGCTCGGACAATGATCTCAACACGCCGCAGGGCGAGCGAGCGTTCTCGATCCTGCTGTTCCAAGATCTCGCCATCGTGCCGATGATTACGATCATTGCAGCTATGGCGCGGACTCCGCCGGATCCGAGCGCGCCAGTCGGATGGACGCTGGCGCTCTACACGGTGCTGGCCGTCGTTGCACTCGTGATCGTCGGTCGGGTCGTGCTCAATCCTTTGTTCCGGCTGGTCGGACGCCTCGGCGAGCGCGAACTGTTCGTTGTCGCCGGCCTCTTCACGGTGATCGGGTCCGCGGCAGTGATGCACACGCTTCATTTATCGGTGCCACTGGGGGCGTTCGTAGCGGGCGTGATGCTCGCAGAATCGCCCTATCGCCACGAGCTGGAAAGCGACGTCGAGCCGTTCCGGTCGATCCTGCTCGGCCTGTTCTTCGTCTCGGTCGGGATGCTGCTCGACCTCGGCATGATTGCGCAGCGCCCGCTGTTCGTGATCGGGATAGCCGTGGGTGTAATCGTCACCAAAGCGGCGATCATCACTCTAATCGGCCGCGGCTTCGGCTCCAAGTGGCAGAGCAGCATCCGCCTTGGCCTATTATTAAGCCAATCCGGCGAGTTCGGGTTTGTACTGTTTGCCCAGGCTACCACTGCCCGGTTGATCGCTCCCGAAACGGCGTCGCTGTTTGGAGCGGTCGTGACTCTGTCGATGGCCACCACGCCGTTCCTGATGCGGTTCATTGATTTCCTCGAGCGCCGTGAGGTCCGACGCGACGATCTCGACGGTCCCGAGCGATCCCCGGAAACCAGCGCAATCGTCGTCGGCTACGGTCGTTTCGGCCAGACTGTCGCCCAGATGATGATGGCCAAGGGTATCGGCGTGACTCTCATCGACAAGAAGCCGGCGCAGATCGAGCTGTCGGGTGAGTTCGGGACCAAGGTTTATTATGGCGACGGGTTGCGGCTCGACCTACTGCGCCTGGCGGGCGCCGACACGGCAAGGGTGATCGCATTCTGCAACGACAATCGGGAGGATGAGTTGACCGCCGATGCGCTGCGCGCAGTCCTTGGCGCCTTTCCCCAGGCAGAGGTGATGGTCCGCGCCTATGACCGGCTGCACCTGATCGAACTCGACGATCTCGATCTCGCCTTTGCGGAGCGCGAGCTGTTCGAGAGCGCGGTGGCGATGGGGCGCGCCGCGCTGAAGGCGCATGGGATCGAAAGGTCAGAGATCGATCGCGTGGACCGCGAATATCGGATGCGCGACTGCGAGCGTCTGGAGCGGCAGGCGAAGACTGGGGACATCAAAGCGGGGTGGGACCGGGCGTTCACGCCTGATCGAGCATTGCCCGACGAGGAACCTGCTTAGGAGCGGGTGAGGTAGTCCTCGAGCGCGTGTACGATCGCATCGACCACTTCCTTGTGCGCTCCGGTGCCGCTTCTGATGTGGATATGGGCCTCCTCGTAGGCGGGGCGACGCTGTTCGGAGAGCTTGGCTAGCGTACCTTTGGGGTCACCGTTGCGCAGCAGAGGGCGAGTGTCGCGGCGCGCTGTGCGTTCGGCAAGGACGTCGATCGGCGCATCGAGCCAGACGGTGATCGCGCGTTCGTTTAGCAGCTTGCGGGTGCGCGGATCGACGTAGGCGCCGCCGCCTGTCGCGATGACGCGCACGTCGCCCTGGATGAGGCGCGCTACGAGCCGCCGCTCACCGTCGCGAAAATCGCTCTCACCATAACGTTCGAAGATTTCCGCTGCGGAATACCCGGCGGCGTCCTCGATCTCGGTGTCGCTGTCGACGAAAGACAAGCCGAGGCGCTTGGCCAGGCGGCGCCCGACCGTCGATTTTCCGACCCCCATCAGTCCGACCAGCACTACGGGGCGGTCGAGACGTTCGCCCAATTCCGTCACTAGAAAGGGCTATACAGCGGCTTTCGGGGTGGGCAAAAGCCCGGTCCATGTCGCGATTGATAGTGCTCATCATCATCGCCGTGATTTTCATCGGCGCGCTCTTCTTCCTGTCGACTCTGCCCAAGGAGCAGCCGACTCAGACGATCGAGGTGGCGGTGCCTCAGTCGTCGGCTTCGGGGGGCAATGCGCATTAAGCTCATTTGGATGGTGTCCGCGGCGGCAGTCCTTGCGCTGCCGTCGTTCGCCCAGCAGGCCGCTCCGGAGCAGCCGGTGCCAGCGACTGCACCGGTTGCTCAAACACCGACCACCCAAGCGAACGCCGCCGACAGCGCGGGCGACGAAAGCGCGGTCGAGGAAGTTTCCACCCTCGATGTCGGCCCGCCCGCGCCGCCGGTCGAATATCCTGGTTGGGCACGGCGTGACCCGTGGAACGTCGGTGCTCTGTCGCCTCGCGACGCGGGTCTCGCGGACGACGCGTGGGGAGCGGCGAGCGGTGTCTTCCTCTCGACCCTGATGCGGCGCATGCACACGCCGATCGCTTCGCGTTGGGCGCATATCGCTCTGCGTAATGGGCTACTGGCAAAGCTGCATTCTCCGCCCGGAGTACACCCGGTCGACTGGGTGGCGGAGCGCGCCTGGCTGCTGCTCCGTCTCGGCGAGGCGGATGCCGCGCGAATGCTCGTGGCCGGAGTAGATACCGACCGCTTCACGCCGAAGATGGTGCAGGTCGCCGTGCAGAGCGCTCTTGCCAGTGCCGATCCGCCGGCACTGTGCCCGCTTGAGGACGGCATCAAGAAATACGATCCGGGCATTCAGCGGCTCGTCGAGGCGATGTGCGCCTCCCTCGCGGGCCAGCCGGAAGCGGCCGCGGCAATGATCGACCAGGCTCGCCGCTACGGCCGCATCGGCGGCGTCGACCTCACGCTTGCCGAGAAGGTGGTCGGCGCCGGAGCGAATGGGCGGACGGCAACCATAGAATGGGATCCGGTCGATTCTTTGACCGCCTGGCGCTTCGGACTCGCTACAGGCACTGGAGCGACACCGCCCGATCGGCTGCTTGATGGGTCGCCGACGCAGCTCCGCGCCTTTCAGGCCCGCGCACCGCTGCTAAGCCCGCAACAGCGTCTGCCATCGGCGATGATCGCGGCGGGTCTCGGAGTTTTCTCCTCTCAAACGATGGTCGATCTCTATGCGTTGATGTACGATTCGACCGATCCGAGCGACCTTGCCAACACCGACGCCTGGCAGCTGCGCCAGGCGTTCGTCGGCAAGGACACGGAGACTCGCCTCTCAGCGATCCGCAAGCTGCTCGCAACCGGCAAGACCGGGCTGCAAAAGGAGGCGGCTCGGGCGCTGGTCGCGCGCGCGGCGACCCTGATCGCCCCGGACGCCAAGCTCGCCAAGGATGCGCCGGACTTGATCGCTGCCATGCTCGCCGGTGGTTACGACGAGGCAGCGGCGCGCTGGATCCCGGCCGTGAACGGCATGGACAATGAGGATGCCGACCGCTGTTGGGCAATGCTCGCGCTCGGCGCGCCGAATGTTGCCGAGGTCGGCACCAGCCGCATCACCAGCTTCGTCCGCCGCGACATAAGCAAGAATCAGGTTCGTAGCGCGCTGCTCGTCGCCGGCCTCGCCGGGCTTGGGCGGATCAGCGCCGACACTGCCAATTCGCTGAACCGTCGTTTCGGCCTCTCCTTGGGCCATGTCACCAGCTGGACGAGGATGATCGACGCCGCAGCGGCGCGCGGGCAGGGCGGCACAGTGCTCGTGCTGATCGGCACCGGGTTCCAGACGCCGCAGTTCGACAGAGTGCCGTCCGCGCATCTTTATCACGCCGTTTCGGCGCTCAACCGGACGGGCCAGGATTTCACTGCCCGGATGATCGCCGCCGAGGCCCTGTCGAGGACGTGACCCCCGACGATCGGGCACTGGTCGATCGCTTCCTCGACATGATGGCCGCCGAAGTCGGCTCGTCGCGGCATACGCTGCAGGCCTATCGCAATGACCTTGAGCGCACGGCGGAAGGCGTAGGATCGCTCGGCACCGCGTCGGCCGGCGATCTGTCGCGGCTCGGTGCGCAATGGGCGGAGTTGGCGCCGTCGACCGTTGCGCGCCGCTCGGCGGCGCTGCGGCGCTTCTTCGGTTTTCTCGTTGACGACGGGCTTCGAGCTGATGACCCGTCCGCCGCGCTGCCCCGCCCGCGATTGGAGCGACCGCTGCCGCGAATCCTCGATACCGACGAAGTGCAGCGCATGTTCGAGGCCGCGGAGGACCGCGCGGCGAGCGGCGAGTTGGTCGCCGTGCGCAATCTCGCTTTGCTCGAGCTGCTCTATGGCTCAGGCCTGCGTGCAAGCGAGCTGGTCAGCCTTCCGCGCGGCCTAGTTCGACGCGGGCAGCCCTTCCTGATGGTGCGCGGCAAGGGCTCGAAGGAGCGACTCGTCCCTATTTCCTCGCGTGCCGAGGCGGCCGTCGGTAAATGGCTGGAGATCGCTCCCGGCGGCTCGATCTGGCTCTTCCCCAGCGGCAAGACGCATCTGAGCCGCGTCCGGCTGTTTCAGATCGTCAGAGCGATGGCCGCCGACGCGGGAATCGTACCCGAGCGCGTCAGCCCGCACGTGCTCCGACACGCATTTGCGACGCATCTGCTGTCGGGCGGCGCCGACCTTCGCGTGCTCCAGTCGCTTTTGGGACATGCGGACATCGCGACGACCCAGATCTACACCCATGTCGACAGCGCGCGCCTGGTGGAGCTGGTGAATTCGCGCCATCCCCTGGCGACGCGTTCTCGTTGACGCTCTCGCCAGTCCCGCCTACCCGCCGCTGCCGATGTTGAATTACCTCGATTTCGAGAAGCCGATCGCCGAGCTGGAAACGCGGGTCGCGGAGCTGCGCGAAACGGCGAACAGTTCCGAGGACATCGACATTGATGCCGAGGTCGCGCGGCTCGAGACCAAAGCAAACAAGCTGCTTCGTGATACCTATGCCAAGCTCAGTCCGTGGCAGAAGGCGCAGGTCGCGCGGCATCCCGATCGTCCGCACTTTAAGGATTATATCGCCGGGATTGCGGACGATTTCGTGCCGCTGGCCGGAGACCGCGCCTTCGCCGACGATCCGGCGATCATCGGCGGTCTCGCTCGGATCGAAGGGCGCCGAGTGATGTTGCTTGGGCACGAGAAGGGCGACGACACTGCCTCGCGACTGAAGCACAATTTCGGCATGGCCAAGCCCGAGGGGTACCGGAAAGCGATCCGCCTGATGCGGCTCGCGGATCGGTTCGGGATTCCGGTGGTGACCCTGGTCGATACGCCCGGTGCCTTTCCAGGCGTGCAGGCAGAAGAGCGGGGTCAAGCCGAGGCGATTGCCCGATCGACCGAGGAATGCCTTGCTCTCAAGGTCCCGATGGTCGCGGTAATCGTCGGCGAGGGCGGTTCCGGCGGCGCCGTTGCGATCGCGACGGCCAACCGTGTGCTGATGTTCGAACATGCGGTCTATTCGGTGATTTCACCGGAAGGCTGCGCGTCGATCCTGTGGCGAACCGCCGACAAGGCGGCGGAGGCCGCAGAGGCGATGAAGATCACCGCGCAGGATCAGCAAGCGCTTGGAGTCATCGATCGAATTGTCGATGAGCCGCTTGGCGGCGCCCATCGTGACCCAGAAGCGGCAATCGGTGCCCTGAAAGGCGCTTTGATCGAAGAGCTCGATGGTTGCTCGAAGCTGTCGCCCAACAAGCTTCGAGATCAGCGCCGGGCCAAGTTCCTCGCGATCGGCTAGGCGCCGAAGGAACCTGCCGCAGTCATCTTCCGTTCAAAATCGCCGCGCTTAGTTCGCGCGCGAAACGGAGGTGGGTCGCAGTGATGCGTAGAACGGCTTTGCTATTTGCCGCTGCCGCGCTGGCGATGACGCCGGCCGCAGCGCAGCGGCTGCGCTACCTCAATCCGCAAGACGTCGCCGAAGCACAGCGCGAACATGCTGAGCTGGTCAGGGAGCTCGGCGGCGCGGAAACGGGTCCGCGCGCCGCTTATGTCCAGTCAATCGGCCGCCGTGTCGGCGCCTTCTCTGGGATCGCCAACCCGGGACAGGCGCTTCACTTCACGATGCTCAATTCAGCGGTCGAGAACGCCTTGTCGGTCCCCGGCGGCTATGTCTACGTCACGCGCCAGCTGATGGGTCTGATGGACGATGAGTCGCAGCTGGCTTTCGCGCTAGGGCACGAAGTCGGACACATCGCAGCCAACCATGCCCATATTCGGGAGCAATATGTGCAGCGCAATCCGCTCGGCGTTTTCGGGCAGATCATCGGTGCGATCTTTGGCCCCGGAATCAGCAACATCCTCACGGCGCGCTCGAGGCTCGATATGCTGAGCTTCTCGCGTGAGCAGGAATATCAGGCGGACACGCTGGGGCTTAGATACATGATCGCGGCTGGTTACGACCCTGCCGGGGCCGCAGGGATCCTTGCGGCGCTTTCGCGCAATACGGCGCTTCAGTTGAGGGTGCAGGGCCGAACCAATCGGCAGACGCCAGAATGGGCAAGCACCCATCCCTTGAGCGAGAATCGCATGCAGCGTGCATTAGCCGAGGGCAGGGCAACGGGGAGGCTCGGCACCGGGACCCGCAACCGCGACCTTTTTCTGAGCGAGCTCGAAGGCGTTTTCGTCGACGACGATCCTGCCCAGGGCATCATCGAGGGTCGGAGCTTCACTCATCCGGACCTGCGCATCCAGTTCAGCGTGCCGCAGGGTTATTTGATGTCAAACGGCACCGACGCCGTGACCATCTCCGGCTCCGCCGGCAAGGCGCAGTTCCGCGGCGGTCAGTTTACCGGCTCGCTCGACAATGCGGTTCTGCTTGCGTTCCGGCAGCTCACGCGCGGCGAGTTCAACATTCCGATTCCGCCGCCGCAGCACACGATGATCAATGGTATGCCCGCGGCAATTACGACTATGCGCGTCAATACGGACTCAGGTCCGATCGATGCGAGCGTCGCCGCCTACCAATGGGATAGGCAGCGAGTATACTATTTCGTGATGTTGGCGCCCGGCGGTTACGGAGTTGGCGCTTTCGCTCCGATGATCAACTCATTGCGGCGGATCACTCCAGCCGAAGCCGTGGCGATCCGGCCACGCGTCATGCACATAGAAACTGTGCGCCCTGGCGACACGGTGCAGTCGCTGGCGAGCCGCATGGCTTATCGAGATTTCAAGCTGGAGCGATTTCTGTCGCTGAACGGACTTACGGCCAACAGCATCCTGGCGCCTGGCCAGAAGGTCAAGCTGGTGAATTACGGGACTCGGAGGGGCTAGCGCGCGCTACTGGCTCGGCATGTAGGTGTTGGCGGCGCTTCCGACCTTGCCCCAAAGTCTAGTATTGATACCGCCGCCCATTGCCTCGAGCGCTCCGACCATTGCGATTACAATGAGGGCAGCGATCAGCCCATATTCTATCGCAGTGGCTCCGCGCTCATCGGCGCCGAACATGCGCAATCTCTTCCGGATAGCGATCACGCCACCCTCCTCTGGTCCACGTCCACACGGCAGGTGTAAGGCAGTTCGGGTTAACAACTCTTGCCGTGGCAGAGTTAACGCCGCTTCATCTCTCTTTCGGCGCCCAGGCGGCGAAGTGGAGGATTTCGAACATTTCCACAGTGCGTTCGCCATCGCCGGCAGCGGCGAAAGCGAGCGTCGCGGCGCTTCGAGGCGACTTGCCAACGAAGCGTGGACGGGTGGTTAAAATGTTGCCCGCACCCATCGCGCGCAGGTCTGAAACGAGGCGACCCAGAGAGGGATAAGAAACTGGAACCCGGTCGACGTCGACGACTGGATTCACGAACCCGCAATCGGCGAGCAGAGGGGCAAGCGCCCCGGCTTCGATCCGCGGGTGGACGTGAGGAGCCGCTCCGCCGGACACGGCGTCCGCGGTGCGCATAGCGCTCCTCAACTGCGGCAAGGTATCGCCGCCAGAGATCGCCCCGATGAGCAATGAATCCGCCCGCATCGAATAGTTGATCAAGCGCAGCGCGAGCGGGAGCTGGTTCACGGTGTCCAGCGTGCCGACGGCGAGCACGAGATCGTAGGCACCCTCGTTGGGCTCCCATGCATCCTCGATGATGTTGTGTCCGTGCGAACCCGCGGCGAAGAGCGGCCCCGGATCGCGGACATCGATCTCGTGGGTGAAGGCGGCCAATCGATTGGGCCATTCCGGGTCCGGACAGCCGATCAGCAGGGCGCGCTGGAACCGCCGCTGCAGCAGTTCGATCCGTTCGAGACAGTCGTCGAACGCTCGCTCGAAGAGGAACAGCTCCGGCTTGGCCCGGGCGGCGCGGTCGCGGCGCAAAGCACGTGCATGCATGTCGAAGAGGTCGGGCACGGTTGAGCTTGTGCGCTGCCGCTGTCCAAGCCACAAGAAGTCATGGTGGTCGCTCGATTTTGCTCTGCCGCCGCGCCGCGTCGGCTGCGGAACGATCGTCGCGATGTGCACTGAGGCCACCGAGCAAACGAGCTGCGGCGTTCGCCTGGCCAACCCACCGCGGATCGACCGCACCCGTGCGGCGATGGCATATCTAGATCTGGCGCGTAGCCTGGCGCTCTGGTTGAAGTACGGTCGCAAGGTGGCAATAGCGCGCTACATGGCGCCGCTGGTGAACAGCGGTGAGAACTGCCTGCTGATTCCCGCGCTGCTGCACCGGACGCGGCTGTGGAACCGTGGGTTCAATCAGTCGGCACTGGTCGCGCGTGAATTGTCCCGGCGCCTGGGAATTGCGGCAGTCCCGATTGTGCTGCAGCGCACGCCGTGTCCGCCGCTCAAGGGCATGAGTCCGTTGCTGCGGCGCAAGACGGTAGCCGGCGCGTTCGGCGTTCGCGACAAGGCAGCTGTGGCAGGCAACCGGAAGCACCGTCGAGGCCTGCGCTCGGGCGCTCAAGCGTGCCCGAGCAGCGCGAATCGAGCTGGTGAGCTGGGCGCGTGTGGTGAAACCTTCGCAGTTGATGCGTTCATGCTCATGCCTAAGTATCCGGCATGAAGGACGACAAGTGACCGTCGAGATCTACACCAAGGCATTTTGCCCCTATTGCTGGCGCGCCAAGCAGCTGCTCGATGCAAAGGGCGTCGAATATCGGGAAATTCCCGTGGATTATGGCGGCGAGGCCCGCGAGCTAATGATCCAGCGCGCGAGCGGCCGCACGACAGTTCCGCAAATCTTCATTCGCGAACATCACGTCGGCGGGTGCGACGATCTCTACGAGCTCCATCGCTCGGGCAAGCTCGACGAGCTGTTCGGCGGATGACCCGCGTCGCGCTCTTTCAGTCGACGACCGGCATCGACCCTTCGGCGAATGGGCGAGCCTTGGTCGATGCGATTGAGCAGTCGGCGGCGCGGGGAGCCGAGATGCTGTTCACACCCGAGATGTCGGGAATGCTCGACCGGGATTCCCAGCGGGCGTCAAAAGTGCTTCGTCCCCAGGAGGAGGATCCGGTGCTTGCAGCCTGCTGCGAGGCCGCGGAGCGCCATCATCTGTGGCTGCACATCGGTTCGCTGGCCGTGCTGACCGAGAGCGGTAAGGTCGCCAACCGGAGCTTCGTGATCGACCGCGAGGGCAAGGTCCGTGCGACTTACGACAAGATCCATTTGTTCGACGTCGACCTCCCGACCGGCGAGAGCTGGCGCGAGTCCAACGTCTATTCGCCGGGAAGCAATGTCGTTGTCGTGAACGGCACGCCCGTGGGCAAGCTCGGACTCACGATCTGCTACGATCTGCGGTTTCCGGGTCTGTTCGCGCGGCTTGCCGAGTCCGACGCAGACGTGATTGCTGTACCGGCTGCCTTCACTGTTCCGACGGGCAAGGCGCATTGGCATGTGCTGCTGCGCGCTAGGGCGATCGAAGCGGGACTATTCGTGGTCGCCGCCGCACAGGGCGGCCGCCATGAGGACGGGCGGACCACCTTCGGCCACAGCCTTGTCGTCGATCCGTGGGGCGAAGTGCTCCTCGACATGGGGGAGGAGAGAAGCGTCGGATTTGCCGAGATCGACCTCAGCCGCATTTCCGACGTGCGTTCGCGCATACCTGCGCTTAACCACCGCCGGCCCATTCCGGAGGCGGTGAATCTATGATCGTCTTCGATCTTCAATGCCGCGATGGCGGTGAGACCTTCGAGGCCTGGTTCCGCTCGAGCACCGATTATGAGGAGCAGCGCGGAGCGGGGCTCGTACAATGCCCCGTGTGCCAATCGGCCAACGTCGAAAAAGCACCGATGGCGCCTCGAGTACCGCGAAAGGGTTCCGACAACCCGTTCGCGAGGCTCGCAGCCGCGCAGGCAGAGCTGCTCAAGAACTCGCGCTGGGTCGGGGACGAATTTGTCGACACGGCTCGTGCGATGCACTGCGGCGAGATCGAGCCAGAACAGGTGCACGGCAATGCGACCTTGGAGCAGGCCAAGTCTCTCGCCGACGACGGAATTCCTGTGGCACCACTGCCGCTGCCCGTCACTCCGCCGAGCCAGATGAATTGATCGGACGCGCAGCTGGCCCTATTCGGGGCCGCAGCGGCCCCGTAGCTCAGCAGGATAGAGCGACAGATTCCTAATCTGTAGGCCACAGGTTCGAATCCTGTCGGGGTCGCCAGGCGATAAAAAGGGCTAAGGGCATGGCGACGCAGCAGACGGCCAAGCATCACCCGGGAATGGCCGACCGCCTGTTCCTGGAACATCCGCGCTCGCTTGGAATGAGCTGGTGGGGCCATGGCGTTGGTGCGCTTGCGATCGGTGTTCGTCTAGTCGGAGCGGGGATTGCCTGCCTCATCCACGCGGTTGTGCCAGGCGTCTTCACCCAAACTGCCGGCAAGACGATCACCGGCATGTACGATCACATGATGCGCCGCAAGGCTGGCGCGGCGAACCCGGAGAGCTGGCCTGACTACGAAATCTGACCGGACTCCGGTCGCGATTGTCGGTGGAGGCGCCTCGGGGACGATCCTGGCGGCGCAACTCGCGCACCGCGGAATCCACTCCATTCTGATCGACGGCAGCGGCCGGATGGGCCGAGGTGTCGCTTACTCCACGACCGAGCCCGCGCACTTGCTCAATGTCCCTGCCGACGGGATGAGCGCCTGGGCGAAAGACCCGGACCATTTCGCGAGGCGGTTCGAGGCGGAGGGAGGCGACCGTTGTGGCTTCGCGCAGCGGCGCTTTTTTGCGCGTTATCTCGGCGAAATGCTCAACAAGGCCGTCTCTACCGGCTGCATCGAGCTGGTCGAGAAAACGGTGGTTGGCGGCACGCGCGAGGGCAGCGGCTGGCGCGTGAGCTTCGATGACGGCTCGTCGATTGGGGCGTTTGCGCTGGTGCTCGCGTTGGGCAATCAGGAGCCGGAGTCGCTTCGTGTGTTCGAAGGCGTGGGCTCCCGGTTCATCCGCAACCCGTGGGGCGCCGATGCTCGTGCGGCGGTGCAGGAACTTGCGGAAAGCGGCGAGACTGCGCTGCTGGTCGGCACTGGCCTCACGATGGTCGACCTCGTCCTCTCGCTTGATGCCGCCGAGCACCGGGGCCGGATCGTCGCCCTCTCGCGGCGCGGACTCGTCCCTCGTGAGCATGCCGATTACGAACCCCTTTGCGTCGAGCAGGAGGAGGTTCCGACCGGCTCCGTCCGCGCCTTGTGGCGCTGGCTCAGGCAGCGCGGCGCCGAAGTCGGTTGGCGCGCGGCCATCGATAGCCTCCGGCCCCACAGCCACCCTCTCTGGCAAAGTCTCAGCGCCGAACAGCAGCGCCGCTTCCTCCGTCACGCGCGCCCTTGGTGGGACGTCCACCGCCATCGGATTGCTCCGGAAGTAGCTGCTACCGTTGCGCGCATGGTGGCCGATGGACGGCTCGAGATTGTCGCTGGCCGGATCGTGTCCGCGCGGGAAGGCCAGGCCAGCCTCGAGGTCGAATTCCGCCGCCGCCGCGCCTCGGCGACGGACTCGATGACCTTCGGTTACGGCTTCAACTGCACCGGCCCGCTTCATTCGATCACTCGATCGAAGGGTCCACTGCTGCGGAGCCTCCTCGATGCAGGACAGGTTCAGCCGGATCATCTCGGCATTGGCCTTGAGATTGATGAAACTTGCCGCGCGGGCGAGCATCTATGGGCCATGGGACCGCTGACGAAGGGGCGCTATTGGGAGATCATCGCGGTTCCCGATATCCGCGACCAGGCGGACCAGGTGGCCGACGATATCCAGCGGGAGCTAGGCATATGAACGATCACGGCGATCCGGAAGACGGCGACCTCGTCGAGTCCGCGCCCGCGTGCGAGGTGCCGAAGGAGGTTGCCGAGGCTGTCCGCACCCTCATCCGCTGGGCCGGCGACGATCCCGCACGCGAGGGACTGCTCGATACGCCGCGCCGGGTCGCCCGCGCCTGGCGCGAATATGCCAAAGGCTATCAGGAAGATCCGGCGGTTCACCTCAGCCGTACCTTCGAAGAGGTTGGCGGCTATGACGAGATCGTGCTCCTGAAAGATATTCCGTTCCAGTCGCATTGCGAACACCATCTCGCGCCGATCATCGGCAAGGCGGCCATCGCGTATCTGCCCAAGGATAAGGTCGTTGGGATCAGCAAGCTGGCGCGGGTGCTTCACGGCTATGCGCGGAGATTGCAGGTGCAGGAGCGGCTGACCGCCCAGGTCGCCGACGCAATCTGGGAGCATCTCCAGCCGAAGGGAGTCGCAGTGATTATCGAGGCGACCCACGCCTGCATGACTGCTCGCGGCGTGTCGACGCCTGGCGTCATGATGACGACAAGCCGGATGATGGGCACCTTCCGCGAGGACGAGCGGAGCCGCCGCGAGGTTCTCGCCCTGATGGGCTACTGACGACAGCAAGCGGGGCAGCTCCGCTGGCCTGAGAGCCGCCCCGCGCCCCACCCCGATGGGGTGGTGCTTTGGTTACGCGTCCAGAACGCTCAAACGTGTGAGGACGTTTCCATCCCGTGCTTGAGATTGCTCATCTGGTCGTGGCCGGCCTTGATCGACTGGTAGCAGCGCTCGACCAGATCGTGGGTCGCACCGCGTAGGTCGCCGCTTTGCAGCGCGGCCTGCCATTTCTCTTTTAGATAATCCTCGCCGCGCTCAACCTCGTTGATGATCGATTTCTCGTCGCGGCCAGTGATCGCGGCTTTAAGATCGAGCCAGCCTTGATGGGTCTTGCCCAAGAATGAGCCGCCCGTCTCCGGTTCGCCGCCCAAACGCCGCACTTCGCTGCGGAGGTCCTCGACCACCCGCTGACGCTCATTGGCACGGTCGCGGAAGATTTGCTGGAACCGACCTGCCTCGCTGTGGCCCGCGGCGTCCTCATAGCCGTTGATGCTGTCGATCGTCGTCGCGATCAGCGTGTTAAGCGTACTAATTTCACTCGAATGTTCGGCCATCGTCTTGCTCCATTTTGTGAGGGGTCGCGGTTAGAAACGCTTGACTCTGCAAGGCGATGCGGACGGTTGGTCGAAAAATCTGGTCGGCGACCGTGAATCGGGTCCACTCTGCCGCAGCAAGGCATCGAGGGGGCGAGTCGATGGCGCTGACGCGCAGGGCATTGCTTGAGCAGATCGGGCGGGCAGGGGGCATGGGCGCCGCGTACATGGCGATGGAAACGCTCGGGCTGGCGATCCCAACACCGGCTGGCGCGGAGAAATTCCGGCTTCCAGCGCGAAGCGGCGACGGCCGCTCCGTCGTGATCCTCGGCGCGGGGATTGCCGGGCTCGTCTCGGCCTATGAACTGAAGCGCGCTGGCTATCGGGTGACGGTGCTCGAAGCGCGGGACCGCATTGGGGGCCGCGCCTGGACCGTCCGACACGGAGACAGAATCGTCCAAACCGGCCGTGCGGACCAGGTCGCGACGCTCGATCCCGGCCTCTACTTTAACGCCGGTCCGGCCCGCATCCCATCCTCACACCGAGTGATCATCGGCTACGCGCGACGTTTCGGTGTGCAGCTGGAGCCATTCATCAACATGAACCGCAATGCCGGCTGGGATTTCGGTGGCAAGGTCTACCCTGAAAGGCGCCGGGTTGAGGATTTGCACGGACATCTCGCCGAGCTATTGGCAAAGGCAATCGACGCCCACGCGCTCGATGGGCAGGTGTCGAAGGATGAATTGGCCGCGCTTCGGCAATTTCTGGTCCCTTTTGGTTCGCTCGATCCAAAGGGGAAATACGTCCCCTCGGGCTCGTCGGGCTGGGCGGTGGATGGTGGCGGCTATGGGCATGAACCGGTTCCGCTGCCGCCGCTCGGCTTCAAGGACCTAGCGTCGTCGCCAGCGATCGGCCTGCCGTACTTCTTCGAGCATATCTGGGACATGCAGCCGACCATGCTTCAGCCCGTGGGGGGCATGGATCGGATTGCCCGCGCCTTCTACGACCAGGTGAGGCCGCTCGTGCGGCTCCGTTCGCCAGTGACCGCAATCCGGCGCAACGGCAACGGGGTGCGGGTCGAGCATGGCCCCGGCAAGCACATTACCGAAGCCGACCTTTGCATCTGCACGCTCGGTGCAAACCTGCTCGCAAAGATGCCGAACGATTTCTCACCCGCAAAGAATGCAGCGCTGATGAGCGTTCAGTACCTGCCGAGCGTGAAGGTCGCGTTCGAGGCGCCGCGCTTCTGGGAGACGGATGACAATATCTTCGGCGGGCTGGCCTGGACCGATCGGGCCAACGAGAATGTGATCTATCCGTCGAGCGGGTTCGGCTCACGCAAGGGCGTGCTGGTCGCCGCCTATGTTGCCGGTTGGACCAACCAGGACAATCCGCAGAAGTTCGCCGCCTACAGCGATGAGCAGCGACTGCGCGTCAGCCGCGAATCCATCGAGGCACTGCATCCAGGCCGTTCTAAGCTGCTGTCCAAGGGGGTCTCTGTCGGCTGGGGCCTAGTGCCCTTTTCGGAAGGCGTCGGCGCGATCTGGGGCGGCGGCTTGGCCGGCAATGCGCAGCGCGGCGAGCAGTATGCCGAACTGCTGAAACCCGAGGGCCCGATCGTCTTCGCCGGCGAGCATTTGAGCTATCAGGGCTTGTGGCAGGAAGGCGCTGCTCTCTCGGCGCACGAAGCGCTGAAGCTGGTCGCCACGATGGCGAAGGAGAAGGCTAGCGCGTGACGGCAAAAAGAGCTTGCCCCTGCGCTGCTCGGGCGTGGAGTTTATGCCAAATGATGGTCCGAATTGCGTGCGCGGCACTTGCGTTGTTTTTGATGGTCTCCTCGCCTCTAGTGGCGGCTCCCGCCCAACTCCTCGAGGCGCTTGGTCGGTGGAATCTGGACTATGGCGAGACGCACTGTATCGCCATGCGCGATTACGGCTCGCGAGAGCATCCAATAACCCTCGGGATCATTCCCGCTCCGAATGGAGAAACCTACGAGCTACTCATCGCTCGGAAGCGTAGCGGGCCGTTGTTCGCCGAAGAGCTACAGGGCAGTGTGGATTTTGGAACACGGCCGATCAAGGCCTGGCTGCTTCACTATGGCGCCAAGGGGAGCAAGGTCGACATCTACAAATATCGGATCAGCGCGGCAGAAATGACGCAGGCACAGGCGGCGAAATCGGTCACCTTTCACTTGAAGGGAGCTTCTGACACCGCCTTCAAGTTGGATGTCATGCCCGTTCTTCTCGAGGGGCTGCAGAAGTGCACGGACGACCTCAAGGATTATTGGAGTATCGGTCGCGAGCGGAACGGGTCCGTTGCAACGCCCGCGAACGGGGATGTGAGACGCGTGTTCACTTCGAACGATTATCCAGCAGAAGCCATGAATCGAGGCCAAGAGGGGACTGCCCAGTTCCTCTTGCTGATCAATGAGAAGGGTTTTGTAGTGGGTTGCCACGTCGTGAAGGCCAGCGGAGTCCCGGTCCTCGACGCGATGGGCTGCATCGTCCTGCAAGAGCGAGCGAAGTTCAAACCTGCGCGCGACCCCAGTGGCAAGCCAGTGCGAAGCTCGACAGTGACGCCGCCAGTTTCGTGGCGGATAGCGAGCTAGACGCTAACCCCCGGCAGCTGTGCCGCGACCTTTGCCCAGGGCAGGTTGAGCCAGAACGCCGCGAGCGGTGTGAGAATCGCGACAGCGGCCATCGCAAGCCCAAGCCTCGTCGCCGGGTGAACATGTCCCTCGGTGCGGCGGTCCCAAACGATCATTGGAATGAACACGGCAAAACCGAGCAGGTGCAAGATCGAGAAGCCGAGCGTTGTCGGCGGTGCGAGCGGCAGCCTCCCGATCGTCGGGCCCATCACGACCAGGATCGCGGCGCACATCATCGAACGCTTGTGCCACGCAGCGTTGCGGCGATGGGTCCAGCCCTGCCACACCATGACTCCGAAAGGGATAATCACGGCCAACGGCACGATGGTCCAGGTCAGCGGATCGGTGAACGGCGGCTGGTTCGCCCGAGCGACTTGCCAGACCGTAGTTAGGTACATGACCGGCATCATCAGGATCGCGAAGAGTACCGTCAGCTTACCGAGACGCATGTGGATTTCATGCTTGCGCGCAGAGATCAGCTGCGTCTGCGCGACGATCAGCGCCATCCAGATGGTGAAGACCGAACCGTGGAGGATCACCGCGAGAGGAAGGGTCGGGTTCGGCCGTGGATAGGAAGGCACAGCCCCGCGCAGATAGAAGCTCGGCCCAAAACCGAGCAGGACGAGTGCGACAAGAAACAGCGCCAAGCCCGAATAGAATTTCCGTTCGGACGCTTTGCGGTCCGCCGATGACTGGGTGATCGTAGCCATTGCAACACCCCCGATTAACGCCTTCTCCGATCCGAACATTGATCGAAAAATGAAGGCCGATCAACGAGGATCGCGTGACGGCTGGCGCGGCGTCCCTTCCGGCAATAGAAGGTATCCACAAGCCCTGAGGGGGAACTCGCATGCGTTTCAGCCAAATCGCGGTCGTATCGCTTGCCTTGGTCTCGGCTCCGCTGGCCGCCAAGACCGCGGCCCAGCCGCCGGCCAATGTCGCTTCCGCTGTTGCTGACACCGCAAGCCGGACGCCCGATAATGTGAAACTCGATGAATCGCGCAAACCCGCGGAGCTGCTGCAGTTCCTCGGCCTGCGGCAGGGCATGCAGGTGCTCGATATGTTCGGCGCCAACAAATATTGGTCCGAGATCATCGCGCCGGCGATTGGGCCCAAGGGGCACGTGACGGTCTGGCAAGCGTCGCAGTTCCTCAATGAGGACCGCAAGAAGGCCTTCGACGCCTTCGCCGCGAAGCAGGCCAACGTCAGCCTGATCTCGAGCCCGTTCGAAGCGCCTAATCTTCCCGCGGGCAAGTTCGATTTCGCGCTGATCAACCTCGATTACCACGACGTCTATTGGGAGAATGCGGAGCGCAAGGTGGTCCGGATGGACCCTAATGCGTGGCTGAAGACCCTCTATACGGCGATGAAGCCTGGCGCGGTCGTCGGCGTGGTCGACCATGTCGCCAATCCCAATAACGATCTCCGCGCGACCGTTGAGAAGCTGCACCGGATCGATCCAAATGTGATCAAGGCCGACTTCCTGCGCGCCGGTTTCGTGCTCGACGGCACCAGCGACCTGCTCCGCAACCCAGCCGACGATCACAGCCTACTGGTGTTCGACCCGAAAATCCGGGGCAAAACCGACCGCGCGATCTTCAAGTTCAAGAAGCCTCATTGAGCGAGGCTTCCGCGAAACGCGAGGGGGGGCTGCGCCACTTTCGCGCCTATTACGCGCTCGCGGCGCTTATCCTCGGCCTCCTCGCCGGCATGGTTGCTGGAGAGCTTGGGCAGGCGCCACGCGACGATGCGCTGAGTGTCGCCTCATTCGTCGGTACACTCTGGCTTAACGCACTCAAGATGACGGTCATTCCGCTCGTCGTTGCGCTGCTGATCGTGGGAATCGCCAAGAGCGCGGAAGCAGCGCAGGCGGGGCGGATTGCGGGCCGGTCGGTGCTGTGGATCGTGCTGATCTGCACGGCCTCGGCGATATTCGGAGCGATTGCGACGTTGGCCCTTACGCATGCTTTCCCCCTTTCCCGCGAGACCGCAGGGCTGCTTCAGGCGGCCCTCGGCAATGTTGAGCAGAAGGCCGCAGGGCCGCTCCCCGGCGCCGCCGAGTTCTTCAAGGGAATTGTGCCTCCCAACGTGATTGCCGCCGCGAGCAACGGCGACGTCCTTCCGTTGACGGTGTTTGCCGTCGTCTTTGCATTGGCGCTGACAAAGATCGCGGCCGCGGCCCGTCGGGCGGTCGTGGATCTGTTCGACGCCATCGCCGAGGCTTTGCTCGTCGTCATCGCCTGGGTGCTGGCGATCGCTCCGCTCGGCGTGTTCGCGCTCGCCTTCACAGTCGGCTCCGCTGCGGGCGGTGCGGCGTTCGCGGGCCTCGGCCATTATGTGATCGTCATCTCAATGATCGGCATTCTGGTCACGCTCGCCGCTTATCCGCTGGTCGCGCTCGCTAGTGACGTTCCGATGGGCAGGTTCAGCCGCGGGCTGATCGGATCACAGGCGGTTGCTATTTCGACCCGCTCGTCGCTCGCCTCGCTGCCGGCAATGCTCGCCGGGGCGCGGACAATGGGCATTCGCGAGGAGGTCAGCGATGTCACACTGCCGATCGCGGTGGCGCTGTTCCGAGCGACGGGACCGGCGATGAACACTGCCGTCGCTTTTTACGTGGCGCATTGGCTCGGCCTGGAGCCGACTGTGACCCAAATGGTCGCTGCGACCGCCGTCGGCGCGGTGATGAGCTATGGCGCCGTCAGCCTACCGGGCGAGGTCAGCTATATCAGCTCGATCGCGCCGATCGCTCTGGCGCTGGGCGTGCCGATCGCGCCACTGGGTCTTCTGGTGGCGGTCGAAATGGTGCCGGATATTTTCCGCACGGTCGGCAATGTGACGCACGATGTGGCGCTCGCGAGCATCGTCGACCGGGGCACTCGATTTTCATCGAAAAGCTGAACGCCCGCTGACCGCCGTTCGTCGATTCAACTGCTGACGAACGGCCTTCGTCGGGCGGCCGACAAATCAATCCACACTCATCGAGACTCGCGCGACCATGGATACTCCCCGGCGCATAACGGCCTTGCGACGCGGGGCATCCCAAGCCGCAAACGAATCGCCCTCGGGACGATTCTTAATTTGCGACGTTCCCCAGCCGCCCCGCGTCGCGAAAAGGGAGACGGAAAATGTTGAAGACCCTTCCCGCGCTGGCCGCGCTGCTTGCCGCGTCGGCGCTCGTCGCACCAACGGTCGGCCAAGCCGCTGAAACAAACTCAGTGCGCGTGTCCTATGCGGACCTCAACCTCACCTCGGATTTTGGGCGTAACAGCCTGCAAAACCGGATCGCCTTTGCGGCCGAGACGGTCTGCGGCCCAGCTGACCATCGCGACGTGCCATTCACGCAGAAGGTCCGCGAGTGCCGCACAGCGACGATCGCCGATGTGCAGCCGGCCTATCAGGCAGCGGTCAATTCCGCACGTCACGGGACCGTGGAAGTCTTGGATGGCGCAGCTCTTATCATCACCGCCCATTAAGGACCGTGACGATCATCCGACCGCCGTGCTCCACTGGGGCACGGCGGTTTGTTTTTGTACCCCTATCGCCCGGCGATCGCCCTGACGCGATCCGAATAGAGCCGGCCGACGGGCTGCTCGGTCCCATCCGACAGACGCGCGATCCAGCGGCCCGACGGGTTGCGGGTGAAGCCGGCAATGAAATCCTTCCTTACGATCGCCGAGCGGTGGAGGCGGACAAACAGCTCGGGATCGAGCCCTTCTTCCAGCGCTGCCATCGAATGATGGATCAGCCAGCTGCGGCGGCCGACGTGGAGCCGCATATAGTCGCGCTCGGCGGAAACTCGGTCGACATCGCGCGAGGCTATCCGCACCAGTCCCGAGAGATCCGAAGCCCAGAATTCCTCGAGCCATTGCGACACTTTGCCCGGTCCCGGCTGAGCGCTGCGCTGCTGGAGATAGGCGCGGGCCCGGTCGAGGGCGCGCTGCAGCCGGTTGGGGTCGACCGGCTTCATCAGATAATCCACCGCCTCCACCTCGAAGGCAGCAACCGCGAATTGGTCGAATGCCGTGACGAATACGACCGCGGGCGAGGGGCTCTGCGTGGCGAGCGCGCGAGCGACCCCGATGCCGTCGAGGCCCGGCATGGCAATATCGAGCAGCAGCAAGTCGGGATGGAGCGCCGCGGTCAGATTGGTCGCGCTGTCGCCGTCGCTCGCGGTGCCCACGAGCTGTGCGCCCTCGGCGCGGGCGAGCAGTAGCTGCAGCCTCTCGGCGGCGAGTGGCTCGTCGTCGGCGATCAGGACACGCAGCGACTTGAATTCAGACATTCGTTTCCACCGGCATTGTGAGCGATACTTTGAACCCGCCGCCGTGCATCGGGCCGTAACGACAGCTCGCCCGGTTACTCCAGCGCGCTTCGAGGCGCTGGCAGACGTTCGCGAGACCTAGGCCAGTTCCCTCGTGGGTGGCGGCGGGGAGCTCATCTTTGCCGCCATGCTTCAGGCGGTTACTGATCTCGAGCACCATCCGGCGATTGTCGAGGTGGCGTGCCTCGATGCGGATCACCACCGCCTTGCGGCTCTTCGACACGCCATATTTGATCGCATTCTCGACGATCGGCTGGAGCAGTAGCGCGGGCATGCGCGCCTGCTCGAGCTCGGTCGGGACATCGATCTCGACGGTCAATCGATCGGGGAACCGTGCCATCTCAATGTCTAGATACAGCCTCTGCAGGTCGATCTCTTCGGCCAGGCTGACGTCGGCGCTTGGATCGAGCGAAAGGCTGGTACGGAAAAAGGTCGAGAGGGCGAGTAGCATGGTCTCGGCTCGATCGGTGCGGCCGGTCATCACGAGCGACGACAGCGAGTTCAGCGTGTTGAAAAGGAAGTGCGGATTGACCTGATAACGCAGCGCCCGAACCTGCGCGGCCTGGGCGGCGCTTTCTGCGTCGGCAAGTCTGCGTTGCACACCTAGCGCCTCCTCGTGCGACAGCGTGGCAATATAGAAGGCGCTCCACGCCATGAAGAAGAACAGCCAGACAATCGCGCTATCGGTGATCCAGCGAATCCGTTTCATCGTCGGCATTTCACTGAGGGACGGCATAGTGAGCACGAGCGGCTCCTGGGCGCTACGCTCGATCCGGATCTTGTTGTCCTTCTCGACTACGACGAAGCCCTCCCGCGCTTGAACCCTATACTCTTCCTTCGAGTGGATTTTCCCCTCGAGGAGGCTGAGCGTGCCCGACATCGCGACCGCGCCGATCAGGGAGGCGAAGGCAGCTATGGCCGTCTTTCGACGAAGGGTGGCCCGGCCGCCTGCTCCGGCAATCACGGCATAGATGAGACCAGTCACGACAATTCCGACGCCGATATTGGGCAGCTTGTCCCAAATGGCGTTTAGAGTGTTGGGCGCGAGCAGTCCGCGAAGCACCACGGTCATTGCATAGAAAGACCAGAAGCCGACGATCGACTTGAGCGCGAGCGGCCAGTCCTGGAAGCGGCTTCGTACCGTTGGAGGGGGCATCATGAGCATTGGCACGGTCATGTCCCAAATCTCCGCCCTAGAAAACCGCCGCTTGCCCGTTGGCAGAAGCGCCGGCACAGCCGGTCGAAACGAGACGGCCCGCGGAACGTCCAAGCGCCTCCGCTCGTTTCCCTACTGCAATGGTACGTGATGGAGAACCTGCTGTGAATGCAGGGAAAGAAAAGAACGAAGGCGCACCGCCACCGGTAATTTCGGCGCCGCCCGAGCGCGAGCTCGAGCGCAAGCTCAAGCGCAATCCGAAGGACCCCGATGCGAAGGCCGATGTCGGAAGCGACGAATCCATGGACGCATCCGATCCGCCCGCTGCTGCTCAGCCGGGCACCGATGAACCCGCTCCATCATCCGGTTTTCCCGAGTAAGTTACGGAAGCGTCACAAAAATATCTCGCCGTTGCAATAAATCAACAATCCACAGTTTTCCCTCGCCATGTCAATTTCTGGCCTAGACGCGGTTACTCCCCTCTGATTCAATCTGAATGGGGGGTGGGACTGTGGTTAAGTTTCTCGAAACCAATACCGCCGCATGATCCTGCCTGGGAACTAAGGAGTCGGGTTCATGATTACGCGGACCAGCCAGCCGGCAAGCGGGGCGATGCTGATCTCCGAAATGAAGGAGTTCGCGAGCTTCGCCAAAGCGACGCAGCGGTACATCCGCCGTTCGCTCGACGTGGCCTATGGCCGCCGCGACGCGATCGAATGCTGGGCCCGCGACGAAGGCGAGGCCGCCTCGATCCGGGCCCAGTCCCGTCTGTACAAGCAGCTCGATCATCTGCGCCTGCAGGTGCCGGACGACAGCGGTCTCGACATGATCGAGCCATTCGTCGGAATGCTGGTGACGCTCAGTGCCTTCGACCTTGGCCAGGATCGCCTGCCGAACTTCGCAGCCTACCGCTTCCTTTATGAGCGGCTGATCGGCGCCGCGGCGCGTCCGTGGCTGCCGAGCGCCTTCTGTGCCGCCGCGGCACTGCCGCACCTGCACCCGGATCGCCGCCGCATCCTGCTTCAGTCGATCAGCGAAAGCGCGGCGACCGCGCCGGGCTGGTCGAGCCGGGAGCCGGTGTTCTGGCCGGAGTGGGTCGAGAAGGTCGACCACAAGGCTGCAGCCTAACACTTCTTCGTCGTTGCGAGCGTAGCGAAGCAATTCAGCAGCACGCACTGGATTGCTTCGTCGCGTTCGCTCCTCGCAACGATCGCTAAGCCGACACTTTCACCGACGGGAAGATCTTCACCAGCTGCCTGAGACTCTCCTCGGCACTCTTATGGTGCACGAAGACGATCCCGGCCGCTTCAAACGCCTCTCGGTGCTTTTCACGATCGTCGACCAGCACATCGCCGGGGTGCATATGCTTATGCTTGTCGGCCGCCATGCAGGTGATGATCGGCACGCCCGGAAAATGCCCTGCCGCCCATTCCACCTTCTGCGGCGCTGCCCAGCGTCCGAGCGGCAGGCCAGTTAGGATCGTGGGTTCGAGGTGCTTCACCGCGTCGAAGAGGAGCCGCGCGTCGGGCATCTCGGGCAAGGTGCCGTAGAAGTTCTTCGCGTTGGCGAGGCGCTTCCAGAATGTTCCCCGCCCATGCTTGGCGATGAACTTCTTCGGTTTCATTGCGAGCAGCTTCCGCGCACCTAGGTTAAAGTCGGCAAGGACTCCATCGGCATCGAGGAACAGCCGCGGCTCAGCCATCAGAAGCGCGTCGGTTCCAGTTCGATCGAGATCGGAGCAGAAATACTTTCCCAGCCGTGGTCGCGGAGCACGTCATTGCTTTCGATAGCGCGACGGCAAGGACCGAGTGACCAGGTGATGTGGTAAGTCGAGCCGTCAGGCCGGTCGGTGGTCCCGTCGAGCTCGACGACAAGACATTCCAGACTCTGGCCATCATCGGCGCGACCGACGATGCTGGCGTTCGGCTTGCGCGGCAATTCGGTGCCGCCGACTCTCAACGTCACATGATCGGCGATCACGTTCTCGTATTTGGGCGGAAAGCGTGCGAGCAGCAGCTCGCGCTCATCAGGCGGAAGTTTCCGGCCAGCGACGGTGCCGGGATTTACCATATGGTTCCGACGCCGAACGTCGACTTCAGTTCCGGCTACCTAGCCGCTCTACAAGCTCGCGAGAGAATTCGATCAACGTGTCGTCGCGGGCGCCCATGATCAGGATGCGGTCGCCTTCGCGCGCCTCCTCGATCAGCGCGTCGCCGATCCTTGGCCGCTCGGCGATATGTTCGGCCTGCTTGCCGCGGCGACGGATCTGCTCCGCAAGCCAGTCAGATCCACGCACCTTGTCGACCGTGCCACCTTGGTAGACGGGATCGGGCAGATAGAGCCGGTCATCAGGCGCCATGCCCTCAGCGAGACTCTGCGCAAGCTGCTCGCCCATTTTCGCCAGCGGGCCAAAGCCGTGCGGCTGGAACAGGATGAGTAGGCGCCCAGGCTGGGCCCGGAGAGTTGCCAAAGTTGCCGCGATCTTGTCCGGGTTATGGGCGAAATCGTCGATCACGGTCACGCCGGAGGCTTCGCCAACAGTCTCCAGACGGCGCTTCAAACCTTCGAATCGGGCGAGGGCGTTCACCGCATCCTCGATCCGCACGCCGAGCGACCGGGCGGCAGCGATCGCCGCCAGCGCGTTGGACGCGTTGTGCCGTCCAGGAACGGCGAGCCACACGTCGTGGCGCGCCTCTTCGGCCTCGAGCGCGAAGGTCACGCCGTTCGGCTCAAGTTTCAGGTCTTTGCCCATGAAATCGGCGGCCGGGCTGTCGAAACCGTAGCCGATGAACTTGTCCCCCGGCACCGTTTCGGAAAGCGCCCGCGTTTCGGGATCGTCCAGATTGAGGATCGCCTTGCGCGACGAATTCAGGAAATGGGCAAAGAGTTGCCTCAACTCGTCCATCTCCTTGTGATCGAGGCTGATGTTGGTGAGCACCGCGATCTCAGGCCGGTAGAGCGCGATTGAGCCGTCGCTTTCGTCAACTTCGCTGACGAACAGCTCCGGGTCACCGACCAACGCGCTCGCGAACGGCGCTGAGGGCGTAACGAAATTCTTCATCACCGCGCCGTTCATGACGGTCGGCTGACGATGGCACGCGTGGAGGATCCAGCCGATCATTCCGGTGACCGTGGATTTGCCGCTGGTCCCGCCGACGGCGATGCTGCGCTGCGCGTCGTTCAACAGCCTGGCGAGGAATTGCGGGCGGGTCAGGTGCGGCAGACCGAGCTCGCGCGCTCGAACCACGTCGGACACTGTCGCCTCGACCGCCGCTGAAGTTACCAGCGTCGTTCCCTCCTGAAGGCCCGATCCGTCCTGCGGGAACAGCTGGATTCCGAGCGAGCGCAAATAGTCGAACTTGTGTGGCGTCCGCCCGGCGTCAAACGAGCGATCAGAGCCCGCGACCCTCCCTCCATTCGCGCGAACAATGCAGGCGAGCGGAAGCATCCCGCTGCCGCCGATGCCACTGAAGAAAACGGGAGAATCGATCATCCGCGCGGCCCTAATAGGCGGCGCTCGCGAACGCTAGCCGCATGCGCCTCCGCCCGGCCAGCCGGTCCAGCCCGGGCCGCGGACGAAACGGCCGGGCTTGGCGCCGGTGTGCCTGCCGCTGCGGAGCACTTGGACTCCGTTGATGAATACGTCGTCCACCCCGGTCGCGAGCTGCTTGGGCTGTTCGAAGGTCGCGTGGTCCTGAATTTTCGCGGGGTCGAACACGACGACGTCCGCATAATAGCCCGGCTTGAGCCAGCCGCGCTGCTTCAGCGAAAGGTTCGTCGCAGGAAGCGAGGTCAGCCGGCGGATTGCGTCGGGCAGCACCCCGGCATGATCCTCGCGCACATATTTTGCCAGAACGCGGGAAAAATTGCCGTAAGCGCGCGGATGGCTGCTCGATTTGAGGAACACGCCCTCGGGCGCCTCAGACGCCTCGTCCGAGCCGAAGCTCATCCACGGCAGTCCTGCCTCGCGCTTCACATTGTCCTCGCTCATTAGGAAATAGACCGTGCCGACGCGACTTCCGTCCTCAATGACGAGGTCCATCGCTGTCTCTTCCGGGCTCTTGCCGCGCATCTTCGCGACTTCGGCGAGCGTCTTGCCGGTAAGCGGCTTCAGCTTCGGATTCTTGAAGCTGATCAAGAGCACGCGATCAGGGCTTCCGGCGAGCAGCATGAGGTTTTCCCAGTCGTTGGACGGCGTGCGCATCTCCTTGACCAGGCGCGCTCGCGTCGCGGGGTCCCTCATGCGCTTGATCCAAGCCTCGAGCCCACCTGACTGCACCCACGTTGGCATCGCCGCATCGAGGCCCGTCGCGCCCGCGGTATAGGTATACATGTCGGCGGTGATGCGCTGCCCCGCGGCGCGCGCTGCTTCGACCTTCGCGATCGCCACATCGATCTTCCCCCAATTGGGCTCGCCAGCCTGCTTGAAATGGTAGATTTCCGCGGGAGCGCCGGATTGCTTGCTGATCGCGATCAGCTCGTCGATCGCCTCGAGGAGCTTGTTTCCTTCCGACCGCATGTGACTGATGTACATGCCGCCACATTTGGCCGCCTCGCTGGTGATCGCTACCAGTTCCGGCGTTTCGGCGTACGTCGCCGGCGCGTAGATCAGCGACGAGCCGACGCCCATCGCGCCTTCTCTCATCGCTTGGCGGACGAGCGCTCGCATTCGCACAAGCTGCGCCCGCGTCGGATCGACATCCTTCTCGCCGAGCTCATGGACGCGGACGGTGGTCGCACCCACGAACGACGCGACGTTAGGCGTGACGCCCTTGCGCTGCAGATATTCGAGATATTGGCCGAGCGAGGTCCAGCGGATCGGATATTTGATGTCACCCTGCCGTTTGATCGCCCGGCGCTTCATCTCGGGGGTGAGCGGCCCCATGGAATCACCTTCACCCATCACTTCGAGCGTGACGCCCTGCCTGGTGTCGCTCATGCCGCGGCCGTCGGCGATCAAGCTCTCGGTCGCCCAGCTCAGCATGTTGATGAAGCCGGGAGACACCGCCTTGCCCGTTGCGTCGACGATGCGCGCCGCGCGGCCGGGCGCTCGCGGGCCAACATAGACGATCTTATCGCCCTTCAGCGCGACGTCGCCGACGTAAGGCGCCGAGCCCGATCCATCGTAGATCGTACCACCGCGAATGATAATGCTGTAGCTGGCTGGCGGCGCGGCGGAGGTCGCGAGGAAGCCGACGACAGCAAGAGCGAGCGCAACTCTCTTTTTCATAATCCCCTCCCCAGCAGGAGCGGCGAAGCTGCACCATCTGTCGGCGGTGCGCCACAGCAATTGTACATGCGCCGTTGCGTGCGCTGCGTGCGGCGGATGGCGGCGACGCCAGGTAGCAAATCTGCCTCGCCTTCCTCCACAATTGGGGCGTGGGGGATCCATGAAATTAGCCAGACTGATGTGGGCGGCCTTTGCCCTTGCGATCCTCAGTACGGTTGCGGCTGCGCAGCAGGCCGTACCGGATCAACCACCGTCCACGCAGCAGCCTGTGGCGGACCAGTCGCTGGCTCAGCCGCCAACCTCACAGGCCGCTCCCGAGCAGTGGACGCCGCCGCCCACCTATGTGCCGCCGGCGCCGCCTCCGTTTCCGCGCTTTGGGCCAGGCCCCCGTGCTCGCCACCACAGTTCGGTTCATGCGAGACGACATCACTTGCGTGTTCGCCATGCCGTCGTCCATCACAGACACAGAACCGGTCGACACCAGGCGGAGAGGCACCACCACCGGGTCAGGCACGACCATGCGGTGAGGCACCACCACCGGACCAGACACCGCCAGAAGATCACACGTCCTCACAAGATCCGGCATCACCACCGGCGACGCACGCGCTGAACGTCGCCACCATTGCGGAGTGCGGGCGGCTCCATCCATAAGCGCTGCCCATGCGCATTGCCGTCGTTGCCCCAAGCTGTCCCCTCAAACCTGCAGCCGCCGACGCGGTTCGCGCGATCGTTGATCGGCGCGGGGACTGCGAGCTGCTCATCCATCCGCAGTCATTCATGGTCGACGGCCATTTCGCCGGTCCGGACGCGGCCCGCCTGGCGGCGCTGCGCGAAACGATGGCCGACCCCTCGGTCGACGCAGTATGGTTCGCGCGCGGAGGCTATGGTTCGAACCGCATTGCTGAAGCCGCGCTCGTCGACCTTCCCCCCGCCGCGGGCGACAAGCTCTATTTCGGCTACAGCGACGCGGGTTTTCTGCACGCGGGCTTTCAAAAGGCCGGGCTGGACGTCGCGTGGGGACCAATGCCGAACGACGTCTTGCGCGAGGGCGGGGGCGCCGCGGTCACGCGATCGCTGGATTGGATCGTGCGGCGGAATGCATCCACGCTGGAGCCGGGACTCGACGGCCCGGCAATGGCTTTCAATCTCACGGTGCTGTCGAACCTGCTGGGAACACCGCTCGAGCCTGATTTGACCGGTGTCGACCTACTGATCGAGGATGTCAGCGAGCAGCTCTACCGGATCGACCGCTCGATGTTCCATGTGACGGCGAGCCCCGCCATCCGCCAGGTGCGCCGACTGCGGCTCGGCCGGTTGAGCGACATTCTGCCAAACGACCCAGTTTTTGCCGGCGATGAAGTTTCTATCGTCGAGGACTGGTGCCGCCGTTCGGGCATCCCGTTCGGCGGTCGCGCCGACATCGGCCATGATGCGCGCAACCGGGTTGTTCCGTTCCCGAGGGAAAATCGCTGAGCTTCCCTCTGGTAGAGCATTGCAATGGAGCCGGCTTTGCGCTCTATCCATCAGAGGAACAACAGGAGGGCCACGATGGCACAAGGTACTCGGAAAGCAGGGGGCGGACTGGCCCGCCCGGTTCAACCTTCGGCGGATCTCGCGGCGATTACCGGGAGCGCTCCGCTTCCGCGCAGCCAGGTCGTTTCGAAGATTTGGGACCACATTCGTAAGAACAACCTGCAAAACCCGCAAAACAAAAGGGAAATCCTTGCAGACGACAAGCTGAAGAAGGTCTTTGGGGGCAAGGACCGGGTCAGCATGTTCGAGATGAACAAGCATCTGTCGAACCACCTGAAGTAAGATTCGGGAAGGTTCCGGACGGGAAGGGGATCCGCTTCGGCGGGTCCCCTTTTTGTTGTGGGAAGCGTGCGACTCGGATCAGGCGGTCAGCCGCGCCACAGGCCGTCCAGCCGCTCCCGCGTTACCGGATAGCCGAGATGGTCCGGGATCGTAATGAAACGCTCACCACCTACTTCCTCGACCCAAGGCGTCACGGGGTTCATCGGATGGGCGAGCGCATCGGCGCGGATTTCCTCGAACGTCGAATGCTGCGCGAGCCGCTCCAGATTGCGTCGCGTTGGGAAGATTAGCTGCGCTTCGCCGCGCCGGTCGCGCTCCAGAACCTCAGCCGCGGTGAACCAGAAGGCGCCGGCGCATTCGCTTTCCACAACACGCGGCTCCCAATCGCAGTCTGCGCAGCGCGCCACGTAAAACAGGGTATCGAAGCGCCGCACTGCGTGGAATTTGGGTACCCAGCGAGCGAAGGGTGTCAGTGCCTTGGCGTCGAGATTTAGGTCCCACTCACGCAACAGTTCGGCGAACGGCCGATCGGCTATCAGCTCGTCCTGAATCGTACGCGCTGCGTCGCGGCTCGGAAGGGGCGACAAGCCTACGGGCACTGCCGTTTCCTCGACGGTTTCGCGGATTGCAGCGACCTCCGCAGGGTCGATTCCGAGGCTCTCGCCGAGCTGCCGGTCCGCTTCATCGATCCGTCCGCCAGGAAAGACCAAAGCTCCGGCGGCAAACGCCATTTTGCCCGAGCGCTCGACCATCAGCAGTTCGGGCGCTGTGCCCGGCCGCTCGCGTAGGAGGATTAGGGTCGCGGCCGGGATTGCGACGTCGCTCACCGGCCGCCCCGTTTACATGCCGCTGACGTTTTGCTCGTCGGCCTCGTGCGGATTGACGGCATTGTCGGCGGCTGCATTCAGCTCGTTCGCCGCCGCTTGCGCATTGTTTGCGGCGGCTTGCGCATTGGCCGCATCCATCGCTGCCTGGTTGGCCAGCTCGTTGAGCTGCTCGGCCGCTGGCTGGTTGAGTTCGGCGTTCTGGACCTGGTCCTCATTGCCGCGATTGCACGCCGCAAGAGCCAAAACAGCGGCGCTAACCGTCACAAGAGTCAGTCTTTTCATCGCTTTTCGTTCCCCAATGAGACGACTGTGGAGCGCCGCCATAACAGCGCGCAACTTGAGATTCACGCGTAAAATCCCTATCTAATGCGTGCCGGGCAACCGGCTATGTCGGTAGACTGTTGCGTGGAATAGGCACTTCGGACCCGGGGGGCAGTACCCCGGCGCCTCCACCACCAGCCGCGAGGTCGCGCGGTTGCTGATGGGGGCGAAATAGGATCGACGAGTGCAATAAAGACGCGATTGCCGATCGGCCTGAGCCACCGTGACGGTTCATTCACACAAGTGCCAACGATAACGAGGCGCTCGCTCTTGCTGCGTAACTGACGGCCTAACGGTCTGAAGTTACAAGGCTAAAGCGCGGTTGGACCCCACCGGGCAACAGAAGGGGATTCCAGCGGCACGGGAGGCGCCGGGCAACAGAAGCCTCCCACCTTACCTTCATTTGCAGTCGAACGTGACGCTCCGTCGAACGAACGGTTGCGCGTCGGCGAGCCGCTTGTCACGGTGTGCCCCTGCTATCCGGGGGAAATTCCATGCGCCGTCTCGTCTTTGCCGCTCTGCTCGCTGCCAGCGCCTCCGTCGCCATCGGGGAACCTACACCGAAGGAGCAGCTGCTCGCTCCGCCCAAGGATGCGGCGCACTTTGTCGTCGTCTCAACCGCCGGCAAGCACGGGGACGAATATATGTGGGCGCTGCCCGATGGGCGCACGGCATTCCGGCAGTCGATTCTGCTACGCGGGCTTGTGTTCGAGACGGATGAGACGATGCGCGTCGGCGCCGACGGGATGCCGGCGGAAGTCGTCATTCGCGGCGTGACGCCGAGCGGCGATGCGGCGGAGAAATTTGTCATCAGCAATGGCAGCGCGACTTGGGTCAGTGCCGTCGACAAGGGCAGCGCAGCCTATTCCGCTCCGACCTATTATCTGGCGCAGGGCGGGCCGTTCCTGAGCACAGCGCCGGAGATCGACCGGCTTCTGGCGAAAGGCCGCGTTGGCCTGGCGTTGCTGCCTTCGGGCAAAGCGACCTTCGACAAAGTCACCTCGCTCGATGTCGATGGCCCGCAGGGCAGGAGGCACGTCGATCTCATTCTCCTCAAGGGCACGAGCCAGACGCCGCAGCCGGTCTGGGTTGAGAGCGGCAAGTTCTTCGGCTTGCTGCAGGGCTTGGCGCTTCTTCCTGCGGGTTACGAGGCCAATCTTGAAAGGATGCAGAACGCGCAGGACGCAGCGATCGCTGCGCTGGCGCCCGCAATCGCTACGAGGTTCCTCACAGCCGACGCCAAGCGGCCGGTCCTATTCCGCAACGTCAAAATCTACGACGCCGACAACGAGCGCTTCGTTGAAGGGCAGAATGTCCTTGTTTCAGGCGGCAAGATTCAGATGGTCGGGACCATGCTCCCGAAGCTCCCTGCAGGAACCCGCGTAATTGACGGAACCGCCAAGACGCTCGTTCCCGGCTTGTGGGACAGCCACATGCATATCGGTGACGATTTCCAGACCGTCAGCGAACTGGCGCTCGGAGTCACCTCCTGTCGCAACCCGGGGGGGCCGATCGAGCTCGAAGTTTCGCAGCGCGAACGGCGTGATAACGGCACTTTGCTTGCGCCAGAATGCTTCGATTCCGTCATCGTCGACCAGAAGGGACCGCTGGTGGCGCAAGGCAGCCTTGCGGTCGGAAGCCTTGATGAAGCGATCGCCGCGGTGCGCAAGATTAAGGCGAACAATCTCACGGCGGTGAAGTTTTACACGTCGATGAATCCAGCGTGGATTCCGCCGGCGGCGGCCGAGGCGCACAAGCTTGGGCTGCACGTTCATGGCCACATCCCCGCGGGCATGCGCACGCTCGACGCGATCAACGCTGGTTATGACGAGATCACCCACATCTATTTCGCGACAATGCAGGCGATGCCTGACGACGTCGTCGCCAAGTCGAACACGACGATGCGGCTGCTCGGGCCGGGCAAGTATTTCAAGGATGTTGATCTCGACGCCGAGCCAATGAAAACGGTCATCAAAACAATGGCGGAGAAGCACATTGTGCTCGATCCCACTTTGGTAGTGGTGGAAGGTGTGCTGCTGGCCAATGCAGGCACTGTGACGCCGGCCTATGCAGCCTACGTCGGGACCTTGCCGGCGGCGACGGAGCGCGGGTTCAAATCAGGCCCGATCCCGTACCTGCCGGGGATGACCCGCGCGGACGCTGCGGCAAGTGTCCACCATATGCAAGAATATGTCACTAAGCTGCGCCGCGCGGGCGTGCCGATCGTGGCCGGCACCGACGGGTTCGGCATGGAGCTCGTACGTGAGCTTGAGCTTTATGTCGGTGGCGGCATGACGCCGGCCGAAGCGCTGGCCACTGCGACCATCATCCCGGCGCGCAATGTGAAAGCGGACGGCCGCACCGGCTCGATCAACGTCGGCAAGGAAGCCGACCTGCTATTGGTCGACGGCGACCCCGAGAAGAACATCGGCGACCTCCGCCACGTCGACCAGGTGATGAGCGACGGCGTGCTGATGGATGGTGATGCGCTGCGGAAGGAAGCCGGGTTCAGCGGTAAGCCCAAATAGAGCCTAGCGCTTCTTTAGCTCGTCCCTGATCTCGGTCAGCAGCTCGATCTCGGTTGGGCCGGCGGTCGGCACTTCTTCGGGTTTACGCATCAGCTTAGTTGCCCAGCGCACCATCAGGAAGATGATAAAGGCGAGGATCAGGAAGCTGACGATCTCGGTCACAAACGCGCCCCAGCCGAGGACCGGCGCGCCGGCCTTCTTAAGCGCGGCGTAGTCTGTCATCGACCCATGGTAATCGGCCGGAACTGGACCCAACAGCAGAAAGTAGCTGGAGAAGTCGAGTCCGCCGAAAATCTTTCCGACGATTGGCATGATGATATCGTCGGTGAGGCTCGAAACGATTTTGGCGAACGCGGCGCCGATGATCACGGCGACCGCTAAATCGAGCACGTTCCCCTTGGCGATGAACGCCCGGAAGTCCTTGAGCACGTCAGGCCCCCCCTTCGATGTGTTGGTTGGCCAGCATAGCGCATCTACGGCTGTTTGGCAGCAGCAGCGCTGCTGTGTTGCTGTCATATGACAGTATTGAAACTGAACGTCCGTAAATCTACCTATGCGCCGACTAACTTGGAGGGACAGATGACCGCCATTCGCCGTTTGGGTTTGCTTGCACCGCTCGCTGCCTTCAGCCTCGCCGGCTGCGGCCTCAACAGCGTCCCGACCGCGGAGGAGCAGGTCAACGCCGCCTGGGGCAATCTCCAGGCTGACTATCAGCGCCGAGCCGACCTGGTGCCCAATCTCGTCAATACAGTGAAGGGTTATGCGCAGCAGGAGCGCACTGTGCTGACGCAAGTCACCGAGGCCCGCGCCAAGGCGACGAGCATCCAGCTCAACGCCGGCGATCTTGACGATCCGGCGAAGGTTCAGGCGTTCCAGAATGCGCAGACTCAGCTTAGCGGCTCGCTCGGGCGGCTGCTGGCCACGTTCGAGGCGTACCCGGACCTCAAGTCCAACCAGAACTTCCTCGCGCTGCAGGACCAGCTGGAGGGCACGGAGAACCGCATCAACGCCTCAAGGCGCGATTATAACGAGGCTGTGCGCTCCTATAACACGCGGATTCGCACCTTCCCCGACGCGATCGGCGCGAAAGTCTTCTACGGCTCGAAGCCCAAGGTGCCGTTCGAGGCGGCGGCCGCCGCGCAGCAGGCGCCGACGGTCAATTTCGGCAACGCCAGCTGAGGTGAAACAGCTCCTTGCCGTCGTGTGGCTAGCGCTACTTGCGCTGGCCACACCTGCCGCGGCGCAGACCTTTCCGCCGCTCACCGGCCGCGTAGTCGATCAGGCGCATCTCCTATCGCCAGCGCAGATCGCCGATCTCACAAGCAAGTCCGAGGCGCTGGAAGCTCAGAGCGGGCGGCAGTTCGTCGTCGCGACGATCAACAATCTCGAAGGCTATCCGATCGAGGATTATGCCTACCGCCTCGGACGCGCTTGGAAGATCGGCTCTGCGAAGAATAACGACGGCGTCGTACTCGTCGTCGCACCCAACGAGCGCAAGGTGTCCATCGCGACTGGCTATGGTGCGGGCGGATTCATGACCGACGCCATGTCAGGAATTATCATTCGCGAGGCGATCCTGCCACACTTCAAGCAGAACCCTCCCGACTATGGCGGCGGAATCATCGCGGGCGCTGATGCGGTCATCAAGCAAATGTCGCTGCCGCCCGACCAGGCCTTGAAGAATGTAACGGCGGCGGAGCAGGCGCAGAAACAACGGCAGCATTCCGGCGGCAACCCGCTGCCGGTGATCTTCTGGGGGCTTGTGATCGGCTTCGTGGTCTTGTCGCATTTCCGGCGAGGCTCTGGCCGCCGTTATCGCCAGCGCCAGGGCGGCATCAGTCCGTGGGTGGTGCTGTGGGGGCTCAATGAGCTCAGTCGCAGTTCGCGGGGCTGGGGCAGTGGCGGATCGTCCTGGGGTGGCGGAAGCGGTTGGAGCGGCAGTGGAGGCGGCTTTGGCGGTTTCTCCGGCGGTGGAGGCTCGTTCGGCGGCGGCGGAGCGTCCGGCTCATGGTAATGCAGCTCTCGGACGCAGACCGCCAGAAGGTGTCGGCTGCAATTGCCGCTGCCGAGGCGAAGAGCAACGGGGAGATCGTCGCCGTAGCCACGCCGATCAGCGACCCCTATCACGACGTCGCACTGCACTGGGCACTCGTGCCGTTGTTCGCGGTGCTTGCCTGGACGGCGTGGCGGCCGACGGCGCTCGTTTGGTGGTACAGCTTCCTCTTCGGCGGCTGGCAGCCCGACCCGACACTCAGCCAGCTGCTGACCCTGCTGATGGTCTTCGCGGCACTGAAGTTCACAATCGCCCTGCTGATCCTGAAATTGATGCCGCTCCGACTGGCGCTGACGCCGAAAGCGACCAAGCACCGGCGCGTTCGGCGCCGCGCAGCCACCATCTTCAAGGCTGCGGCCGAGCGGCGCACGACCGGCCGTACCGGCATTCTCATCTATCTCTCGATGGCCGAGCATCGCGCGGAGATCGTCGCAGACGAAGCGATCCTCAAAGTCACCGACGAACATACCTGGGGCGAAGCGATGACCGCGCTGATTGCCGAGGTGCGCGAGGGACGCCCTGCCGATGGGATCGTGGCCGCGATCGAGCGCGTTGGGACGGTGCTCGCCGAGCATTTTCCGCGCTCGGCCGAAGACACCAATGAAATCCCGGACAAATTGATCGAGCTATGAATTTGGACAACCTGCCTCTGGTGGAGGTGATGTGGGAAGGCGAATTCGTCCGCGCGCTTCGCCGCGGCAAATGGGAATATGCGAGCCGCGCGCGCGACATTGGCGCGGTCGTCATTCTCGCCGAATATGAAGGCAAGGTGATCCTGGTCGACCAGCCGCGCGTCGCGCCCGATTGCCGTTGTCTGGAACTGCCTGCGGGTTTGGTCGGCGACCAAGACCCGAACGCCACGGTCGAGACGACAGCGATTACGGAGCTCGAAGAGGAGACCGGCTTCACGGCGGAGCGGGTCGAACGGCTCGGCGAATTCTATTCGTCGCCCGGCATGCTTTCAGAAGGCTTTACGATCGTGCGCGCGCATGGTGTCACTCAGATCGGCCTGGGTGGGGGCGACGAGAATGAGGATATCAACGTCCACCTCGTTCCGCGCGCCGACATCCCTAACTTCATCGAGCAGAAACGTGCCGAAGGCTTTGGAATTGACGCCAAGCTGTTGCTGCTGTTGAGCTTCTGACGCAGCCGACCTGA